>ENA-OPCW01001517-OPCW01001517.1-human-gut-metagenome-genome-assembly--contig:-NODE-1517-length-11548-cov-2.381885_pt1 | contig 11548 bp, 7 predicted proteins | sample MGYA00241258_ERZ501496 | MGnify/ENA primary metagenome ERZ501496 (study PRJEB25962, sample SAMEA2042660) | human gut metagenome | biome: human gut; feature: human-associated habitat; material: faeces...
GTTAAGGATATTAAAGGAAGTTGATATTATTGCGGCGGAGGATACGAGAAACAGCATAAAGCTGCTTAATCATTTTGAGATTAATACGCCGATGACAAGCTATCATGAATATAACAAGTATGATAAGGCAAAGGTGCTTGTTGAGAAGATGCTTAAAGGAATGTCAGTCGCTGTAATAACTGATGCTGGAACACCTGGAATATCTGACCCGGGAGAGGAGCTTGTAAGGCAGGCACTTGCATCAGGAATTAAGGTATCATCAGTTCCTGGTGCGGCAGCGTGTATAACGGCACTTACAATGTCGGGACAGGCAACAAGACGTTTTGCATTTGAAGCATTTCTTCCGGCGGACAAGAATGAGCGTAAAGACATATTAAAAGAGCTTGAAGATGAAACAAGAACAATGATTATATACGAAGCTCCACACAGGCTTTTAAAGACACTTAAAGAGCTTTTTGAGGTGTTAGGAGGAAGCAGGGCAGTTACTATATGCAAGGAACTTACCAAACGCTATGAGAATAGTATGGTTACAACGCTTGCAGAGGCGTGCAGTTATTATGAGAATAACCAGCCAAGGGGCGAGTATGTTCTTGTAATTGCTGGAAAAGACAGAAATGAGCTTAAAGAGGAAGCACAGGCACAGTGGCTTACTATGTCTGAGCAGGAACACGTTGATATGTATATAGCACAGGGACTTGATAAAAAAGAGGCTATGAAGGCAGCAGCCAGGGACAGGGGCGTATCTAAGAGGGATATATATAATAAGCTTCTGGGAAATTAGTTCTTAAAAGAAAAAATGTTACACAAATGTTAAAAACTTATATAAAAGAGTGATTAAAAGAGAGTCTTAGCTAAAATAAATTTAAGAGTAAATTTTAAAATTATAGGTGGAGTGGTACAAATCCCCTTCTTTGTCAGATAATATTTCTGGTAAGGAAGGGGATTTCTTATCTTCTAATCTTCTATTGTATGTTCATTGATAATTGCCTTAATGGCCTTATAAAGGTAAGGCTTGAGCCTGTCAATATCAGCTGGTTCTTTGTAAAGGATTGAGCTGTAGCATGTTGAGCTTATAAGCTCGACAATCATAAACAGCATAATCTCGGGCTCGTTGAGGTTAAGACCAGAGTCTTCAAGCATTTCATAGTAGATATCTTTAAAATTAATGTCGTCATCAGCGACATTGGTTGTAAGAGCCTCTTTAAATATTCCCCACGACAGGTTCTTTGATATAAATGTAAGAAGTGTCTGGTTGGTGTTAAGCACATTAATTATGTGGTCAGCAATAAATATAATCTCCTCAGTAAATGTAATTGTAAACGAATGGTCATTAATCTGCTGTTCTTTTATATGAAGCTCTAATGCACTCACTGCATTTTTAAAGAGCTTGCTTGCCTCGTGAGAAACGAGCTTATTTCTTATATCATATTTATCTTTGAAATACAGATAAAAAGTTCCCTTGGCAATTCCAGCTTTCTGTGAAATCTCGGCAATTGATGTCTTGGAAACACCCTGCGTTGTAAAGAGCTTAAAAGCTGTATCTAAGAGGGAAGTCCTTTTCTGTTGTTTGTTGTTCTCAAGTTTTCCCATAAAATCTCCAATCTAATGCAGGCATAATATTAGTTGTTCTGTCAATTAATATTCTACCATGTTGAAAATAAAAAATCTATAAAAAAATGACTTTTAGTCATTTTGAGTATTGACTATCGGTCATTTTGTGCTAGAATAACACTTGCAAAGAAAATGACCAAAAGTCATATTTGAGAGATCACGGTCATATGTATTGAATTGATAATAAATGTAATTAATTAAGAGAGTTATTAATTATTGAGAGGTTATCAGTCCAATCAAAGTAAAATTACGTCGCAGACGTAGAAATGAGGCGAGTTATGGAAAAGTTTGGAAAAGTAATTGTTAAACTCAGAATTCCAATTCTTATTCTGAGTTTCCTGCTTCTTATTCCATCTGCAATCGGATACTTTAATACAAGAGTTAATTACGATATTCTGTATTATCTTCCGAATGAGATAGAGACTATGCAGGGTCAGGACATTCTTATGGATGACTTCAATAAGGGTGCATACGCGATGGTCGTTGTCCAGAATATGGATACGAAGTCTACTGACAGACTTATTAAGAAGGTAGAGAATGTAGACCACGTTGCACAGGTTATTTCTTACACAGGAATAGTTGGTGAAGATGTTCCATCTGAGATTGTTCCATCAAAATTCAGAAAGTATTTCGAGAATGACAGCACAGATACAACTTTATTTGCAATATTCTTCGATAATACAACTTCAAGTGATGATACTATGAATGCTATCATACAGATAAGAGAGCAGACAGAGGGTCAGGCCTTTATAAGTGGTATGTCAGCAGTAGTTACGGATACTAAGAATCTTTCGGAGAAAGAGACACCACTTTATGTACTTATAGCAGTAGTTCTTGTATGTATCGTGCTTGCTATATTTATGGATTCATTTCTTGTACCAGTATTCTTTATGATAAGTATAGGAATGGCAATTGTATACAACCTGGGTTCTAACATTTTATTAGGTGAGGTTTCATATATAACTAAAGCTCTTGCGGCTGTACTTCAGTTAGGTGTTACACTGGATTATTCAATCTTCTTATGGCACAGCTACAAGGAAATGAAGGAAATATATCCGGATGACCACAAGGAAGCGATGGCAGTTGCCATTAGTAATACACTTACATCCGTAGTTGGTTCTTCTATAACAACAGTTGCAGGTTTCATTGCACTTTGCTTTATGAGCTTCACACTTGGTCTTGACCTTGGTATCGTTATGGCAAAGGGTGTTGTATTCGGTGTTATCGGTTGTGTAACAATCCTTCCATCATTGATACTTACATTTGACAGGGCATTAGAGAAGACAATGCATCGTGAGATTATGCCAAACTTCGATAAGCTTGCTACATTTATAGTAAACCACTCATGGATATTTGTAATTGTCTTTGTTGTATTATTAGGACCTGCTATATATGGACAGAATCATACATCAGTATATTATGATTTGTCTGATACACTTCCAGATGACCTTGCCTGCTCACAGGCTAATAAGAAGCTGGAAGAAAACTTTGATATGAATTCAATCTATATGATACTTGCTGACTCTAGTATGTCTACAGATACAGCTAACGAAATGCTTGATAAGTTAGGTGATGTAGACGGTGTACAGTTCGCACTCGGACTTGACACAGCACTTAAGTCTGGTATTCCACAGGAATTCTTACCGGCTAAGACAGTATCAGAGCTTAAGGGTGAAGATTATCAGATAATGATGATTGCTACAGATTACAAAATAGCATCAGATGAAATTAACAATCAGATTAGTAAGGTGAATGATATTGTAAAGTCTTACGATTCTAAGGCAATGGTAGTTGGTGAAGCTCCTTGTACCAAGGATCTTATCACTATAACAGATAAGGACTTTAAGACAGTCAGTGCGGTATCAATAGTAGCTATATTTGTTATTATCCTGTTCGTACTTAAATCAATATCGCTTCCAATTATACTTGTTTCAGCAATCGAATTTGCTATCTTTGTTAATATGGGTATTCCATATTTTACGCATACACAGATACCATTTATTGCATCAGTAGTTATCGGTACTATCCAGCTTGGTGCAACAGTCGATTATGCTATTCTTATGACAACAAGATATAAGAAGGAAAGAAGCCAGGGATACGCTAAGAAGGAAGCAATCCAGATAGCTCTTTCAACATCAATACCATCAATTATTGTTAGTGCGCTTGGTTTCTTTGCCGCAACATTTGGTGTTGGATGTATAGCTTCAGTTGATATGATTGGTTCGCTTTGTACACTTATGGCGCGTGGTGCAATTATAAGTATGTTCGTAGTTATCTTCATACTTCCATCATTGTTTGTATTATGTGATAAGCTCATTATCAATACAAGTATAGGATTTAAGCCTAAGAAGAATCAGGATATGTAATCAGAAAGATGTATGAACGGGTCAAAGGTGTATATGCCGTAACAGATATAAGAATATATCAGGAAGTAAGAAAATGGAGGAATAGTTATGGTTAAGAAGACTTTATTTAAATATAGTTCAGTATTATTAAGTGTTGTTCTTATTGCTTCAACACTTACAGGCTGTGGCACTAGCACAGCATATAATCAGACAGGCAGTGAGGTTGCAATAAGCAGTGAGGCTGCTTCTAATACAGAGAATATTATAACAAATGCTATTAAGAACGAGCTTTCAATATCAAATACAAGTACATTAAAGACAAATACAAGAGACGAGATGGTATATGTATTTGATAAGGCAGACGGAACTCAGGATCACGTTCTTGTAACAGAAAAGGTTACTGATTCTAAGGGCGAAACAACAACTAACCAGAGCACATCTGATAAGACTGCTCCTGTTTCAATAAAGGTTACTTACAAGTTAAATGGTGTTGAAACTAAGCCAGAAGATATGATTGGCAAGAGTGGTAAGGTTACTATCAGATATGACTATACTAACAATGAGAAGAAGAATATAACAGTTAATGGAAAGTCACAGATAGCTTATGTTCCATTTACTATGATTACAGGAACACTTCTTCCAACAGATAAGTTCAGTAATGTAGAAGTTACTAACGGCAAGGTAAGCAAGGTTGGCGATAATATCATTGCACTTGGTATGGCTATGCCAGGCTTAAAGAATACTTTAAACCTTAAGTTTGATGGTGAAAGCCTTGATATGGATATTCCAGAATACTTTGAAATATCAGCAGATGTAGAGGATTTCGAGCTTGATATGTCTATGTCAGTTGCTACAACAAGCACACTTAATGATATAGATACAGATGATTTCTCACTTGCTAAGCTTGAAGATAAGATGAATGAGCTTCAGTCAGCAGCTGACCAGCTTACAGATGGAACAGTTACTCTCCAGAATGGTACACAGACACTTTCTGACAGTATTCCAGCACTTACAGATGGCGTGAACCAGTTAAATGATGGTGCAAGCCAGCTTAAAGATGGTATCTATGCTTATACAGATGGTGCTACAGCTCTGGCAGCAGGTGCAGGACAGCTTAAGGATGGTATCAGTGCATACACAGCAGGAGCTAACCAGCTTGGTGCAGGTGCAGGACAGTTACAGTCAGGTTTAAAGACTTATACTGATGGTGTAGGAGCACTTAATGCAGGTTCAGGCACATTACAGAGTGGTCTTTCAACATATACAGGCGGTGTTGCCAGTGCGGCAGCAGGTGCAGTTTCATTACAGACAGGTTTAAAGGCTTATACAGATGGTGTTGCTAGTGCAGAGGCAGGAGCTTCACAATTAAATGAAGGAATAAAGAGCATTAAGACAGCACTTATTGGAAATGTTGTTAAGGAACTTGCAGCTAATTCAACAGCTTATAAGATGAATTCTGTAGCAGACTCAACAGGAAAGACTGTTATGGAGCAGGCAGCTGATTTACAGAAATTAGGAACAGCATTAGGTCTTAGTGATGTAACTATAGCAACAGACCTTAGTGATCTGGGTAAGAAGAGCAGTAGTGAGGCAGCAACAGATATATCAGCTTATTTTGTAAAGTATCTTACAGCTTATACAACTAATATAATAACAGAGACATATACAGAAGCTATGACAAGCGGTAAGCCATATTCTCCACAGGTATCACAGGCTGGTTCAAAGGATTATGTATATGTTAACCAGTTAGGACTACTTATTAAGGCTGCTGGTAATATAGGGGCTTCAAGTGCATTAGATGCAGTTGTTAGCAATCTTAGCAATAATGAAACTATTAATGCAGCATTAAAGCAGCTTACAGAAGGAAGCCAGTCATTAACAGACGGACTTGGTGAACTTGTTAAGAATAACGATACACTTAACGCAGGTGCATCACAGCTTAATGCAGGACTTGCACAGCTTAGTGGTAACAATGATACACTTAATGGTGGTATAGCACAGATAAGTGCAGGACTTGCACAGCTTAACGACAATAATGATGCACTTAACGGTGGTATTGAACAGATAGCTGGTGGTTTCAGCACACTTAATTCTAACAATGAAGCTTTAAGAAGTGGTTCTACACAGCTTGCTGATGGAACATCAACACTTAAGTCATCTTCTGTAACTTTAGCAGATGGCGTAACACAGCTTAATGATGGTGCTATAACACTTAAAGATGGTATGGCAGAATTCAATGAGACAGGTATTAAGGCTATTACAAGTCTTGTTGGAGATGATGCTGATACAGCAGTAGATACAATCAAGGAAGTAATCAAGCTTGGTCAGAATTACAACACATTCCTTGGTAAATCAGATGGTAAGGACAATTCAGTAACATTTATATATAAGACAGCTGAATTAACTAAATAAGCTTACTTTTCCAAAACTCTCATATATAAATTATGCCGGCCAGGTCGGCGGAAAGATTAATAATCTTTCAAAAAATCCCCACAGAAGTTCATATCTGTGGGGATTTTACTATGCAGTCAGTGTGTTATAGGTTACGCTGTTAGACAGCATAGCTATATGTTAATATAATTACATAGACATTATAAATGCTATGATATGCTTTTAAAATAATCTTCAAGCCTTGTAAATGTCTTAATAAGTACGGCGGCTTCATCTTCGCTTAAATCGTCAGTTATATGTTTAATCATATCCCGATGAAATCTCATATGGTGAGTGTATGCCGCATTACCCTTTGGTGTGAGGGAAGCATATACGACACGGCGGTCTTCTTCACTTCTTGTCCTTATTACATATCCCTTTTTAACAAGTCCGTTAATGCCGACTGTAAGAGTTCCCATAGTCACGCCTAAGGCCTTGGATATTGTTCCCATAGTGCGTGGCTCTTTAATTCCGATAGCTTCAATTATGTGCATATCAGTAACTGTGATGTCAGAAAATTCATCTGTAATTAAAGCCTTTTCTTCAATGTTCATTATATCATTGAATAAAGTTACTAAAATAGAGTTCAATGATTCGTAAATGTCCATAGGTATTACTTTCCTCGCTTCAAAATATTTTTAATTATACAATGAAATGGTGTGTTAATGCAACAAAATACTGCGGTATTTATGAGTTAATGCGTTAAATACAATTTGCAATTTTATAGGATAAGTAGTATCATTAAATGGAGTATTATTTTGACAATATAGAGCAATAAAAGTACAGATTATTGCCATAAAATATTACTTAATATCAGGTTTAAAGTTTAATGATAGATGGAGGCACGTATGAAGTTCATAGCAATTGGCGAATTGATGTTAAGATTGTCACCACCTAACTATGAGAAGATAGTTACAACCCACAATTTCATAGTTAACTATGGTGGAGCAGAAGCCAACGTAGCAGTTTCACTCGCTAACCTTGGTGTAGATTCAACATTTTTTACAGTATTACCTAACACAGACCTTGGTAAGTCTTGTATCAACTACCTTAAGGCTAATGATGTACACACTAAGCACATTATCAAGTCTGACGGAAGAATGGGACTTTATTACCTTGAAGAAGGTGTTTCAGTAAGACCTTCACAGGTAATATATGATAGAGGAAGCTCAGCATTTGCTGAATATGATTATAAGGATGTAGATTTTGAGAACATCTTAAAGGATTATGACTGGTTACATTTAAGTGGCATCACACCAGCTCTTTCATATAACTGCCGTCGTCTTATAGATAAGGCTATCAAGGCAGCTAAGAAGCTTGGACTTACGGTAAGCTTTGATCCTAATTTCAGAAGTACATTATGGTCTTTTGAAACAGCAAGGGATGTACTCAGCAGATATCTTCCATATGTAGATGTACTTATAGGTATTGAGCCTATCCATGTATACAATGCAGATGGTACAGATGTTAAGGACGGCCTTACTATGGATCCATCATTTGAGGATATGGACAGAGTATTCAAGGCTATTGATGAGCAGTACCATATGAAAGCAATTGCAAGAACAGTACGTTATGTTCATTCAGGAAGTAATAACTCTCTTAAGGCTTTCTACTATGCTGACGGAAAGACTTACGAAAGCAAGACACTCAATTTTGAGATTGTTGACCGTGTTGGTGGTGGAGATGCATTCTCTTCTGGTCTTATCTATGCTCTTATGCAGAATGACTGGAAGCACGAAGATATCGTCAATTTCGCAGTAGCTTCTTCAGTAATGAAGCACGCTATCCGCGGCGATACTAACATCACAAGCGTTGACCAGATTAAACGACTTATGAATAATGCTTCATTTGATGTGCAGAGATAATAAGCGTAGGTCATACAGAAGGAAGGTCTAAGGAAAATCAGTACTTGAATAATGATTTTCCCTAGACCTTCTTCATATGAGATTAATAACAGATAGATTATGGTTAATATACCGGAGGATATATGAAAAAAATAAAAGAACTTATGCCGGAGGCATATGATTTTAATGGAAAGCTTTCATTAAAACAGGCGATACCACTTGGACTTCAGCACGTTATGGCGATGTTTGTAGGAAATCTTACACCGTTGCTTATTATTACAGGAGCCTGTGGTATTGGAGCAGGAAGTGAGTATGCATCTATTCAGGTTGCACTTTTACAGAATGCTATGATTATAGCTGGTATTGTAACACTTATACAGTTGTTTTCAATTGGACCTGTTGGAGGCAAGGTGCCTATTATTATGGGTACAAGCTCTGGATTTATCGGAGTATTCAGCAGTATAACAAAGGTTATGGGAGGCGGAGTATTAGCCTATGGTGCAATTATGGGAGCATCCATTATAGGTGGTCTTTTTGAAACTGTGCTTGGTGCATTTATTAAGCCTTTAAGAAGATTTTTCCCATCAGTTGTAACAGGAACTGTTGTGCTTTCTATTGGACTGTCACTTATTTCTGTTGGTATCAATTCATTCGGTGGTGGAAACGGGGCTAAAGACTTTGGCTCATTAGAGAATCTGTTTCTGGCGTTTGTTGTGCTTATTGTTATATTATTCGTTAAGCACTGGACAAAGGGATATCTTAGTTCATCATCTATACTGATTGGAATTATAGTTGGTTATATTGTAGCAGCTATTATGGGCTGTGTGCTTCCACATACAGCAGTTAATGCTGAGGGAGTTGAATATACTAAGTCATGGGTACTTAACTGGAATAAGGTTGCAGAAGCTAAGTGGATTGCGATTCCTAAGTTCATGCCAGTTAAGCCAGTGTTTGACTTAAGAGCAATACTTCCTGTGCTTGTTATGTTTGTTGTAACAGCAGTAGAAACTGTTGGAGATATATCAGGTGTTATGGTCGGTGGAGTAGGAAGAGAAGCGACAGATAAAGAACTTTCAGGCGGAGTTATGTGTGATGGTTTAGGTTCATCGCTTGCAGCACTTTTCGGTGTGCTTCCTAATACATCATTCAGCCAGAATGTTGGCCTTGTTGCAATGACTAAGGTTGTTAACAGAATTGCACTTGCATCTGGTGCTGTATTCCTTATATTATGTGGTCTTATTCCTAAGCTTGGAGCATTAATATCAATCATGCCACAGTCAGTACTTGGTGGTGCGGCAGTTATGATGTTCTCATCAATTATTGTAAGTGGTATCCAGCTTATCACTAAGGAGCCGCTTGATGCAAGAAGGCTTTCTATTGTATCGGTTGCACTTGGTGTAGGCTATGGTATGGGTGTAAGCCCTGCAATCCTTGCACATACACCACAGGCAGTACAGCTTATGTTTGGTGAGTCTGGTATTGTTCCAGCAGCATTTGTAGCAATATTACTTAACATAATTCTTCCTAAGGATAAAGCTGAGGAAACGGTTAAAGAAGTTGTTTCAGAAGAAGCAGCAACAATAAAGGAAAAGGCTGTAACTAAATAAGGTACAGCAATTAGCGAAGATACCGGGAAAGACGAATAAGGTCATCAGGAGTATCAATATCATATAATTCATATTCATCCTGTGCAGGAACTAAAACAACCTGTGCAGGATGTTTTTTTGCAATAAAGCCGCCACCCTTGCCCTGTGGAAGTGTAAGGAGCTCATTATAATAGCACTCAGGAAATATTACTGGTGCGCCTGCGTTTTCGTTGAAGGCAAGCCGGCATATCTTATTATTATTATTAATATTATTATTATTGAAATAATTATTATTGGCATTGCTGGATTTATCTGTGCTGTTACAAGCAAAATAACTGCTGTTGTAGTAAATAAATAAAAGGCACAGCAGCTGAAGGCTTGTCTTAGTGATAAGCGGCTGGTCTGATGGAAGAAATAATATCCCTTGGGTGCAGCAGCTTTTGTGTCTGTTAGTTTCCTTTAGAATACGTGAAACACCAAGACGTACCATATCATTTCTGTAAGGCATATTGTGTTTAATGCAATGTATATGTTCCCGTTCACATATCTGTACAAGCTCATCATGACGGGTTACGGCAAGAGTTTTACCAAAGCTTACAAAGTGGCTTATATTTATCGCATTTTCAAAGAGAGTGTTGTTGTTGAAGGAGGCTAAAAGCTTGTTGGTACCGAATCTTTTTGACATACCGGATGCCATAATAATGCACGAAATAGAGCTGAAGGTATTATCAATATCGATTAAAAGTACATCAGATCTGCTTTTAATACTGTCAAGAAATTCTGTGGATTGTTTTCTGATGACCGCTAATACGCGTGAGTTATCAAGAAGACTTTTAATGTTCTCCTGAAAAGGGATACAGGAGCTTTCCAGATAACCAAACTCGTCAATAACAAATACACTATCAGCAGAGGTCATAAGATGCTTCATAATGGCAGGACAGGCGCAGTTAATAAAGCCATCCTCTACGGAGGTCATGTTGTTGCCTTTTTTAGGGGAAACAGGAGTGAGTGTACGTGGTCTGCCAATCACATATTCTTTTCCATCATCTATAAGATTAGATTTAATAACAACTTCTGGTGTGTCTGTTCTGCGGCTTAGCAGATAATTGAAAAAATCAGACATATCCATAGTTTCTTCAATCTGGTTTAAAATGCTGTTTAACAGATATGATTTACCACTTCCCCGCTCTCCCGTAATAAACAAGTGCTTTTTATGGGACATTTTAAAAAAAGTAATTACAGCCAGAGCGTCTAAATAACAATTATCCATAGATTAAGTCACCTCATTTCAGTAAATGCTTTTATAACGTAGGCGTGTCTAGTGTAAATAGACATATATACGCAGTATAGGTATAGGCTATAATGCCACAACTACGCGGTGGGTTTTATGGTTAATGTCAGTACATTCAATGACATTAATATTATCATATATAAGAGACATCTTTTCATTAATAATATCAAGAGAGTCTGTATGTGTATTAATGGTGCTAAGGATTGTCCCAGACTTCATAAGAAGTATATTATCGCAGTATTCTAAAGCAAGCTCAGGGCTGTGAATACACATTAGGGCGCATCTGCCATTGGATACAATACTTCTTATGTGCTGCATAAGAAGATGACGGTTAGAAAAATCAAGTGCACTATCCGGTTCATCGAGAAGAAGCAGTGGGGAAGCCTCTATTATGGTGCGTGCCAGAATACATAACTGCTTCTGCCCTTCGCTTAAAGCTAA
>ENA-OPCW01001519-OPCW01001519.1-human-gut-metagenome-genome-assembly--contig:-NODE-1519-length-11541-cov-5.103691_pt1 | contig 11541 bp, 9 predicted proteins | sample MGYA00241258_ERZ501496 | MGnify/ENA primary metagenome ERZ501496 (study PRJEB25962, sample SAMEA2042660) | human gut metagenome | biome: human gut; feature: human-associated habitat; material: faeces...
TTGCCTTGTCCGAAATCGTCTCGCAGTGGGAACTGGGCGACGCGGATGTTGCTGTCAAGAGGGTCGTGTCCATACGGGTACGTCGCGCCCGCGCTCGTCATCACGACGCCCGCCTCCCTGGCGAGCGCCAGCGTACGCTTGGCAAGGCCGGGGGCCGTGTTTACGGAGACGAAATAGCCGCCCTTGGGCGTGTGCCAGCTCGCAATGCCGAGCGGTGCGATCTCACGCTCGAGCGTTTCGACGACCATGTCGAACTTCGGCTTTAAGATCTTGGCGTGCTCCTTCATTAGCGCGAGCGTGTGCTCCTTGTTTTGCAGGAACTTCACGTGGCGCAGCTGGTTCATCTTGTCGAAGCTGATGGCCTGAATGCCGATGAGCTTGGTCATGTACTCCATGTTGGCTTCGCTGCACGCAAAGCACGCAATGCCCGCGCCGGGGAGCGTCACCTTGCTCGTGGAAGCGAACTCGAAGACCATGTCGGCGTTGCCGTACTTCTCGCACTCGCTCAGAATATCCTTGAACGGGACGAACTCGCCGTCGAACTCGTGGATGCAGTAGGCGTTGTCCCACATCAGCAGGAAGTCGGGAGCCGCGGGCTTCATCTTCGCAATGCGCTCGATGGTCTCGTCGGAGTAGATGATGCCGTCGGGGTTCGAGTACTTCGGCACGTTCCACATGCCCTTGACGCTCGGGTCTTCGATGAGGTTTTCGACAATGTCCATGTCGGGGCCGTTTTCGGTCATCGGAATGGTGATGAGCTCAAAGCCGAAGCTCTCGGTCACCTTGAAGTGGCGGTCATAGCCCGGCGCGGGGCAGAGCCATTTGACGCTCTCTTCCTTGCACCACGGCTTTTCGCTGTGCAGCAGGCCGTGGGTGTAGGCCTTGGAGACCGTGTCGTACATGAGCTGGAGGCTCGAATTGCCGCCGGCGAAGACCTGAGAGGTCTTGCAGCCGAGGATATCGGCGAACAGCTTACGCGCGCTCTCAAGACCCTTGAGCTCGCCGTAGTTGCGGGCGTCCACGCCGTTGTCCACGCACTCCTCGGCGCTGGTCAGCGCGGTCAGGATGCCGCTGACAAGGTCGAGCTGCTGCTTGCTCGGCTTGCCGCGCGCCATGTTGAGCTTGAGGCCCTTGGCCTTCCAGCTCTCGTATTCGGCGGACACCTTGTCGTATTCCTGCTGCCACTCGGCAGCGGAAAGAGCCATATAATCCATGATGATTCTCCTTTACAGGTAATTTATCCGATTAAAGTAACTGCATTATAGCACAGGGAAAAATCAGGCGCAAGTGTCCACATATAACAATCATTTGTTTTGCCTGCGGCAACAAGTTGGCTCATTGAACAGATTGTACCGCCCCTCGCCGCAAGAGAGAGGGGCGCTGCTTTTTAGCGAAAGCGGGAAAGAAAACGCGTCAGCACTAAACATAGTGCTGACAGTGCGTCCAAATCAGGCAAAAAGTAAGGCCGCGGAAAGCACATCGCTTCCCACGGCCTTGATCGTTTTTATAGAATTGGTCTTGTCACAGCTCGGTAAAGGTGCGAATTTCGTCGAGCTGGGCGTAACGCCGCGCGTGTGTTGTGCTCACCTTTCCGGCGCAGACGGGGCAGCCGCACTGCTGCGCGCCGGTGCGCGGATAGATGACGGATTTCCACACGTGTCCCATGGAGCACTGCCACCAGACCTTTTTGCTGCTGCCGGGCGTGACCATCTCCGGTGTCAGCGCGCCGTTGAGCGACGGGTGCCACTGCGCGGCAACGCCGGGACAGAGCGTTTTCAAATCGTTGAAGCCTTTGAGCACCTTGCGTCCCGCGCAATAGGGACATCCGGTCTTGCGCTGCGTGCGCGACGAGACCGTGGCGCGGTAGAAATGCCCCAGCTCGCAGCGCCACCAAGCGGGACGGTTGGAACTGACGGCGACATCGCTCGGCCTTAAGCGCCCGTTTTTACGCTTGTCCCACTGCGCGGCGATCTCGGGCTGGAGGTGGGCAAGGTCATTTTCGCCCGTGACGATCGTCTTGCCCGCGCACACGGGGCATCCGTGCCCCCACGCCGTGCGCGAGGCGACGGGCGACTGCCACGAGTGCCCCTCCGGACAGCGCCACCAGATGCGGATCTTCGAGCCCGTGGAGACGTCGCGCGGCGAGAGCGAGCCGTTTTTCTCGCGGTCCCACTGCGCGGCGACATCGGGATAAAGTGTGCCAAGATCGTTGAAGCCCGGCAGGACCTTTCGCCCCGTGCAGTACGGACAGCCGCTCCCCTCGGAGCGCACATGCACCGTCGTCTGCCACGAATGGCCGTTTTCACACGTCCACCAGACTTTTTTCTTGCTGCCGTAGGAAACGGTGTCCGGCGTGAGCGGAAAATTGCGCGATTCGTCCCATTCTTTCAGTAAGTTTGTCCTTTCGTGCAGCATGCAGAACTCATAAAATGTTTGTCGCATGTTCATTCCCCCCCTCTTTTCGGCAAAAAGGTTTCCCGCCTGTACCTTGCTTTCAGAGAGGGCCGGGCGGTGCAGGAAGGGCGCTGCCCTTCCGAATGATTTGCAACCGGCTGTCATAACCGCACACGGCGGCCTTAGCCCCCTCTGGCTTTGCGTCCCTGCTTTTCAGCAGGTTTGCCAAACATTGCTTTGCTTGTTCAGATCAGTACAGGCGCTTTCGCGCCGGAAACGGGGAAGAAAAAACTTCCGCTTTGACAGAATCAATGAAAAAAGATTCGCCGATCCTGCTATATCTGTATTCTATTACGAACTTTCCGTAAAAACAAGGCAGGTGACAAGACAGAATTCGGAAAAGTGATATAAAATTTGAAAAAATCTGAAAGAAATTAACGAAATATTGGCGTTTTTATGCTGATTCTCTATGTTTTTGACGTGATGGAGAGGTCTGAAACCGCGCGCGGCGATGCGACCGAAACCGCGTTTTCTTGACATCTTCCGCCGTTTCGGTATGATAGAACCATCCCGTTTTTTGGAGGCAACTATGCATTCAGTGACAACTAAGAAGGCCGCGCTCGCGGCGCTTCTCGTTCTGGCGGCGCTCCTTTCCATCTTCGCGGTAGGGAAGAGAGCGTCCGACCCCGCGTACCATCAAGCGTCCATCGACGCGCTCGCGGAAAAGCAGGAGACGGTGCTTGAGCTGACGGCGGCGTCGACCGCCGCGAGCGCAGCCATCACGCTCCTGCCGGGAGACACCGCGACGCCCATCGCCGAAAAGCTCGCCGACCTGAGCGGCTATTTCCTCATCGTGCTCTGCGCCATCTTTCTGGAAAAGTATCTGCTGACGATCACATCCTACGTGTCGTTCACGATCCTGATCCCCGCAGCCTGCGCGCTTGGCATCGCTGCGCTCTTTTCCGAAAAGCTGCGCGCCGTGCTGGGGAAGCTCGCGTGGCATTTGCTGCTCTTCGCGCTCGCCATCGCGTTTGCCATTCCCGCGGGAGTCAAGGTTTCGAGCATGATCGAGGACACATACCGCGCCTCGATCGAAGAGACCATCGCAAACACCGAGCAGACGACCGAGGATATCCAGTCCGCCACCTCGGGCGAGACGGACGAGAGCGAAAAAAGCGGCCTTTCCGGCCTCTTTTCCAAGGTGACCGAGGGTATCACCGGAGCGGCGACCGCCGCGGTCGAGCAGCTCAAAACGGTCCTGAACCGCTTTATCGAGGCCCTCGCCGTCATGCTCGTCACATCGTGCCTGATCCCAATTTTAGTGCTGCTGTTTTTTGCCTGGCTCGTCAAGCTGATGCTCGGCATCGAACCGCCGCCGCTGCGTGTAAAGCTTGGTGACGGCAAGGCGCACAGCGCAAGCGGCGCACCGCGGATATGACCACATGGCCATCGTAAAAAATATACGATAACTTAAAAGTGCGGCGAGCGCAGCGATGCCGCTTTGGGGGGGCAGCAAGGTTGGCAAAATCTATCGACGGCAGGGGATTCTACCAAGACTGCATTCAGATCAGGGAGCGACAGCGAAGATAGAAAAAAGTCAAATCGTTTAGAACCATCACCCGGCAGGTACCCGATTCCGCAGGCTGAGCAGCTCTTCAAGCCTCAAAACCGCAATGTCGGGGGGCGAGGGGTTTCCCCCTCATCCTTCCCTTGGGATTCAAAAGGGGACATTCTCTTCGAGAAGAGAATGTCCCCTTTATTCGCTCTCCCCTGCGGGTTAGCAGGAGAAAACTCCGCAGCGCTGCGCGCGCTGCTGATTCACCTTATCTCCGCAAATCGCGTCGTCAGAACGACACGACTTCCTGCGCGGGCTTCGACGTGGTGGTGATGCGCTCGACGTACAGCACGGGGCCCTCGCCCTCATAGGCGTCGAGGTGCTCCTTTTTGACCGTGGCAGTGATATCGACCCAGTCGCGATTCTTGTAGGCCTTCAGGCTGTCGCCCTTGGCGACGATGCCGACGAACTGGATGTCGTTTTCGCAGCAGGTCATCACGAAGCGGCCGGGGCAGTGGATGCCCGGGAACTTCTTCGAGTGGCACATGATGAGCTTCATGTGGACCTTTTTGCCATCCCAGCGGTCGGGATGGTCCATCGCGTCGACGTACCACACGCCGTAGTCGTCGTCGGGAATGTCGATGAGGTCGGGCGTCATGTCGAACGGGCACTCGTCGCCAGTCAGGTAGTCCTCGCTGTTGCCGTCGTTGTCCTCAAGGTAGATGTCCGCGCGACGGTTGACCATGCGCAGATTGCGCGCGCGCAGGCTCTCTTTGAGCTTGTCGTCGCAGCGGTTGAAGACGATCATGTCCGCGTTCGTGATCTTTTCCATCATGAGCTGACCCATGTTCTTGACGAACAGCTCGAACGTCGGCGCCTGCACGAACGTCATGATCTGATAGAGCACCCAGTTGGCGGGCAGCACCTCGCGATAGAGCTTTTCCATCTGCCACATGCCGTTGTACTCGATGAGCACCTGCTTAGGGTGGTGTTTCTTTTCGAGTTCCTTGCAGAAAGCGAGCGTCAGCTCCTCTTCGCCGTCTACCGTGACAACGGTGACGTTGTCGAGCGCCTTCTTCTCGTATTCTTCGTCGCCCTCTTCGCAGCAGATCAGAAGCGTCCTGTCCTCGCGGGCGAAGCCGTCTTCTAAAATGCCGTTGATAAAGCTCGTTTTGCCGGAATCGAGGAATCCGGCGACCAGATAAACAGGAATATCCATGCCTTACACTCCAAACAGTTCTGCAAGGCCGTCTTCCTTGAGCTCCGCGCCGATAACGCACAGACGGCCCGTATAGTCGGGATGGCCCGCGCGGACCTCATGCTCTTCGGGCACGTAGTCGAATTCGAGCCAGCCGTCCTCGCCGTTCACGATGCCCTTGGCACGCAGGATGTGGCCGTAGTCGCCGCTGTCGAGCTTGTGGAGCATGTCCTCAAGAGCTTCCTTGCTGAACTTCTTCGGCGTCTCCTTGCCCCAGGAGGAGAAGACGTCGTCGGCGTGGTGATGATGGTGATGGTGGCACTCGCACTCGGGATCGTCGCACTCCTCACCGTCGTGGTGATGGTGGTGATGCTCATGCTCGTCGTGCTCGTCATGTTCATCGTGATCGTGATGATGGTGATGCTCGTGCTCGTCGTGCTCGTCATGTTCATCGTGATCGTGATGATGGTGATGCTCATGCTCGTGCTCGGCCTCTTCGATCTCGTGCTCGCGGCGCATCTTTTCAAGAAGCTCGTCGCTCAGCGACACCTTTTCGATGGCGGAGAGGATGGTCTTGCCGTCCAGCTCGTCCCACGGAGTCGTCAGAATGGCGGCGTCGGGGTTCTTCTCGCGCAGCATCGCGGCGGCAGCCTCGAGCTTTTCCTGCGAGAGCTTCTGCGTGCGGGAAAGAATGATCGTGCCGGCGGCCTCGATCTGGTTGTTGTAGAACTCACCGAAGTTCTTCATATAGACCTTGACCTTGCTGGCGTCGGCCACGGTGACATAGCTGTTGAGCTTGAGCTCGGGGCACTCGTCCACCGTGCGCTGCACGGCAACGATGACGTCAGAGAGCTTGCCGACGCCGCTCGGCTCAATGAGGATGCGGTCGGGGTGGAACTGCGCCACGACCTCTTTGAGCGCCTTGTTGAAGTCACCGACGAGGGAGCAGCAGATGCAGCCCGCGGACATCTCGGAGATCTCGATGCCGGACTCCTTCAGAAAGCCGCCGTCGATGTTGATCTCGCCGAATTCGTTCTCGATCAGCACGAGCTTTTCGCCGCTGTAGGCTTCCGCGATCAGCTTTTTGATGAGCGTGGTCTTGCCGGCGCCCAGAAAGCCGGAGAAAATGTCAATTTTCGTCATAAGAAATACGCTTCCTTCTTTTTTATTGATTTCCAAACTTACATTATAAGCAGAATTTGTGAACGATTCAAGTCTTTTTCCACGCAAGATGCGCCTTTTTTCCGCTCACAGGCCCATACCGGGCAGCGGCACACGATGATCTAAGATCACGTGTCCGAAGCAGATAAAGCGCTTTCCGCTCTCAGGGCCGCAGACGACGTCCGCGCTGCGGTCCCGCCCCAGAGAAAAGAGGTACGAAACGCCGAGCGGGTCGCGGTAATACTGCTTGCAGAGCATGTCGCCCCCGACGCAGAAGATGCCCACGTCGCCCGCATGCAGCGGGTCGTGATTGAGGTAGGCGACGCTGCCGCTGTGCAGCACGGGTTCTAAACTGTCGTCGCGGATGCGCACGGCGAATTCCGCTCCCGGCGGCACATCGCCGTGGTCGACGATGTAGTCAAAATCCTCGCCGAGCACGGGGGCGGCGTAGCCCGCCGCCTCGATCGAGCGGTAGAGCGGGATGCGGCGCGGCGCGCCCGCACCGTCCTGTCTCGCGTGCATCGTGCACAGGGCGCTGACGAGGCTGCCTACCGTCTCGCGCTCGAGCGGCGAGAGCGAGCGGCACTTTTCGATCAAATCCTGCTCCGCGCGCGAGCAGACGAAGCTGCCTGAGCGGAACGAATCGCGGTAAAGGTAGTTCGGGTCGATCTCAAGCGCGTCGAACAGCCGGAGCAGCACCTCCTCCTTCGGTGAGCTGACGCCATTTTCATAGTTGCTGATGGCAGAGGCCGAAACGCCAAGCTCCTCCGCCAGCGCCGCGCGCGAGAGATGAAGCTCCTCACGCCGCAGACGCATTTGTTTGCCAAAACTCATCAAAATTCCCCCAGAAAACACAGGCTGCGACAAGATTTGACTATATTCTATCGCAGAAACTTGTATCTGTCAATCAATTATAACAAGAAACTTGTAATTTTATTCTTGACATAGCAAGATTCTTGTGATATCTTGATTTTGCTAACAAGTTCTTTGTACTTGATGGCGCGCCGCGGCGAGCGTTCTCCTCAGTTTGCCCGCGGCGCACGCCGCCGATACCGTTACGGCGGCTGATCCCCGCAGCAGAAAAAGAAAACGCGCCGCCCTGAAAAGGACGGACGCGAAAAAAATAGAGAGAAAGAAAATATCGAGCCAGCCTAAGGGCAGCTCGATATTTTTCGTTTCATGCAACAAAAAAGAACGAGCTGACTTTCATCAACTCGTTCTTGGTGGGGGAAGGTGGATTCGAACCACCGAAGTCACTGACAACAGATTTACAGTCTGCCCCCTTTGGCCACTCGGGAATTCCCCCATATGAAATTGTTTGCTTGTCGGTGGAGCTGGTAGACGGATTCGAACCCCCGACCTGCTGATTACAAATCAGCTGCTCTACCAGCTGAGCTATACCAGCATCTCAGCAACGAACAGGTTGTATATTACCAGACTTCGATTCGTTTGTCAACAGGGAATTTGAAAAAAGGAGGAATTTTGTTGTACGCAGGAAGAAGGCACCATTCACCGGTGCACGCGGTCTGCTCGCTTTGCGCGCAGGACATTTACGCGGGGGAGACGCTGTGGTACCGAAACGGCGTGACCGTCTGCGCGGACTGCTTTCCGCGCTTTGCGCGCGAAGCGCTCCGGACGTTTGAATACATATTAGGGGAGGCGAGCACGCTATGACGCTGTATCAGATGTCGTTTGTCTACCGCGAGGACGCGCTGCGCTTCCGTATGCGCATCACGGTGCTGCGCGAGCAGGCCAAGGCCGCACCGACGAAGGAGGAGCGCGAGCGACTCAAGCGGCGTATCTTAGAGCTCCAGCAGCTTCAGCGCCAGTCGCGCGAGCTAGCCGAGCTGACGCGGCACTATTACGAAAGGGGCTATTACCGCAATGAAAAGTACACCTTATAGTATGCGCAACAATGAAGTTTACGGCGATATGACCGCCTGGATCGCCGCGCACGCGGGCGACAACGAGAGCGACCTCATGCGCCTCAAGCGCAATCTGCGCCTTGCCCGCGAGGAGGAGCTTACCGCCCGCCAGCGCGAGCTGCTGCGCCTGCGGTACGAGGAAAACATGACCGTCACGGAGATCGCCGCGGCCATCGGGCGGGACAAGTCCACGGTGTCGCGCACGCTCTCCCGCGCGCGGAGAAGGCTTTACAAGTGCCTCCGCTATGGGCTATAATCAAAAGGTGACAAGCGAATAAGACCCGCACGGGTACATAGAATAATGGTCAGTGCGGAGAAAAGTGAGGGCAAGAGCTATGCTGCACAAAGCGCTGCAAAACAAATGGGCGCGCGTCCTGATCGCGGTTTTCGCAACATTCCTCTACGCGCTGGGCGTGAACCTTTTCGTCGTACCGATGGGCCTCTACTCCGGCGGCGTAGTCGGATTGAGCCAGATCATCCGAACACTGCTTGCGCAGGCTGTCGAGCTGCCCGCAGGGGTGGACATCGCCGGTATTTTGTACTTTCTCATCAATATTCCGGTGCTGTATCTCGCGTGGCGCGACCTCGGGCGCGCGTTTTTGATCCGCACGCTGATCTGCGTGGGCGCGTCGTCGCTCTTTTTGAGCGTGATCCAGTCGCCCGCCGTGCCGATTTTGGACGATCCTCTCGCCTCGTGCCTCGTCGGCGGCATCCTGTGCGGCTTTGCCCTCGGCTTGGCTCTGACCTGCGGCTGCTCGACCGGCGGGCTTGATGTCGTCGGCCTTTGCCTCACGAAGCGCGGCAGCCGCTTCACCGTCGGACGTTTTTCGCTGGGCTTCAACATCGTGCTCTACATCGCCTGCGCACTGCTCTTCGACATCCAGACGGCCATCTACTCCGTCATCTACACCGTGTTCTGCTCGCTTTTCATCGACCGCGGACACCAGCAGAACATCAATGTGCAGGTGCTCATCTTCACAAGGGACGCAGACCCCGAGCTCCCGCGCAGCATCATGTCGCGCCTTGGCCGCGGCGTAACGTACTGGGAGGGCAAGGGCGCATATACGGAGAGCGACATGCGCGTTTTGTGCGTCTGCGTCTCGAAGTTTGAGGTCGCGGAGCTGCAGGAGACCGTGCGCGAGCTCGATTCCCACGCCTTTTTCATCGTGCAGGAGGGCGTGCGCATCGGCGGCAATTTTCTCAGAAAGATCTCGTAAATCCTTTCGGTTTTCCCGCGAAGACGCTTTGCGCAGCAGAGCGTCTTCTTTTTGTTTATTTAACTATTTTGAAAAATCATCCATGTTTTCTAAAACATTCAAGGATGTTTTGTTGCGTTTTTCTATCAATCGTGATAGCATTGCCTCAATCTTTTATTGTGCCGCAGCAGTGTCCTTTCCCCGAAGACATGCGGCATGAAAAAGTCCCGCAGCGAATAAACAATCATCAAACCCCAATGAGATGTGGAGGGATCTTTTCATGTTTGACCAGTATTTTGAAAAATTTGATTTAGCCCCCGAGATCACCGCGGCACTCAAAAAGTGCAAGTGCATCGCCTACGCCGAAACGAAGGCGGAGCTCGAGGAGATGGCCTACGGTCCCACGCACACCTCCCGCTATGACGTGGTCTACCCCATCGAGGGCAAGGGCACGGTCAAGGAAGCGGAGGTCGTGCGCTGCAAGAACGGCTGCGTCGTCAACTTCATGGAAGACTACATGCGCCGCCGCGACCCGAACAGCATGGCCATCGGCGACGATCTGCCCTCCGACAAGCCGCGTTTCAAGGACCGTTTCGGCTATGAGTTCTCGTCGCTTCGTCAGGAGACGCTCGACTGGCTCTCCACGCAGCAGGTCATCATGCTGCCGTTTTCCGCCGGTCCGCGCGGCCACGGCTATCCGAGCCTGATGATCTGCCCGCTCAATGCCGCGTTCTTCGCGCTGTCGCTGGCGAACATGCAGGGCTTTACGAGCATTGTCGATGTGCCGGAGCACTATAAGCCCCGCGCCATCATCTTCGTTGCGCCGCCGTTCCGCCATACGCACTTCGACGGCAAGCAGGTCGTCGTGCACAACCGCTCCAAGGAGATGCACGAGGTCTGGGCCTATAACCTCTATCCGGGCCCCAGCGCCAAGAAGGGCGTTTTCTCGCTGCTGCTCGACATCGGCGAGCAGGAGGGCTGGGTCTGCTGCCACACGAGCGCGGCCATGGTCGAGACGCCGTATGAGTGCGAGGTCGTGTTCATGCACGAGGGCGCGTCCGGCGGCGGCAAGAGCGAAATGCTCGAGGACTTCCACCGCGAAGAGGACGACCGCCTGCTCATCGGTACGCATACGGTCACGGGCGAAAAATATTACATGACGCTTGGCGAGAGCTGCAAGATCCACCCCATTGCCGATGATATGGCCTGCGCGCTCAAGAGCTTCCAGGATCCCGAGAGCGGCAAGCTGCGCATCCTCGATGCCGAGGACGGCTGGTTTCTGCGTATGGACGGCATGAATGCCTACGGTAACAGCCCGCTCTATGAGCGCATCTGCATCCACCCGAGCGAGCCGCTGGTCTTCTTCAACATGGACGGCGTCCCCGGTGCGACCTGCCTCATCTGGGAGCATGTGATCGAGTCGAACGGCAAGCCCTGCTCCAACCCGCGCGTCATCTTGCCGCGCAAGATGGTTGACAACATCGTGCCTGATACCGAGCCCGTCGAGGTCGACGTGCGCAGCTTCGGTGTGCGCATGCCGCCCTCTACTGCGAAAGACCCGAACTACGGCGTCATGGGCATGCTGCAGGTCGTGCCGCAGTCCATTGCCTGGCTGTGGAGACTCATCTCTCCACGCGGCTTCAAGAACCCGTCCATCGCCGATACAAACGCCGGCAGCGGCCTGAAGGCCGAGGGCGTCGGCTCCTACTGGCTCCGCTTTGATGCGTTCCACAATGGCATCCGGCAAATTGAGGTGCATACAGTCCCATATGAAATTCGGATTGTCTGCTTTGGTCTCAAGGCTTTCCGCAAGAGATTTCTCCACATCGTCGGGAAAATCTTTCTCCGGGGCTACAAGCCTAAATGCGTGATAAATACCACATTCGCCTTCAAAATATCCGTAGCAAAGTTCAACATTATAAGGCATTCTCATATCTCCTTTTTTGATGTGATCTATATATAATCGGTGTGCCGCAGGGCGCACCGTAGAACAGGGACGCCCCGGCCACAATGACAGCGGGGATCTATATAAAAAAAGCGGCCGATAAACCGATCTATTTCTTGTCACATCGGAATAATCAGATATAATCTTTGAAAACAATGAACCGTCGG
>ENA-OPCW01001527-OPCW01001527.1-human-gut-metagenome-genome-assembly--contig:-NODE-1527-length-11468-cov-2.579164_pt1 | contig 11468 bp, 11 predicted proteins | sample MGYA00241258_ERZ501496 | MGnify/ENA primary metagenome ERZ501496 (study PRJEB25962, sample SAMEA2042660) | human gut metagenome | biome: human gut; feature: human-associated habitat; material: faeces...
CCGGCGCGGCGGATGCGGGGACGGTCCACAGAAGCAGTGCCGCCACGGTGAGCAGCTGTGCCAGATTCACCCAGGTAAAACGTTTCTTATTCTTAGTTTTCTTCTTTTTTTCCATAAGTGTATTCTCCTCGCTTCACCTTATCGCTTTCAAAGTACTCTCTCTTACAACAGGTACCTTCCAGGATGACATTCTGTGTGATCCTGTGGGAGAGACACCTGGAAAAATTCTCAATGGTGGTGGTATCGATCACATCACAGTAAAACGGTGCGATCTCTCGGAACCAGGGATATTTGTCAAAATAAGTTCTCCACACTTCCGCATAGGGACAGTGATCTTCTCCCCATTCCGGGATCCATCCGGTGAGGGAAGGTCGATAACACTCATAAAGTCTTCTACGGAATCTGCCTTCAGGCCTTGCGCCAGTGCCTTTTCCCGCAGCTGATCCGACCGGTCCACTGCCAGTTCGAATACGGTCTGTCTCACGATATCTTTGGTCTTCTCCAGTCCGAACTGGTCATATAATACTTTGCTGAAATGAAAGAACTGCATGGCGAACTGTCTTGCGGCCTTTCTTACTTCACTTACCAACAGTTCTCTGGGAACCGTTCCTTCTATTTTATAATCTGCTTTACTCAATGTCCGCTTCCTCCACCTTATTAAAGCTGTCCATAAAAGCTATGTATTCCTGTTTATCAGCGAATCTCGGATGATATTCCTGTTTGGTCCGCTTCGTCACTTCCGCGCCATTCTTTAACATTCTGTAAGCACTCAGGGCAAATATCTTTGCTGTCAGCACATAGGCTTCTTCCTCATCCACGATATCGAAATCCACCTGGTGCAGACCACCTACAGCACCGCCGGTATTGAAGGTGATCACAGGAAGCAGATGCTGTACATCTCCCACATCTGTGGATCCTCCGCTGTGTTCCTCCGGTCTGACCTCGTATACCGTTTTTTCTCCTGCCAGTGCTTTCACCGCATCGGCCATCTCTTCCGGTGCCGGCTGCCAGAGAGAAGGAAGATAGCCCGGCATAGTCTCGATACAATACCCTGCTCCCATGGCAAGTGCTCCTGCCTTGAAGGAACGATCTGTCTTGACGGATGCATCTGCGAAAGCCTCCAGGGTCTTGCCTCTTACCAGTGTCTCCAGCACCGCTTCGTTGGGAACTACATTGACCAGATCTCCGCCCTTGGTCAGGATGGGATGAACCCTCACGCAATCCTCATCCCGGAAGGTCTCACGGTTCAGTGCCAGTGCCTGTAACCCCAGGCTTGCTGCCGATAAGGCGTTGACACCTTTTTCCGGACATCCCGCCGCATGGGCTGCTTTTCCTTTGATACGGATCACCTTGGATACAAAACCATTGCCACTGTTGCTTCCCAACCGGATTCCCTCTAAGGAAATATGATGCGCCAGTGCCACATCCACATCATCGAAAGCACCGATGCGGATCAGTTCACATTTTCCACCACCGTAAGTGATCTTGCCATCAGCGATCAGCTGATTCTTGAATTCGATCTCACCGTACTCTTCCGCCGGTGTGGCGAAGAAGATCACCTGTCCATCCAGCTTCTGTGCCACCTCTGCATCCGTAAGTGCCAGCGCCGCTCCGATGGCTCCTGCCAGCTGTGCGTGATGTCCACAGCAGTGAGCTGCCTGTGTCTCCTGATTTGCATGTGCATGCTGCGGAATCCTCAGGGCATCCAGTTCTCCGATCAATGCCAGGGATGCATTTCCGGCCTTTTCTTTATTTAAATAGGCTTTTGCTCCGGTGATGGCCAGATCTGTCTGTACCGGCAGCTGTAAGCTCTTCATAAAATCCACGAACTTTTTCGAAGTGCGGAATTCCTTGTAGCCCAGCTCTGCATGATTGTAAATATCTCTTGCGAACTCTACGATGGTCTCCCGGTTGTCATCTATGATCTTAAGGATTCTCTGTTCTGTCGTATCAAAGGTTGCTGCCACGGTGTCATCCTCCTCGTCTTTTATATCCTAGTAAATCCATATGTTTTCTATGTTTTAAATGATATTGCCTTATATTTCCTAGTTTGTCAATAGGGTTAGTATGTATTTATATAAAAAAGTTAGGTAACAGTTCAGCCATGAACATATTTGCCCGCAAAATCATGCAAGCATGATTTCTGCGCCCAGATATGTTCAGAACTGAACTGTTGTGGAAATTATTTGAGATTCCGGGATATTTGTGTTAAAATATTTTGTGACTGTTCTGAGGTGTTCATTTCTCGAATGCCCCTGTGAACAGTCACGGAATTTATCAGAAAATACAGCATGAGAGTGTTGTGAGGAATGGAGATTCGTATGTTACAGATGATCTTGCCGGAGGGAAGCAGTTCTCTCCTTGCTTTTTTTGGAATCCTTTTTGCTTTTGGAGCGACGGTACTGGCAACGGCGAAATTAAGTCCGTATCTGCCCAAGGATGCCGGAAGAGAATTTGCCCATGATGGAAAATTGTCCGCGGGGAAACCCAGAGGCGCCGGAATTATTTTTGTCCTGGCATTTGTGGCATCTGTTCTGCTGTTTTCCCCTTTAAGCGCAGAGCTGGTGATCTATCTGCTGCTGATCGTGGTATGCATGATGACGGGATTTCTGGACGATGCTTCCAAGACTCCATGGGGTGAGTACAAAAAAGGTTTCTTAGATCTGTGCGTGGCGGCACTGGTAGCCATCACTTTTCTGAAATATAATTCCAATGTGGTGGAGCTGGCACTGTTCCATGTAAAGTTCACGCTGCCGCCTGTGGTATTCGCCATTCTCACGGTGATCCTGGTATGGACATCTGTGAATGTGACCAACTGCTCCGACGGTGTGGACGGACTGTCTGGAACCCTGTCGATCATTACCATCATGTCCATCTACATTGTGGATCGCATGAAGGATGTGAATGAGACTTACTCTTTCCTGATCCTGCTGTTTGCCGTATGTATTCTGGGCTATCTGTGGTACAATGCCACACCCAGTAAGCTGATGATGGGGGATGCGGGTTCCCGGGCTATGGGATTGTTCATCAGCATCGCTATTTTGAAGAGCGGCTGCCCGTTCCTGTTCATCCCGCTGGCACTGGTGCTGATCCTGGATGGAGGACTGGGACTTCTTAAGGTGTCTCTGCTTCGTTTCCTGAAGATCCATATTTTGAAAAATGTGCGTACTCCCTTGCATGATCATGTGCGTAAGGTGTGGGACTGGTCCAATACACAGACCGTATTCCGTTTTGCCATTATTCAGATCATTCTGTCTCTGGCGGTAATCTACGCAATGCAGTTGTAGAATGCTGGGCACACCGGGACAGCATAGAGACTGCGACCGGTCATCCTCTGCAAGAAAAGAAGGTTGGCTGCCGGAAGGAAAAAGGTCGGCCGTCAGAAGAAAAGAAAGGCGTCTGCTGAAGGAAAAGAAGGTCGGTCGCCGAAGAAAAAGAAGGACGGCTGTTGGTAGAAAATCAGCATGTGCCGAGCCGGGAGAAAAACTGTCAATAAATGATATAAGTAATTGAACAGATAGAAATGGAGAAATTATGTACGATGAATTAACCCCCACTGACATTAAGAAAATGGAAGATGAGATCGAATACAGGGTTCACATTGTGAGGAAAAAAGCTCTTGATGATGTTAAAGAAGCAAGGGCACAGGGCGATTTGAGTGAGAATTTTGAGTATTATGCCGCCAAGAAGTTCAAAAATCAGAATGAGAGCAGAATAAGATATCTTCAGCGAATGATTAAGACAGCAACGGTAATATCAGAAGAGTCGGCAGATGATGAGGCTGGTGTTAATAATACAGTTGAAGTTAAATATGAGGACGATGGTTCTACAGAGAAGATTAAGCTTGTGACAACGGTAAGAGGTGACTCTCTTGAAGGACTTATAAGTATTGAATCGCCTCTTGGCAAGGCAATACTTGGACACAAGGCTGGAGATAGGGTAGAAGTGGTCGTCAACAGTAATATAAGCTATTGGATTGAGATTTTATCTATTGAGAACACAGATGATTCAGGGGATAAGATTATGAGCTTCTAAGAAAGGTGGATAATCATTAGCAGAACAGATATACATTTAAGTGAAGCACAGAATAGAGCAATACATTTTAAAGATGGACCTGCACTTGTTATTGCAGGTCCCTGCGGCAGAAAGAGGGCTTTCTCTCTGTTCTGCCCGTGGGCGCGAATATGTTCGGCGCACAGTATGAGCGAGTATTGCCTGCATCCTCGGTCGCCAATATGTACCCATTTAATTTCAGCGGCAAAACAGATCCACACGGCTCATATGTCGGCAGAGATAAATACGGCACGAATATCCTTGTGGATTTCGACCGCAGAGCCGAGGACAAGACCACAAGCAATATCCTCATTCTCGGAAACAGCGGACAAGGCAAGAGTTATCTTCTGAAACTTATCCTCACCAACATCCGTGAATCGGGCAAGCGCATAATCTGCCTCGACCCCGAATCGGAGTATGAGGATCTGTGCGATGCCCTCGGCGGCTGTTATATTGACTTCATGTCCGGCGAATACACCATCAATCCTCTCGAACCCAAGGCATGGACAGACAGCGTTGAGGATATCGACGCCACTACACCCGAAGCGTTCAAGAAAGTGACAAGGCTTTCGCAGCACATTGCCTTTCTAAAGGATTTTTTTCGCAGTTACAAGGATTTTACTGATTCGCAGATCGACACTATTGAAATCCTGCTCTCTAAGCTGTATGCCCGATTCGGCATTACCGACAGCACGGATTACGGCATGAAAAAGCCCTCGGACTTTCCCGTTATGGAGGATTTCTATAAGCTGTGCGAGGAAGAGTTTATGGGCTATGACAAAAAACGCAAATACCTCTACACCGAGGAAACGCTCCAAGAGGTCTGCCTCGGCATCCACTCCATGTGTGTCGGCTCGGAAAGCAAATATTTCAACGGACACACAAACATTACCGACTCCAACTTCCTCGTATTTGGTGTGAAAGGGCTTATGGATACCAACCGCCGACTCAAGGACTGTATGCTGTTTAATATCCTGTCCTATATGAGCAATGAACTGCTCGGCAAAGGCAGCACGGCGGCATCGGTGGACGAGCTGTACCTCTTCCTCTCGAATATGACTACAATCGAATATCTGCGTAACTGTATGAAGCGTGTGCGCAAAAAGGACTCCTCGGTCATTCTGGCAAGTCAGAATATCGAGGATTTTTTGATTCCGTCTATTCGAGAATTTACAAAGCCGCTGTTTTCCATTCCCACACACCAGTTCCTGTTCAACGCCGGGCAGATCAATCCCAAGGAGTATATGGACGCACTGCAAGTTGAGCCGAGCGAATTTGAACTCATCAAATACCCGGAACGAGGTACTTGCCTCTATCGGTGCGGTAACGAACGGTATCTCCTGCAAGTCATTGCACCCGAATACAAGGCGGCTATTTTCGGGAAGGCCGGTGGTCGCTGATTTCCGCATGAAAGGATGTGAACGCCTATGAGCGCAACCGTTGCGGCGGCTCTCAAAAAGATAGCCGTCGCTGTTCTGACCAACAAAAAACTGCGGCGTGTTGTTCTCGGCATTATCCTCGGTATTATTATCATTGTCATGATGCCGATGGTAGCAATACTCTCTATTTTCAGCGGCGATATTGATATCGACACCGACCGCTTGCAGGACATCGTAATCGAGGAAATGTCCGACGAGGAAAAAGCCAAGCTGCAGACGGTCGAGGACATGATGAACGCTATCGAATCTGCCATGACCGAAAAGGGCTTTACGGCAGAAAGGACAAAAGAGGCACAAGTGCTGTACACCCTCGCCTTGTATGACTATGCCCAAGCGGATGACTTTGTGGATAAGCTCGTCGGGTGCTTCGATGAGGGACAGAGCGACGAGCAGCTCATCGCCGCCGTCAACGCCGTATTCGGAACGGAACTGAAAACTGAGGACTACAGTAAAATAATGAATTCCATCCGAGCAAAGGCAATCAATGTTTCAAAATTCGTCGACCCCGAAACAAAAAACAATGTTGATCTTGCGGAATGGGCAAAGCAGGCGCTGTCCCACGGGTGGGGCTATGTATACGGGACATACGGTGAGGTGCTGAACGAATCCATACTCACGACAAAAATATCGCAGTTCCCGGAACAGGTCGGCGAAAACGAGGAATTTATCCGTCAGCATTGGCTCGGCGGCCGCACCGCCGATTGCATCGGGCTTATAAAAGGCTACGCATGGTTTAATTGTGACACCGGACAGATTGAATATCGCTCCAACGGTGTTCGGGATACCGGCTCCGACCCTATGCTCGATATGGCGACCGAGAAAGGCACAATTGATACAATGCCCGACATTCCAGGCATCGCCGTATGGATGGACGGACACATCGGCATCTATGTTGGGGACGGACAAACTATTCACGCTGCGAACACAGAGTTGGGTGTTATTATGACGCCCCTTGCGCAGTCAGGATGGACGCATTGGCTCAAGATACCGTATATCACCTATACGGAGAATACCAAATCACAATGAAAGGAACGGTCTATATGGATAAAAGTAAAATCAGGCAGCTTGCCGACTATGCCGTCCGGCAGTGCTGTGAAAATTCCGATAACTGTTATTGGTCGGTTTCTTATGATGAACTGTACCACCACTTTGGTGTTGAAATCACCGACAGTAACGAAAGCGCAAAGCTGATCGAAAAGGAATTACGGCAGAGAGAGGAAATCAATGAACTCATTATGACCGAGGACGCCATCGAAATGACTTGCCATCTGAAACACTGTCCACAGTGTCAGAGCGACCCGGCAAGCCTGTTCTCCATCCTCGGCTGTAACCTCTACGATGAACACGAAACGGAACACGACCATGAGCCTGCGAACGAATCCTCCGATGAGGACGAAACGCAGGCTCTGTCTATGTGAGGGAAAATGCCTATGGTTATAAAAGCAGACTTAAAACACAAACAAACAGACTTTAATCTGCCGCGGTGTGAGATTGAAAAAGTGGTAAAATTGACTCCGCCCGAATATGCCGAATTTGTTTCCAATCCTCTTGGATACTATGATTTCCTGCGTGAGTTCAACGCAGAGAAGCAGAAAAGCCCAACCGACAGCATACCGTGCCTGTTACTCATAGGAGAAGGACACAAAGACGGCTTTATCATTGACACACAAGGTTATGACTACGCCCGATACACCGCCCACATTCCTAATGCCGAGCAACTTGCTGTTGCCATTCAGTATCCGAGCCTTGAAAACGCTGTGCGTGAAACTGCAATAATGGCAGACCGTATAGTTCGAGAAGCAATCGATTGTAGTAATAAAAAATACAGCATCAATACCGATGAATTACGAAACAAGTTTAGAGGTGCAGGATTCAGCGAGGAATTGATGTATGTAGCACTGAAAGACAGACCGGAAATTGAAAGCGTTGATTTCGATGGTGGCTATATGCTCTGCACTGTAAAAGATGAATATATACAGCAGGCTGATTCACGACGAACACTGACGCAGGAGGAAGCGGATATCATGCTCGCCAAGCATATCCTGTGGCTGAACGATGCAGGCGGCATACAGGCGGATTTTTCAAACTGCCTTGTGCGGGGACTGAACCTTGCGCATAAAAACATGATGAATGTTGCTATGGATAACGCACGGTTTGTGAACACCGATCTACAGGGTGCGGAGCTCAATTTTTCCGTTGCCAATGACACACGGTTTGAAAACTGTAACCTCGAAGATGTCATCGCCGAAGAATGCGAATTCAAAAACACGGTCTTTTCAGGGTGCAAGATGTCGGGCGGCGTTTATACTCACAGCGATTTAAGCAATGCCGTAATGATCGAATGCAAGATGGAACACGGCAGTTTTCAAAACTGTTGCACTGACGGCACGAATTTCTACGGCCTTAATGATTACGCGGAAATCAATATGCGCGGATGTAATTCAGACCGTGAGGATTGGCGGCGAGACGGCTTTGATCCCGAACTGACTATGTGACAGAAAGGAAAGCACAATATGAAAAAGACAACCTTCAATATTTCATTTGACGAGGACAAGGCATCCGCCCTTGTCCTTTATCTTTCGCAGAAAGGTACGACTGTCGAAACTGAACTTGAAAAAGCGCTCGACACACTTTACAGCAAAACCGTGCCTGCCGGTGTTCGTGATTTTATCGACATGAAATCCGGCACCGCTTCTCCCTCTGCCGTGCCGAAGCTGAAAAAGCCGAGGCCACCCAAAGCAGAACATACGGAAGTCAGTGAGGTAAGCGCCGATGAGTGATATTGACATTACACTGTACCTTAACAAATATCGTGTACGGGCTTTGTCAGACGCACTCGGTGATCAGACTGCCGAAACGGTCGAAGATAAATTGGCCGAGGCGTTCGACACATTGTATCAGGAATATGTTCCCGATGAGCAGCGTGCCTCCATCGAGGCAAGGATTGAAAGAGAGGACACCGCAGAACAGGCGCGGCTGGAAGCGGCCCGACGCTTTGCGGTTTACCACATTCGTGAAAAAGGTGATGACTATCACTTCACAAGCGATCACTTCCGCTCCCCGATGCAAGCTGCGTACCGATACCGCCTCTATGAGCGCGGCGAGTTATCCGCCGACCCCAAAACCTTCGCCGATGCTTTTATTGAAACGAATCCTGTCAACCTCGAATATTTCAACGAGGTCTGTTCAGACATCCATTCGGATAATCGAATCTCTGCTTTGCTCGAATTTGATTTGGATGAAGGTCGGGTCAGTGTTTACGACGGCATGGATAACGAATGGCAAACCTACTCCCTGCGTGATTTTTCCGTTGCGGCTTATAAAGCATTCCGCTCCGATTACCGAAGCGAGGAAGGGCGTCGTAAAATATTCAACAGGAGCCTTGCGGGGAAAGAACTTAGTTTTTCGGAAGAACCATCAAATGATATTACAGTATCTGATATGAAGATGTAACCGCTGTGTCTGCCCCTGTGTCGCCCTGTGAGGCAAAATGGTTGCAATCCCCGACCGAGTCCCCCATCACAACAAAACAGGCGAAATAACGGCTTTCAGGAGGTGACTGTGCAATGCGGAAAATCGGCGGTTCAGCCGTCCGATTTTACTTGCAGGAATAAGAGCCGGGGTTGCAATGCTCCCCGACTCGGTTCACATCGGACGGCAGAGCCGACCGTTAAAGGGCTTTTCGCACTTTCACAATCGGGGTCGCAATAAACGCATTTTCAAGACTTCGGGGTCGGAATTGCAAATATGCCCCATTGTACAAGGAAACATATCGGCGTTGATGGCTCAAAAAAGGAGGTTGCGCATAAAATGTATGCGCAACCTCCTTTGCCGAAAAAGCCTTATTTTATGCGGTTTTTCAACAGAAGGAGATGATGAAAAATGGACGAAACAAAAAAGAAATTTGCTCTGTGGGCATACCCTACCACACTGGAAAAGGTGGAACGCTTGTATCGTTTGGATAACTGCCGAAGCAAATCAGAGTTCATAGAAAAGTCAGTTTTATTTTATGCCGGATATGTTTGCACAGAGGACTGTCGCGAATACTTTCCGGAAGCCATCGTCAGTACAATCCAAGGGTCGCTTGACTCTTTCGAAAATAGAATGGCATCCTTGCTGTTTAAGTATGCTGTAGAACTTGCAATGACGATGCATGTATCGGCTGCAAACTTCCGTGTGGATGAAGATACACTTGCCCGGCTCAGAGGAAAGTGTGTCAATGAAGTCAAGAGACTCAACGGCAAAATTTCATTCGATGACGCTGTCCGCTATCAGAAAGGCAGATAACGATGGCGAGATTTATTTTGAAGTGGAGATATATAAAATCAGGTTCAGCAAAACACAGCACGAATCTTGTAAAATATATTGCCACTCGAGAAGGCGTGGAAAAATGCGATGAATCATGGAAACATCAGTCTGCGACGACGGAACAGCAGCGTCTTATCAAGCAGCTTACCGAGGACTTTCCCGATGCGGTGAACAGTTTTGAGTACCAGGACTATGTCAATGCTCAAACAAAAAGCACAGCCTCAGAATTTATAAGCAGAACCATCGAAGAAAATCTCGACCTCATCGGTAAGAAAGAAAACTATGTCGGGTACATTGCTATGCGGCCGAGAGTTGAGAAACAAGGCGCTCACGGTTTGTTTTCGCAAACGGACAGACAGATAGATCTTTCTGCCGTATCAAAAGAGGTTGCGGAACACGAGGGTGCGGTATGGACAACTATCATGTCTCTTCGCAGAGAGGACGCAGCGAAACTTGGCTATGATAATGCAAAGGCATGGCGTGATCTGCTTCGAGGTCAGGCAAACAAATTGGCAAAGGCCATGGGCATTCCTCTCGGCGACCTGCGTTGGTATGCCGCATTTCATAATGAGGGCAACCATCCGCATATTCATTTGATCTCATACTCGGCAGGGAAAGAACCGTATATGACCGAGCAGGCATTACAAACATTCAAGTCAGACTTTGCCCGAGAGATTTTCAAAAACGACCTCTACCACACATACCAGGACATGACCGCACACAGGAATGAACTGCGCAGGACCGGCAGAGATAAAATTGCGGAAATTGTTCAGCAGATCAATAACAGCGCATATGAAAACGAAACTGTTGTGACGATGCTTCTGGAACTGTCAAAGACGCTTGAAAACTACAAGGGTAAGACGGTCTATGGTTATATGCCCAAGGCGGCAAAGAATCTGATCAACGGTGTCATCGATGAACTCGCCAAGGATGATCGAATTGCAGAACTCTATAATCTATGGTACGAGCAGAAAGAAAATGTTTTTCGCACCTATCAAGATACGATGCCAAAGCGCATCCCGTTATCCGCAAACAAAGAGTTCAACTCTATTAAGAATGCGGTTATCCAGGAAGCGCTCAACATCCTGCACAACAGAATTACCTTTGAAGAAGATATGCAGCAGGAAACGGAAACTCCCGAGGAAACAATGACCTATACAAGTGAAACCGCTTCCAAGAGAAATCCGTGGACTGACCCCAACGATATGCATTGCCAATATATTATGGGGCGTGAACTATTGGATATTGACTCCGAGAATTTCGATCCCGAGGAAGGTATTCGGCTGTTGACTCTTTCTGCAATGCAGGGATTTGATGTTGCAATGTATCGGCTCGGGAAACTGTACTTACAGGGTGAAGTGGTTGAGAAAAATGTTGGTGAAGCGCTCCGATGGTTTTGGAAAGCGGATGCAAAGGACAATCCCTATGCACAGTATCAGCTTGGAAAAATCTATCTTAAAGGCGAGGATGTGTCGGCAAATTATGCGACTGCACAAAGATTGTTTGAAATGTCAGTACGCCAGGGCAATGCATACGCGATGTACTCGCTTGCAAAGATGCATCTTCAAGGCACGGCGAAATACAGCGATATTAACTATGCCGTTCGATTGCTCTCAGAAGCAGCAAAACGGGGAAACCAATGGGCAGAGTATCAACTCGGAAAGATGT
>ENA-OPCW01001528-OPCW01001528.1-human-gut-metagenome-genome-assembly--contig:-NODE-1528-length-11466-cov-4.478310_pt1 | contig 11466 bp, 10 predicted proteins | sample MGYA00241258_ERZ501496 | MGnify/ENA primary metagenome ERZ501496 (study PRJEB25962, sample SAMEA2042660) | human gut metagenome | biome: human gut; feature: human-associated habitat; material: faeces...
TTCCGGTCGTTCCTACCTTTGCATCGCCTTTGGCTGCTTCGTATGCAGCATCCAGTATGCGGTGAGTCGGCAGAATGAGGTGTGCTTTCTTGGAAATGTGCAAGCGTTCCTTCAAGTTATGGCCGGACGCTTCCAATGATTCGGCTTCCGCTTTGAAGAGAGCCGGGTCAAGCACCACTCCGTTACCGATGATATTCACCTTGTCTCCCTGGAATATTCCAGACGGAATGGAACGGAGCACATACTTCTGCCCTTCAAACTCGAGTGTATGTCCGGCATTCGGTCCACCCTGGAAACGAGCTACGACATCGTATCTCGGAGTTAACACATCAACGACTTTGCCTTTGCCTTCGTCGCCCCATTGTAATCCTAATAATACGTCTACTTTCATTTTTCTTTTTTATGGTTATTATTCTTTTTCTTCCGTTTATTGGCCCGGTCACACTTGCTGCACAACCCATACATATATAAGGAATAGTGCGTAAGATTAAAACGGCTCAGTTTGGTATTCTCAATGGCATGTTGCAACTCCTCGTTCTGAAACTCGGTCACCTTTCCGCACTGGGTGCATATCTGGTGATGGTGCGTATCGCGATTATAAGATTTTTCGTATTGGGAAGAGTTGCCGAACTGATGCTTGATGACCAGACGAGCATTTATAAGCAAAATGATGGTATTGTAAAGCGTTGCACGGCTGACGCGGAAGTTCTCCTGGTCGGCCATCAGTGAATAGAGCGTGTCGATATCAAAATGACCGTCTATGGAGTAAATGGTGTCAAGTATAGCATAACGTTCGGGAGTCTTCCGATGCCCGTTCGCATTCAGATATTCAGTGAATATCTGCCTAACTGTATCTTTCACATTCTGACTTTCCATTTGACGGCGCAGTTTTACAGCCAACAAAGTTAATCCTTTTTTGTGGAAAGCAAACGAGAAAGAGATAAAAATTGCGATAAGGGAAATATTCCCTTACCGCATCAGTCTCTATAACCATAGAACTAATCTAACAAACCTCCTCTTTTACAAGATTGTATAGTAATTGTTCTACATCAGAAGAAGAATTGTCCATACCCTCCACTCTGCGGCAAACTTGAAAAGAATTTTCCTCATTTTGCTGCATAAAGCGGCGGATAGCAGTCATGGCTGCATTGCGTACATGATAGGAGCCCGACAAAAAAGCCGTTATTGCCTGGTCGAGGAACTCATTTTCAACCCGTTCGTTCATATCCCCTTTCTTCATCAATAGACGGGCTATGGTGAGGAAGCCGCAAACCTGCGTGTATTCGTCCTCGCTTGCAATCCAATGGAAGGACTTGGCAGGCGCATAAGGAAGATGTTGGAATAAATTCATGCAGGTAAGTTCTGCAATCTCGATATTACGGATATCTTCCACCCAGATATCGGCTATCTCGGGCAGGAAACTCTCTACCGGCTGTAAAAGTCCCGCCAATATTTTGCACTCTCTGATATCTTCTTTCCACAAAGCCTGAGCCAGAGAGTGGTCCTTCTCGTAACCGGCAGCAATACCCTTGATACGGGGCAACTCCACGCCAAAGTTCAGCTTATATACCAGCCCTTTCTCACGCATACTTTGGGACACAGCCCCGTTCATTGAGAGACGGAGCTGTGTCTTTATATCTTTCAGCCGCTGATGCAGCTGCTCTTTAGTATCTATCATAGTTCATCATTTATTGACAGAAGACAATGTAGAATAGTCTTTGCTATAACGCAACATCTGTTCCGCATAACCTTCATCATAAGTCACTGTCACATCTGTTATAGTACCGTCGGCATCCGTCACCACTTCATACTTGGGATTGACGAACCCCTTATACGGCGCAAGATTCAGCTTCTTGTAGCGTTCCAGCACTTCGGCATGCAAAGCGGGATCGACTTTCACGGCATAGGCTTCCACCAAATCATGGGCACCGGCATAGTCACCGGTGGACTTGATACGCTGTATCTCGGCAAGCAACCGGCCAAACAAGTCACGCACTTTCTCATAATCGTTTATCACGACGTACGTCTTCCCATCCTTCTTTACCAATTCCACAACCTTCTCCGCCGCACCTTTCTCGTACACCCAGCGGGCTATGAGCTGACGGTTGCGCATATGGGCTTCTTCTACATTGTTACCCGGCTCGATACGTACAAGCTGTGTCATCAAACCATTCATCAGATAGGTGTAGTATTGAGCCTTATAAGCATCCGCACTTGGAGTAAGCCCCAGTTCCACCAGCTTCGGGTCGGCCACGTAGTAGAGTCCGAACAAGTCGGCGCGCGCTTCTTCGATAGTAGAACCATATGCCTTCAACGCATCCGGGTCCACACCCGGGAGCAATTTACCGGAACCATGTCCCAAACATTCATGCAGGTCAGTATGCAGTTCATCTGTCACATCTGCGTACTTATCAATCAGTTGAAGCTCTGCATCACTGTACACAAACTCCTCATTGAACCCGTTGCCATGAGCTGCCTTATTATAAGCATCTGTAATGTTACCGATTGTAACGGATTTCGAACCATGATGGCTACGTATCCAGTTGGCATTGGGCAGGTTGATGCCGATAGCAGTTGCAGGATACAAGTCACCGGCCAGAATAGCCGCCGTGATTACCTTGGCAGACACCCCTTTCACTTTCTCCTTCTTGAATTGTCCGTCTACCGGCGAATGGTCCTCAAACCACTGTGCATTGCCGCTTATCAACTCTGTACGCTGGGTAGCTTCCAAATCTTTAAAATTCACCAGAGATTCCCAGCTTGCCTTCATGCCGAGCGGGTCACCATAACTTTCGGTAAAACCGTTCACAAAGTCAATGCGTGAGTTCAAATCCTTCACCCACAAAATGGCATATTCATCGAATGTCTTCAAATCGCCGGTTTCATAGAATTCCATCAGTTTGGCTATCACCGCCTTCTGCTCGGGAGTCTCGGCAACTCCTTCCGCCTTCTTCAGCCAGTAGACAATCTTTTCAAGTGCCTGTCCATACAAGCCCCCCACTTTCCATACTTTCTCCTGAATCTTGCCATCCTCTTTCACCAAACGGCTATTCAAACCATAGGAAACGGGAGTTTCATCCTGCGGATTCTTCAAGGCATTATAGAAATCTTCGGCCTCCTGCTGCGTCACGCCATCGTAATAATTGCATGCGGAAGTCAAAACCAAATCTTCACCGGCAGCTTGGTTCACCCGTTTGGGCATCACCGTGGGGTCGAAAATAACGGGGAACACTTCCTCGCACAGTTGTTCCACAGTCTGTCCTTCGGCAAGCGGCAACGTAGCTGCATCCACACTCTGTACAGCCTGCCTGAAGAATTCGGGAGTAAATCCCGGAACGAACTTTTCGCTACCATAGTGATGATGAATGCCGTTAGAGAACCATACCCGCTTGAGGTACACTTCCATAGCCTTGAAATCAGGAGTATTCTTATCTCCCTTATAGCCGGTATAAACAGCTTCCAGCATCCGGCGAATCGTCAGGTTATACTTGCCATTCTGGTCGAAAAGAATATCTCTGCCCTGCAAAGCCGCTTCCGTCAAATAATAAACCAATTCTTTTTGTTTGAGGGACAAATCCTCAAAACCTGGTACGCGGTAACGTAAAATCTGTAAATCTGCAAATTGTTCCACTGTATAGTCAAATTTTTCTGCCTCAGCAGTTGTTTTCGGATTTCCACCACAAGCCGTCAATAGAGAAAGGGCAGTCACCATAGAAATTAGTTGTTTCTTCATGTGTCGGGAGTATATAGATTGGTATTAAAAAAGAAGAAAAGGAAGTATCCCGAAACAACTGTTCCGGAATATTTCCTTTTTATTCATTCAGTCATACAGAATTATTTCTTCTTAGCTTCTTTTTCTGCGTGTCTTTTACGATATCCATTAGGAGTCTCACCTACATTTTTATAGAAAGCAGCATAAAAAGACTGACGGTTTGCAAAGCCGACCATCGTACTGATCTCCTCTACATTCTTGTCAGCATATCTTTTGTCTGTCAACAAATGCTGCGCTTCTTTTACTCTATATTCATTCAGCAGGCAAGAATAGTTCATGCCGAAGCGTGAATTCACCACTGCAGACAAATAGCGAGTATTGGTCTGCAATTCTTTCGCCAAATCCTTAGCGGAATAATCAGCATCTCTGTACTTCTTTTGTACAACAACGATATTCAATATCTTGTCATACAACTCATCTGCCAATTCCGGCCTTATCAAAGAACGGTAGGCAGCATCCTTTTCTTTCTTTTCGCGCAGGTTGTAAGGACGTTTCTTCGTTCCTTTTTCCTGGGCATTGTTTTCTAAATCACTCATTGAATTAACTGGTTAGGGTTGTTTAAAATCGGAAAAGCCAAAGGGTTAGCCCCTTAGACTTTACAAAAGTCAGACATTTTTTTTTAATACACAACTTTTCCCGTATATATTTTTGATAAATAAACAACGAAAAAGGTTGAAAAGTAGGTCAATTCAGCCATTAATAAGAAACTTTAACCTTTTGCAGAAACTCATATGATACAAAATCTTGATGACTTTCCATTTGTAGTATATGCAATAATTAGTGTACCTTTGCCGGAAGAAATCCATACTGCCAGATTATGCTACAAACGCTCAAGACATATTTCGGTTACGACAGTTTCCGCCCCTTACAAGAAGACATCATACGCCATCTGATGGACCGTAAAGACGCATTGGTACTGATGCCTACGGGAGGTGGAAAATCCATCTGCTACCAACTTCCCGCCCTATTGAGTGAAGGCACGGCGGTAGTGGTTTCTCCGCTCATTTCCTTGATGAAGGACCAAGTGGAAACGCTCTGTGCAAACGGTATCGCGGCCGGTGCACTGAACAGCAATAATGATGAAACAGAGAATGCTTCCCTACGACGTGCATGCATGGAAGGCAAGCTGAAACTGCTATATATTTCTCCTGAAAAATTATTGGCGGAAGCCAACTATCTGTTAAGGGATATGCATATTTCCCTTTTCGCCATTGATGAAGCTCACTGCATCTCACAATGGGGACACGATTTCCGTCCGGAATATACACAGATGGGCATCCTTCACCAACTGTTTCCCCAGGTTCCCATCATTGCACTTACTGCCACAGCCGATAAAATAACCCGTGAAGATATTATTAAACAGCTACACCTCAACCAACCGAGAATTTTCATTTCATCTTTCGACCGTCCCAACCTGAGTCTCACCGTAAAAAGAGGTTACCAGCAGAAGGAAAAAAGCAAAGCCATCCTCGACTTCATCGCCCGCCATCCGGGAGAGAGCGGCATCATTTATTGCATGAGCCGCAGCAAGGCTGAAACAGTGGCACAAATGCTTCAAAAACAAGGGATAAAGTCGGCGGTCTATCATGCAGGACTGTCGCCGGCACGAAGAGATGAAGCACAAGACGACTTCATCAATGACCGCGTGCAAGTGGTATGCGCCACCATTGCCTTTGGAATGGGAATTGACAAAAGCAATGTGCGCTGGGTAATTCATTACAATTTGCCCAAAAGCATTGAAAGTTTCTATCAGGAAATAGGACGTGCCGGACGAGACGGAATGCCCAGTGACACCCTTTTGTTCTATTCACTGGCCGACCTCATTCTGCTCACTAAATTCGCAACAGACAGCGGGCAACAAAGCATCAACCTGGAAAAGCTGCAACGTATGCAGCAATATGCGGAAGCAGATATCTGCCGCCGTCGCATTCTGTTAAGTTATTTCGGTGAAAATACGACCTGCGACTGTGGAAACTGTGATGTATGCAAAAATCCCCCCGAACGTTTCGATGGTACAATAATCGTACAAAAGGCACTTAGTGCAATCGCGCGTTCCGAGCAGCAGATAGGGACCGGTATTTTAGTGGACATCCTCCGAGGAAACATGAGTTCTGAAGTTACAGAAAGAGGATACCATCGCCTTAAGACCTTTGGAGCCGGGCGTGAAGTACCTGTCAGAGATTGGCATGACTACCTGCTGCAAATGTTGCAACTCGGCTATTTCGAAATAGCCTACAATGAAAACAACCATCTGAAAATTACTCAAAGCGGAACAGATGTCTTGTTTGGCAGAGCACGCGCCCTGCTTGTCACCATCCGCCGCGAGGAAGCTGTACAAGCTACAAGAGGCCGTAAACGCAAGGCTACAGTTCCAACCAAAGAATTGCCATTGGGATTGCCCAATACAGAAAGTGGGGAACTTTTCGAAGCTCTCCGCACTCTCCGCAAACGCCTTGCCGACCAGGAAGCACTTCCTGCCTATATCGTACTGTCCGACAAAGTGCTCCACCTACTCAGCGCCTCCCGCCCCACTACCATAGAAGAATTTGGTAATATCAGCGGTATCGGTGAATATAAAAAGAAGAAATACGGAAAAGAGTTTGTGGAACTGATACGGAAATACAGTTAAATATTATTTACACTGCAACAGCAAATCCCTGAGGTCGCCTTGCGGCACACCAAGTGAAATGGCCTTTTCGAAGTCACGTTTTGCCAACTCCTTTTTCTTTTGAGAAAGGTAAATTTGCCCCCGTATCAAGTAGGCTTCTGTCTGCGAAGCATCCAGCTTGATGGCTTCTTCCAAGTCCATCATGGCCAGGTCCACATGTTTCATATCCTGCTCTACACCCGCACGTGCTACGTAAAGTACGGCATATTGCTGGGTAGTCAGCCGGGTAGCTTCTCCTCCTTTTTCTGCAATCATGGCATTCAATATCGAAAGCGCCGCTTCATATTTGCCCTCCTTCTGCTCCAGTGTAGCCAACCCCAGACGGCCATTGTAACTCTGGGGGGCAAGTTTCAGCAGACGTTCATAATCAGACTTTGCAAAATTATAGTTGCGCTGCCGCATATAGATATAGGCACGCATCAGCAAGGCTTCCTGATTATCGCTCTCTATATCCAGCACCAAAGAATAGTCTATCCGGGCCAAGTCATCCTTTCCCAACTCTAGATAAAGAGCGGCACGATTCATCAGGGCAGGTATGGCACGCGGAGCAATGTTCAATGCCAGAGTATACGAGTCAAGGGCCTGCTCATACCGGTGCTGCCGACGTTGTATCGTACCCAAGTTGGAGAACAGCAAAGCGTTATGAGGATTGGCGGGCTCCATTTTCAAAGCTTGTTCAATGTATTTTTCGGCCAATGACAAGCTGTCTTGCTCCGTGGCTGCAACCGCACGTTCGCTCAGTTCCTGATAGGTTTGTGAAAAGGCAGGGAACATCGTGGCTCCACACAAGAAGAAAGAAAAAATAAGTTTCTTCATATAATAGTTCAGTATTTATTCCAAAGGATAGGTATCGAAAGCGAACAGTTCTGTTGACAAATAGCGTTCCCCCGTATCGGGCAGTAGGGCAACAATCATTTTATCCGCAAATTCAGGGCGTTCGGCCAGCAACCGTGCCGCATATACCGCCGCACCGGATGAGATGCCCGCCAGCAAGCCTTCCGTAGAAGCCAGCTCTCGTCCTCCACGAATGGCCTCGTCATCGGGCACCGGAATAATCTCGTCTACTACAGAAGCATCATAAATGGAAGGAATAAAATTGGCCCCAATCCCCTGGATGCGGTGCGGTGCGTCTTCCCCTCCTTCCAGAACCGGAGAGGAGGCCGGTTCTACAGCCACAACATAGACATCCGGATTATGTTTCTTCAAGGCACGCGCCACTCCACAGACCGTACCGCCCGTACCCACACCGGCAACAAAAACAGTCACTTTACCATCCGTGTCCGTCCAGATTTCTTCCCCCGTAGTATGTTCATGAGCCTTGGCATTGGAGGGATTCTCAAACTGCTGCAGAATAACCGCACCGGGTATCGCATCCCGCAGTTCTTTCGCTTTGGCAATGGAGCCGGCCATACCTGTCAGCCCGTCGGTCAGTACAATCTCCGCACCCAAGGCTTTCAACAGATTACGGCGTTCCACACTCATGGTCTCCGGCATGGTCAATATCAAATGATATCCCTTGATGGTTGCCACCATCGCCAGTCCCACGCCGGTATTGCCACTGGTAGGTTCAATAATCGTGGCTCCGGGTTTCAAAGCCCCACGTGCCTCGGCATCCTCAATCATGGCAAATGCCACACGGTCCTTCACGCTTCCCGCCGGATTAAAAGATTCCAGCTTAGCCACAATATTTCTTTTCAATCCGTATTTACGGCTGTATTCAGCCAATTCCATCAAAGGAGTATGCCCAATCAACTCCGTCAGGTTCTTTGCAATTTTCGCCATAATCTCACTGTCTAATACATTCTTCCCGTACACACTTATGTAACATGGATATGCTGACAAAGATATGGAAATTCCAAGAAATAAACCGTGCGGGAAAGGAAAGATTATACTGCCATCTATCAAAGCTTAACACGAATAAAGAGGATGAAAGGATATGAAACGATTGAAGAAGGCAGGATGAGGAGGAAGAACCATATCTGACAATCAGCGACTTCCCACTGCAAAGATGGTGCATGCTTTTTGCAGTAGTACTGCAAACGAGCTGCAGCGTTACTGCAAATAGGTTTGCAGTGGTACTGCAACTGCTTTGCAGCGCAACTGTAACAGCTTTGCAGTGACACTGCAAAAGGTTTGCAGAACTTTGCAGTGAGAAGTTACTGATGAACAGAACGGTAATGAGACACTGTTATCAAGACTTCTTAAGATAGTCTACAATCCACGCGCCCACTTCCTTGGTACCGTATTTGTCGCCACCTTCTACTTGAATCTCCGGTGTACGTACATTCGCATCGAGTGAAGCATCAACTGCCTTACGAATCAACGCCCCCTCCTCTTTCAGGTCGAAGTATTCGAAAAGCATGGCTACAGACAAAATTTGCGCCAGCGGATTGGCTATATTCAAGCCTTTCGCCTGCGGCCAGGAACCATGGATAGGTTCGAATACCGGCGTGCTCTCTCCCGTAGAAGCAGAAGGCAGCAATCCCATAGAGCCACTGATGCAGGAACCCTCGTCCGTCAAAATATCACCAAACGTATTTTCCGTAACCATTACGTCAAAGAATTTCGGCTCTTGAATCATCTTCATGGCGGCGTTGTCCACAAACATATAGTCGGTTGTCACCTCGGGGTACTGCGGTGCCATCTCCTGGGCAATCTGTCTCCAAAGACGGGAAGAGGCAAGCACATTGGCTTTATCCACCACCGTAAGATGTTTACTGCGTTTCATGGCATATTCAAATCCGACTTTCAGGATACGCTCAATCTCAGGACGGGTATACATGTTCGTATCATACGCCTTGTCATTGTCCTGGTATTTCTCACCGAAGTACATGCCACCGGTCAGTTCGCGGATGCAAAGGAAATCGGCACCATCCACCAGTTCCGCACGAAGGGGAGACTTATGGAGCAGACATTTGAAGGTCTGCACGGGACGGATGTTGGCAAATAGTCCCAGTTTCTTGCGCATAGCCAGCAAGCCCTGCTCGGGACGCACTTTGGCAGTAGGGTCATTGTCGAATTTCGGGTCACCTACGGCAGAGAACAATACAGCATCCGCATTTTTACAAGCCTCATAAGTGGCTTCGGGAAACGGGTCACCCACCTTGTCTATCGCGTCTGCACCGCAGATGGCATATTCATAGTTCACTTTATGTCCGAACTTCTCACACACGGCAGTCATCACATCCACGCCTACGGTAGAGATTTCGGGGCCGATACCGTCACCGGCCAACACTGCAATTTTAAAATCCATTGTTTTCTTTATTATTTAAAAGTTCATCTATCTTCTTTTTGTTTGCAAGATTCTTGCGGCGATACCGATCACCCCACACAAAACCTGCTGTCAATATAAGGGTATTGATGGCTGACATAAGATACTCGTCCGCATCCAACTCGCCGCTCCACCAACGCAGAAAGAGGTTGAAAGCAAAAAGCAAGCCTGCATACAACGCATACCCTCACCGCCACCGACCTCCTGCCCTATGTACGCTATTCGTACGTGAGTGTGGTCAACCTCTGCCTTGCGGCCCTTGTCACGCCCGTGGCCATCCTTTCCACCACCACGCTCTATATCTTTGGCCCCTTGGTACTGATGGCCATTCTTTTCTTCGTTCTTACGTTCATCTCTTTGGGTTCGGGCTATATGCCGTCCGAAGAACTGCTGGACTCGGAGGGGGAAGAACTGGCGGAGGAACTGGAGGCTGGTGCTTCCCTCCCACCTTCAGGAGCGTCGGTCTGCACCGAGGATTCTACCGCTTCGCCTTCCGGACGCTCAGCGCTCTCCGAGGAGCGCATTGCCCTGATCCAGGAGCGCATCGACACCTGGTGCGTCCAGCGTGGCTACAAAGACTATTCGGTCAACTTCATGACCCTGTCCCGCTCCCTCAGTATCTCCAAGGCCGATCTGGCCGTCTATTTCTCCCAGCGCCTGCACACCACGTTTCGGGTGTGGCTGAGCGATATTCGTTTTCGCGCCGCACAGAGTATGATGCTGGAGCACCCCATTACAGCAACGACGTGATCTCTGCCGAGTGTGGGTTCTCCTCGCGCACGCAGCTCTACCGTATCTTTAAGGCGAAAGTAGGCTGTACGCCTACGGCTTGGCGCGAACGCCAGTCGCAACAGGACCTCTTGGAGCGATGAAATCGTCCTTTTTTGACTTTTTAGACCTTGGTTGAGGCTTTTTGCGGGTGTCTCCTTCCTACGAAAGCGACACCCGATTTCCTTTCAATGCAACACCTATTTGGTAGGAATGCAACACATTTGTGCAGGGAAAATTCACCCCTTTTCTTCGGAAAATCCTAATTTTGCAGCATGGACCGAATGAATAAACTTACAACACTGTTTGAAAGCGATGAGCAACTCTACTTCTGTGTCGGCTTGATCATCCTTGTGGGAGCCATTGTCATCATCTGCGCGATGGTGAATAACTACCGGGAGTATCTTGACGCACATCTCAGAACCCGTTTCAGGCTGAGGGAGTTTCTCAGGGAGGAGAAGTTCTATTTCTTTCTCTTCTTCGGCTTTGTAGCGCTGATCATCTTTGTCGTGGTGATCTGTACAAAACTTGCTCAAGGATGAGGCCTTGAGGCCTTGCAGGGTTGTGGAAAACGCATACTTACTGGATAATATATAACCCCAGTTCGGGATAAAATAGCGATTAGTTGCATGTGAAGACAGATACGCGGGTTCTCTTCCCATGCCATCAGACATGGGCTGTATATAAAGAATCGAAAGAGATTATTCTGTCCTTAGAACAATGAAAGTTGCTTCGTGTCTTCGATGCAGTATCCTTGCAATGCCTTTGGCTTGTTGTCAAAGAAACAATATGCTCCCAAGGCAGAAATAAGGTTCATGATAAAGTTGCTTACAGATCTGTGGCGTGAGTGTACAATCTGTGCCGTATTCTTCAGCATGTCGTTAATGGTTTCGATAATGTATCTCTTGCGCAGCATCATTCTGTCATAGAATGGCATCAGCTTGTTTTTCATGTTTACGCGCAACCCTGTCACCAGCTGTATTCCAT
>ENA-OPCW01001533-OPCW01001533.1-human-gut-metagenome-genome-assembly--contig:-NODE-1533-length-11424-cov-3.084616_pt1 | contig 11424 bp, 4 predicted proteins | sample MGYA00241258_ERZ501496 | MGnify/ENA primary metagenome ERZ501496 (study PRJEB25962, sample SAMEA2042660) | human gut metagenome | biome: human gut; feature: human-associated habitat; material: faeces...
CCCGAAAAAACTAGTGTGTTCTTATGCAAAACGGGTGATTCCGGTGATCGTTGGAACTACGCTGATCGTCAATATCCTTGTATCTGTGGCAGTTTCACACATTGTCCCGATTCAAAGCATTCTGGATCTGATCCGGATCCATACAGACGGACGTGTATTTGAATTTCACAGACCTGTGGGAAGTCAGATCCTGGTCAGCATTCTGCTGATGGGATTCTGGCTGGGCGCGGCTTTGCTGCCGGTTTTCTCCTTTATCCGGAAAAAAGCATCGAAGGGGGACATCTTATGAAAGACAAAATTCTGGAAGCTGTGCAAATTTCCAAAACCTATGGTGAGGGTGAAAGTGCGGTGCAGGCATTAAAAGCCAGCGATTTGACGATCGGGAAGGGGGAATTTGCGTCCATCATTGGTTCCAGTGGCAGCGGGAAATCCACTCTTCTGAAGATCCTGGGAGGACTGCTGCCGCCCACGACCGGAAACGTTCTGCTGGATGGGCAGGACCTCTATGCGATGAATGCAGAGCAGCTTGCACAGGTGCGGCGGCAAAAAATTGGCTTTATTTTTCAGGACTTTAATTTACTTGATACATTAACAGCTTATGAAAATATAGCATTAGCTTTAACTATATGTAAGATTAATTATGGAGAAATTAATAAGAGAATAACAAATATTGCAGATAAATTAAATATGATGAATATACCTTATTGTTATGAAGTTCCACTTTATCTAAAGGGGTATGGGTATGTAAAACCAGATTTTAAAGTATTAAATGTAGCAACAAGGAAAGAGTATTATTGGGAACATTATGGGATGATGGATAATAAAGATTACATAATTAAAGCATTAAAAAAGAAAAATTCCTATATAAGTAATAATTTTATAGTTGGAGATAATCTTATTGAAACATATGAATCACAAAGTTGCCCATTGGATACAAGAAATGTTGAAAAGATAATTAAAACTTTCTTGGTATAATAAATTAAATGCATAAACCCAATATAAAATAAATCAAACATAAAAGATAATTAACCTATCACTTAATGAAAAACCAGTGATAGGTTAATTATATAATGTTATTTTACTTACATTTCCTCCAATTCATGATATAACTTTGCAATAGGTAGTCCTACAACGTTATTGTAATCACCGTGAATTCCTTTAACGTGTATGGCGAAAGAGCCTTGGATGCCGTAACTTCCGGCTTTATCATAGCAGTCACCTGTTTCAATATAGGAATTGATTTCACTGTCAGTCATCGGGTAAAATTCAACGTCAGTGCAATCGTGGAAGGAGTGAACTTTTTTCTCTTTAGTTTCAAAATCATAGAGAATAATGCTGACTCCAGTGTATACCTGATGGGTGTTATTTTGAAGCAGATTTAACATATCAAATGCCTGGTCATGATCTTTGGGTTTGCCCATTATCTGGTTGTCTTTTGCAACGATTGTATCAGCACCGATAATCATAAGTGAAACTCCCTCGTATGCGTCAAGAGACAGGTTAACAACTTTCATAATACTGTTAAATACGTTTGTTGCTTTTTGAAGAGATAGGTCTTTAACAACAAGTGCCGGTTCAGTTTCAGAAGTTTGTTCATCCATATTTGAAGCTATAATTTCAAACTCATATCCCGCCTGTTTAAGTAACTCGCTTCGTCTCGGTGAGTTTGAAGCAAGAATAAGCTTAGTTTTTTCAAAATCAATCATTTTAAATCTCCAAATTCTTATAAAATATATAGTGTAATTATAATAGTAATTATACAACAACACATAAATATAAAAAATATTATAATTAATACAAAAATTATAATCCATAACATATGAAAATAATAAAAATAATTAGTCAAATTCAAGGAATAAACAAATTACTATGCAGATTGGAAAATATGTAATTAACTTTTTTACCGCAAATTAACATCCTGACACATATTTAAGGCTTAATAATAGAAGAAATTTAATTAAATATATTTAAAATTTGTAAATTGTTATTCACAGCTTAAATATGTAAGATATATGATGGAAAATTCATTGGGAATAGGCGCTGTGTGTCTGATTCTTGTAACTATATTTGATATTCCGATTAAGTAGTTGCGGTGTTTATAAGATATGTATAATTTTTTCCATTTTCTTCATACATTTTTTTTGTAGAAAATTGTTTCAAGCTCTGCTATAATAAAGATTGCGCTAGCAAATATATTTTATAGAAAGGAAAAGTATAGGAAACTATACGAGAGGAAAATGTTAGAAAAATTATTTAAACTCAAAGAGAACAACACTTCCGTAAAAACAGAAGTAGTTGCGGGTGTTACAACATTTATGACTATGGCATATATTCTTGCTGTAAACCCAAGCATCTTAAGCGCTTCAGGTATGAATCCGGAAGCTATTCTTATTGCAACATGTCTTGCATCATTTATTGGTACAATGTGTATGGCTCTTATGGCTAATCTTCCATTTGCTTTATCAGCAGGTCTTGGACTTAACGCTTACTTTGCATACACAGTTTGTGGAGAAATGGGTTATTCATGGCAGATAGCATTATTTGCAGTATTTGTTGAAGGTATTATCTTTATAATACTTTCATTAACAAATGTTCGTGAAGCTATCTTTGATGCTATTCCAGTTAATCTTAAGAAAGCAGTATCAGTAGGTATCGGTTTATTCATCGCATTCATTGGATTACAGAATGCTGGTCTTGTAGTTGATTCATCAACACTTGTTACAATTACAGACTTTACACAGAATTTCCATACAGCAGGTATTTGTGCATTATTAGCAGTTATCGGTGTATTTATTACAGCAATTCTTTATATTAAGAGAGTAAAAGGTTCAATTCTTGTTGGTATCGTATCAACATGGATTCTTGGAATCATCTGCGAACTTACAAAGATTTACGTTCCTGATGGAAAGGACTTTTTCTCAGTTATCCCTACTAAGTTTGTAAGTTTTGACTTCTCAGCTATAGGTGATACATTTGGACAGTGTTTCAATCTTGACTTTAAGGCAGTAGGTATTGTAAACTTCATCATCGTTGTATTTGCATTCCTTTTCGTTGACTTATTTGATACATTGGGAACAATCATTGGTGTAAGTACAAAAGCAGGAATGCTTGATGAAAATGGTAAATTACCAAAAATCAAACCTGCACTTATGTCAGATGCTATTGCTACATCAGTAGGTGCTATCCTTGGTACATCAACAACAACAACATTCGTTGAATCATCAGCCGGTGTTGCTGAAGGTGGACGTACAGGTCTTACATCAGTAATAACAGGTGTTTTATTCCTTATAGCAATGATTTTCTCACCATTATTCATTACAATTCCATCATTCGCTACAGCTCCTGCACTTATTATGGTAGGATTCCTTATGTTTGGTGCTGTTACAGATATTAAGTTTACAGATGATAACTTAACAGAAGCAATTCCTGCATACCTTTGCATTATTGCAATGCCATTATTCTACAGCATTTCAGAAGGTATCTCAGTAGGAATCATTTCATACGTATTACTTAACTTAGTAACAGGTAAAGGAAAGAAAGTTAAACCTTTATTATACGTATTAGCAGTATTATTCGTATTGAAGTATATATTCTTATAAGATTATAGTGTTAAAAGGTTTTGTTCCATCTGCGTATGTATAAAGGTAGGATAATAACCTTGGAACACGCTTATAATATGAACATAAAAAAGTCCGAGATCAATTTGAATATTGAGGTGACCCCAAAAAGTTAGACTTTTTACGAGACGACTTCGGTCGTCTCGTTTTTTTTTATGCAGTAAGGAGATGGAGCCTTTATTGAACACAAATCTTGGAAAATAATATAGATTTACTAATTCCGGATTAGACAAAACGACCATCGTTTTATTTAAAAGACAGTAAAATAAAAAAACATGTTCGTAAAAAAGAAAATAAAAGTAAAAAATTTAAATGGGGAGATGAAGAGTAAATGAATACAACAGCAGATAATAATTATTATTTGCTCTAGAACATTTATAAAAAACGTGGTACAATAACACCGATTTTAACACAACGATTCTAAGTTCTCTAAAGTCTGTCTTTAGAGCTAAGAGGGAAACAGGTGAGAGACCTGTACAGTCGTGCTACTGTAAATGTGTAGTTTTTTTAGTGACTTTTATATAGAAGTCAACCATTGTGCCAAGGCATGAGAAGGTAGAAAAAACGTTACTGCATAAGTCAGGAGACCTGCTTAGAATTTCTTCCATTTACACACGTAATTGCAAATGGCAAGTTATAAGCTTTTTAAAGACAGGCTTTCAGATTGAATCTGAAGGTTTGTTACGCGAGTTTTGATTTTGCCGGGATACAATAATGTTGTGTCCCGATTTTTTTACTTAATAAGTGATAGGAAACAGTGGTGTTAAAAAAGGAAAAATGAAAGGAGAGATGATGTAAAGTTACATCATAAGGAACAGAATGAAAAAACTTTGGAAAAGTGGTGTTGCCTTAGTTTTAGTATGTGCACTTATGTTTACTCAGTTTAATACTGTAAATGTTTTTGCAAATACAAGTGTTCAGGCAGAAGAGTCTGAAACTAAGGAACAGATAACTGTATCTGTAACAGTAGTAGGCGACAGCGTTCACGGAACAGAAGCACATACCCGTTTCGAGAACTGGCTTGTAAACTACAAAGTTACAGTTGACAAAGGGGCAACTGCTGATGATGCTTTTAAGAAAGCATTGGAAAGCAATGGATATAGTTATGAAAAAAATAGTTGGGATGGATTAAACAGCATTACAAAGCCTGACGGAACAGTTCTTGGAAGTGGTTCTAACGGTGATGCATGTAGTTGGATGTTTGCCATAAATGGTGCAGATCCTGATCCTAATGTAGTTATGCCTCAGTATACTCTTAAAGATGGGGAAAAAATAACTGCATACTTTATTGATGATTGGAATGCATACCCTTATACAATTCCAACAGTAGGTGTTAATGGAAAGGGTACTGCAGATGATCCTTACACAATCAAGGATGCATCAGAATTGCCTGAAGTAATTGAAGAGGGAGATGTTTATGCATTAACTGATGATATTACTTTAGAATCAGGTCAGTATATTAAAGACATTAAAGGAACTTTAGATGGAAAAGGTCACACAATCACATTGGCAGATACATATTTGGCAGATAGGGTTGAAGGAACAATCGAAAACCTTGGAGTAACAAGTACTTCTGAAATTACATTACCTGATGAATCAGGAAGTATGGCAAATACTGTTTCAGGTACAATTGTAAATAGTTATTCAACTGCAAAAATAAAAGCAACAACAGATTGGGGAGAAGTAGGTGGATTAGTAGGAACAATGTCAGGTTCTACGATTTCAAACTGCTATTTTGCAGGAAGTTTTGGTGACTATTCTATGGGAGGAATAGCATATACAAGTTCATCAGCCCAGTCTACAATTTCTAACTGCTATTTTACGGTAGGATTCTCACCTGTATCTATGGGAAGTGCAACAAAAGTCAACTGTGAGAAGAAGACAGAAGAAAAGTTAAAGGCTTCTGAAGGAATAGAGGCATTAAACAAAGATATTTCTGACACAGGCTTTGAATGGTCATTACCAACTGATGGAAGCAACAATGGATTGCCTGTTTTAACAGTACCATCTGATATTGTTGACAAAACTCAGTTAGTAGCACAGATTGAAGTTGCTCAGAAGATAACAAAGGCTGACTATACTGATAAGTCATGGAATGCATTGCAGGAAGCTTTAGCAGAAGCAATTAAAGTTAATAGTGATGACAATGCAACAAAATCACAGGTTACAAAAGCTACAAATAATTTATTATCAGCAATTAGCAATTTGAAAAATAATAAACCGACTAAGCCTGTAGCATTGCCAACAGATGACAGTAAGATTACGCACATAAAAACATTAAAAGATTTAAATGCGATTAAAGCTTCAAGTGGAAAATATTATGTTTTAGACAATGATATTACAGTTAAAAACACACAAGATGATTTTTATTTTAGCATGGAAAACTTTAATGGTGTTCTTGATGGAAAAGGACATTCTATTAAAATTGAAAACATTTCAGATGGAATTTTTTCAAATGTAAATGAAGATGGTATAATTCAGAATGTTTATTTTACAGGAACAATGAATGTTGGTCAGGGATATAAGGGACCTCTTGGAAGCAACATGTCAGGTGCAATTATTAACTGTTATACAGATATTTCAGGAACAGGAACTTGCGGTTTTGCCAGAAGATTAACAGATGAAGGTATTGTATCTAACAGCTATTCAGTAAGTGAAGGCAAGGCAGGTGCTTTCTTTAATCAGTACGGAACTAACGATACTGCAGGAGAAGGACAGTTAATTAATACATATTGGTTAGAAACATTAGACAACAGTGTTATTCCTGAAAGTGCTCTTGTTAATTCATATTCAGAAACTAAGGATTATATGAAATCTTTAGATTTCGTAAGTGCTTTAAATGAAAATAAGGGCGAAAACGGTGTAAGCTGGGGAAGAAACGGAAATACAGGTTATCCATATTTTGGTGAAAGCCAGGATTACAATCCGGGAAGTACTTTACCTGCAAACAAATACACAGTTAAGTTTACTAAGTTTGACAACACGGTAGTTACAGTAGAAAATCAAAATTTAGAAATTTCATGCAACGACGTTGACGGCTCTAATATTGCCGGTTCATTAAGCTTAGAAGGAGTACCTTCAACAAGCACAATTGAATGGTCATATGAAAGTGTAGAACCTAGTGGAGCTATTATGGTTGGTTCTGATGGTGGTGTAATCAGAGTTGACAAAGCAGGAACAGCAGTTGTTAAGGCAACTGAAACTAAGGAAGATGGTAGTTCAGAAGTAGTAGCTGCATTTAATCTTAAAGCATATAACAAAGATGTAGAAGAAATAAAAGCATACATTGACGGACAGGATGTTACAAACGGGGAATTTACAGTTAAGGGTTCAGAAACAAAAACTGTAAAGATGGAAGTTAAATACAAAAATGAGAACAAGTTTGTAGCAATTTCTCCAAGAAGATTTTCATTAAAAGTTGATGATGAAAGTTTTATTGAGAATATTCCGGGTTCAAACAGTTTTAGCTTTAAAAAAGCAGGGACTTCAAAAATTACTGCAATTTATAGCGACAACACAGACTTAAAGGCAGATGTAACATTAACATCAGAATACGTGGCAGTAAAATCAGTTACACCTGCAATTAATGACAGCGTAACAATTCACGGCAGAAATGCTAACAGCACTAACGGCCAGGATTTTGTACCTGATTATTCATCAGTAATAGTTGATCCGGCAAACGCAACTAATGCAGCTAATTACACAATTGAAAGCAGCGATAAAACTATTGGTGAATATGTTCCAAGTATGGTTATTGGTTATGTACCATACAAGGCAGGAACAGTTACATATACAGCAACTATTAAGGACACAGATCCAAATGGAACTGAAAATGTTGTTTCAGGTTCAAAAGATGTAACATACAAATATTTAAATCCTTTAACATCTGTAACAACAGATGAAAAAGAAATTACAATTAAGGCTAATGAAGAATCAGCAGTTAACTTAACTTTCACAGGTGAAAAATCTGAAGAAGGTTATAGTGTTACTGAACCGGAACTTAATTGGACATATTCTACAGATGGAATTGCAAAAATTGAGAGAAAAACAGCTTATCAGTGGAAGAGGGACGAAAGTGCACCTGACAATAATAACTGGCTTCCAGGCACAGATTATTACGTATACGGATTAAGTGAAGGCACAGTTACAGCTACAGGAACACCCGTTGATAAAACAAATAATGTAGAACCTGTTGTTTTGACAATAAAGGTTGAAGCAAGTGAACAGGAAGCACCTGATTTGACAGCTCTTACAAATAAGGGATTGGAAGGATTCCTTTCATATGCAGAAAAGAATGTTAACCAAAATTATGACATTAACGGTGCATGGAACCTTTATACACTTGCAAGAGCAGGAAAATCTATTACAATTCAGGAAGCCAATAAATACTATGATGCAGTAGTAGAGGCAAGCAAGAATTGGACAGTAGAAGGAACAAAGCCTACTGACATGGAAAAGGCAGCTCTTGTTTTATCACTTATAAACAGAGACATAACAAATGTAGACGGTGTAAATATTGCACAGTTAATTTACAACAGTGAAAAGTTGTCTGACGGAGCAAATGAATTAGCATATGCTTTATTGGCACTTGATGCAAGAAATACAGTAATTCCAAGTGATGCTAAGTGGTCAAGAGACAAGATTATTGCAGAACTTAAGAAATTCCAGAATGAAGACGGAGGACTTGGATGGACAAAGGGTTCATCAGATGTTGACACAACAGCAATGGTTCTTCAGGCACTTGGAAGATATCAGGATAATGAAGCAGCAAAAGAAATCATTGAAAAAGCATTAACTTATATTGAATCAAAAGCTGACGCAAATTATGATTATGGAAATGCAAACACAACAGCAATGGTTGTACTTGCTTTAACTTCATTAAACAAAGATGTAACAACAACAATTGGTACAAAATATAAGAACACATTAACAGCTTTAATGAGCTATTACAGTGAAGATGATGGAGCTTTCGTATATCTTAAAGGTGGAAAAGTAAACCAGTATGCTACAATTCAGGCAGTTTGGGCATTAACATCTTACAAGCTTTATACAGAAGGTAAGGGTGGATACTGGAATCTTAATAATGTTAAGATTAAATATGAAGGTGAAGATGAGTATTATGCCTCACTTGTAACAGAAAAGATTGCAGCAATCGGCACAGTAACAGAAGAAAGTGAAGATGCAATTAAGGAAGCAAGAGCAGCTTATGATGCTTTAACTTCAGCACAGAAGAAACTTGTAACAAACTATGATGTTTTAGATGAAGCAGAATTACAGCTTGAAATTATTAAGGGGACAGCAGTAACAACTAAGTTCTCATTAGTAGGTGATGACGTTCATGGTTCATCAGGACATGTTTCATACAGTACTTGGATTGCTAATGCGACAATTACAGTTAAGAGTGGTTCAAAAGCATCGGATGTAATTGTAAAAGCATTTAAGCAGTATGGATATTCAATTATTGGCTCAACAAGTTATATTTCAGGTGTAACAACACCATCAGGAGTAAGCTTAAAGGCATTTGATAATGGTTCAGGCAGTGGTTGGATGTATGCTGTAAATGGAAAGAGTCCAAATGTGGGAAGCAGCGGTTACAAGGTTAGCAAAGACGATAATATTATTCTTTATTATGTTGACGATTGGAGCAATGCTAAGGTTCCAACAGTTGAGGATCCTGCTGATAATCAGAAGGCGGCAGATGCAGTAATTAAGAAGATTTCTGAAATTGGAGAAGTTACAGAAAGTAGCGAAAATCTTATTAAAGAAGCAAGAGCATCTTATGACGCACTAACAGATGCTCAGAAAGAATTAGTAACTAATTATGATGTATTAGTACAGGCTGAAGCACAGCTTGAAAATATAAAAGACAATGCAGTTTCAACTAAGTTTACATTGGTAGGTGATGATGTTCACGGAACAAAAATCCATACTTCTTATACAAGATGGATTAGTAACATTACAGTAAAAGTTAGAAAAGATGCAACAGCAGGAGATGTAATAACAAAGGGCTTAAAGGCAAAAGGTTATGAAGCAGAAGTAAACGCTGAGTACAACTATGTTACAGCAATTACAACACCAACAGGTACAAAACTTGCAGCATATGATAATGGTTCAAACAGTGGTTGGATGTATGCTGTAAATGGAGAAGCTCCAAGTGTTGGAATGGCAGATTATGTAGTTAAGGAAAACGATGCAGTAATTCTTTACTATGTTGATGATTACATGGATACAAAGATTCCTGCAATGGATGCTGAAACAGAAAACAAACAGTTAGCAGCAGAAGTTACAGAAAAAATTGCTTCAATTGGCAAGGTTACAAAGGATAGCGAAGCAGCAATTAAGGAAGCAAGAGCAGCTTATGACAGCTTAACTGCAACACAGAAATCTCTTGTAACTAACTTTGATGTATTGGAAGAAGCAGAATTACAGCTTGATATTATCAAGGGTAATGTAATCCAGACTAAGTTTACTTTAGTAGGTGATGATGTTCATGGAACAAATGCTCATAAATCATATACTAACTGGATTAATGATATTACAGTAACAGTAAAGAACGGTGCAACAGTATCAGATGTAATTGCAAAAGCATTAAAAGACAACGGCTATTCATCAGAAGGAACAACTAACTACATTTCAGCAATCAAAACACCATCAGGAATAACTCTTGGTGAATTTGATAATGGTCCAAGAAGTGGTTGGATGTACGCAGTAAACGGCAAGGCTCCAAACGTAGGAATTGCTGATTATAAAGTAAAAGCAGGAGACACAATAAAGTTCTACTATGTTGATGATTATACAAAGGACGATACACCTACAATTGATGCTTCAGGAGATACACATACAAAGAAATTATCACCTGCAACAGTAAAAGTAGCAAAGACAGCTTACAATATAGTTAAATTAACTTGGACAAAAGCCGACAATGCTACAAAATATCAGGTATATCGTAAAGTCGGAAAGAACAGCAAATTCGTAAACATTGCAACAACAACATCATTAAAATACACAGACAAGAAGGTTAAGACAGGCAAGAAGTATTATTATAAAGTAGTTGCAGTAAACGAAAAGGGCGAAACTGTTGATTCAAAGACAGTAAAGGCAACACCAAAGGCTAAAAAGTTGAAAGTTAAGGCAAAGAAGAAAGCCGGCAGAACAGTACTTAGCTGGAAGAAAGTAAAAGGTGCAACAGGATACAAAGTATACAGAAGCACAAAGAAAAACGGCAAGTATAAGAAAGTAAAGACAATTACTAAGAAGTCATTAGCAACATTCAAGGCAAAGAAGAGTAATAAGAAATATTACTACAAGGTAGTGGCTTACAAGAAGTAATATAGGAAATGTTATTACAAGGCAGCGATTTATAAGAAATAAGCAAATTCAGAGAATTATAATGCATTGAAATAGTAAACCAAGTTTGTGGTTTGTTATAAGTTAAAATGTATTATGTCTTGGAAGAATTAAAGTTAAGAAAGCTTCTCATACTGAAGGGTGTGGGAGGCTTTTTTTGCGGTAAATGTAAAGCAACCACAACAATTGTTGTGTTTTTTTACAGATGAAAACACAATAAAAAAGTAACATATAATATAAGAATGCAGAGACAAACACCACAAAATAGCCTGAATATTGTATTTGTTGTGGTGATGTACCCCAAAATATAAATTTCTTTAATTATCGGGGTACGTTTTTCAAATTAACGCGTTCATTCTCACAACATACTGTATATGTAATATATGACTGTACCCCTCTATACACTTTTTCTTGTTTTTTGGGGTACACATGCCCCAACTGCTGCTCATTTTACACAACA
>ENA-OPCW01001535-OPCW01001535.1-human-gut-metagenome-genome-assembly--contig:-NODE-1535-length-11412-cov-3.622171_pt1 | contig 11412 bp, 6 predicted proteins | sample MGYA00241258_ERZ501496 | MGnify/ENA primary metagenome ERZ501496 (study PRJEB25962, sample SAMEA2042660) | human gut metagenome | biome: human gut; feature: human-associated habitat; material: faeces...
TGCTTGGAATGGAACATTACCGTGTTCAGCTGATTGGTGGTATTATCCTGCATCAGGGACGTATCGCTGAGATGAAGACTGGTGAAGGTAAGACATTAGTTTCTACACTTCCAGCATACTTGAATGCTCTTGAAGGAAAGGGAGTTCACATCGTTACAGTTAATGATTACTTAGCAAAGCGTGATGCAAACTGGATGGGACAGGTTCACCAGTTCTTAGGTTTAAGTGTTGGTGTTATCTTAAATAGCTATGATAATGCAGAACGCCAGGCAGCTTATAACTGTGATATTACTTATATTACTAATAATGAATTAGGTTTCGATTATCTTCGTGACAACATGGTTATTTACAAGAAAGATCTTGTACAGAGAGAACTGAATTATGCCATTGTCGATGAGGTCGATTCCGTATTGATTGATGAGGCAAGAACCCCGCTTATCATTTCCGGTCAGAGTGGTAAGTCCACAGACCTTTACAAAGCATGTGACGTACTTGCAAGACAGATGCAGCGTGGTACTTCTGATGGTGAACTTTCTAAGATTGATGCCATCATGGGTATTGATATCGAAGAAGATGGAGACTTCCTCGTTAACGAAAAAGATAAGCAGGTTATGCTTACGACAGAAGGTGTGAAGAAAGTAGAACAGTTCTTCCACATTAAGAACCTTGCAGATGCAGAGAACTTAGAGATTCAGCATAACATTATCCTTGCTCTTCGTGCACATAATCTTATGTTCCGCGACAGAGATTATGTAGTAAAAGATAACGAAGTGCTTATTGTTGATGAGTTTACCGGACGTATCATGCCAGGCCGTCGTTATTCTGATGGTTTACATCAGGCAATCGAGGCAAAGGAACATGTAAAGGTTAACAGAGAGTCTAAGACACTTGCTACGATCACATTCCAGAACTTCTTTAATAAGTATAAGAAGAAAGCCGGTATGACTGGTACAGCCATGACAGAGGACAAGGAGTTCATGGATATTTATGGAATGGACGTAGTTGAGATTCCTACAAATAAGCCAATGATTCGTGTGGATCATGAAGATGCCATCTACATGACAAAGAAAGAAAAGTTAAATGCTGTTATCAATGATATTGTAGAATCCCACAAGAAGGGGCAGCCAGTCTTGGTTGGTACCATTAATATCGATACATCTGAAGAAGTAAGCGAACTCTTAAGCAAGAGGGGAATCAAGCATAATGTACTGAATGCGAAGTTCCATGAATTAGAGGCGGAGATTGTTTCCCATGCCGGTGAAAGAGGAGCTGTTACAATCGCAACAAACATGGCTGGCCGTGGTACCGACATCAAGCTTGAAGATGGTGTTGCAGAACTTGGCGGTTTGAAGATTATCGGTACAGAAAGACATGAGAGTAGACGAATTGATAACCAGTTACGTGGTCGTGCCGGTCGTCAGGGTGACCCAGGTGAATCTAAGTTCTACTTATCTCTTGAAGATGATTTAATGCGTCTGTTCGGTTCTGAGAGAATGATGGGTGTCTATAAGGCATTAAAGATTCCGGAAGGTGAAGAGATTCAGCATAAGACAATCACAAAACAGATTGAAAAGGCACAGAAGAAGATTGAGAACAACAACTTCGGTATCCGTCGTAATCTTCTCGATTATGACCAGGTGAACAATGATCAGAGAGAGGTTATTTACGCAGAAAGACGCCGTGTATTGAATGGTGAGAGCATGCGTGATGTTGTTTACAAGATGATTAAAGACGTTGTTGCTGACGATGTGAACATGGTCGCAGGCGAGCAGCCATTAAAAGAGTTAAATCTTGTAGAACTGAACGAGTCTTTAAGAAGAAAGATTCCATTAGAGCCAATCACTCTTACAGATGAAGAAAAAGAGAAGAACGACAAAGAAGCTCTGATCTCTCGTCTGCAGGATGAAGCAATGAAGGTTTACCATAAGAAAGAAAAAGACTTCAACGAATTTGCCAAAGTTAATGTGCCAGAGGAAGGTGTAGAACTTGGCGAAGAAGATGCAGCAATCTTTAACGATGGTATCCGTGAGGTAGAGAGGGTTATCCTTCTTAAAGTTATTGACAGTAAGTGGATGAACCACATTGATGATATGGATCAGCTCCGTGAGAGTATCGGACTTCAGTCCTACGCACAGAAAGACCCAGTTGTTCAGTATAAATTCCTCGGATACGATATGTTTGAGGAGATGACAAAGAACATTCGTCACGATACTGTTGGTGCATTAATGCACGTTCAGATTGAGCAGAAGGTTGAGAGAAAACAGGTTGCAAAAGCAACAGGTACAAACAAGGATGAGCTTGTGGAAAGAGGACCTTACCGCAGAAAAGAAGCAAAAATCGGACGTAATGCACCATGTCCATGCGGCAGCGGAAAGAAATATAAAAACTGCTGCGGAAGATTTGCAAATTAGTGTGTGCTTGGAAAGACATTTTTAAAACGCGCTCCGCGCAGGAAAAGTTTTGCACAGTGAATATTTTGCAGCAGATGCAGAGAATGCACCTGCGAAGGAATAGGCACTGTGCCTTTCTTTATCATATACATGGAACAATTCAAATATACAGATAACTACAGGTAATCGTTCTAAAAGATTTCAGGATGAATAAACGTCCTTGAGAAGTTATACTGAATGATTGCAGGTTTTTATATTTTGTCTACATTTTATATAATAGAGAGGGTTTTATAATTGGTTGAATTAGAACAATACAAATTTACGGTAAATCAATATAAAGAGCCGATGAAAGAGCTTGGCGTTTCTCTGGCACTTTCTCATAAGCATGAGCAGATTAAAGAATTGGAAAGTGAGATGCGGGAAGAAGGCTTCTGGAATGACCCGGCACCGTAATGCCCGCTGTGGTTGCCAGCCCGAAACATGCTCCCTGCACAGCGGCAAGCAGCAGAAATTTCGTATAACCATCCACAAAGGCATATCCCAGAACAGCCGCCAGCATAATGAGTGCGGAGTAAAGGAGCACGTGTTTCCTTTTATATTCATCGACCAGATAGGCATGGAAAGGACCGACAGCAAACATGGCCACCGCAAAGACCAGAAACATGCTGCCCGCCTGCCCGACGGAAACACCCAACTGCTCTCCCATCACAAAAGGAAGCAAAGGGAAAAGCATATAGACGGATATGAACAGCAACAGATTTGCCGTACACATCCGCCAAAAATTGAGTGTCATGAGTTTGTTAGTACTGTTCTTTCTCATTCGGGAAATCTAAATTCTTCACATCGGATACATAACGGCTGATGGCATCCGTCATCACTGTATGCAGGTCGGCATAGCGACGCAGGAAACGGGGACGAAAACCGTTATTCATACCCAGCATATCCTGAACCACCAACACCTGGCCGTCCACATCGCCACCGGCACCGATGCCTATAACGGGTATAGTCAGCTCGCTTGCCACGCGGGCAGCCAATGCGGCAGGAATCTTCTCCAATACCAGTCCGAAGCATCCGGCTTCTTCCAGCAAATGCGCATCGCGTACCAGTTTCTCGGCTTCGGCATCATCCTTCGCACGGACCGTATATGTTCCATACTTATTGATGGATTGGGGCATCAGTCCGAGATGTCCCATGATGGGAATACCGGCGCTGAGGATACGCTTCACCGTACCGATGATTTCCTCGCCTCCCTCCAGTTTGAGGGCGTCGGCATGGCTTTCTTTCATAATACGGATAGCGGAAGCCAATCCCTCCAGTTCGTTGCCCTGATAAGAGCCGAAAGGCATGTCGACAATGACCATGGCACGCTTCACACCGCGAACCACGGATTTGCCATGATAAATCATCTGGTCGAGCGTGATGGGAAGCGTGGTGACATTGCCTGCCATTACATTGGAAGCGGAATCTCCCACCAGAATCACGTCTACCCCGGCACCGTCCACAATCTGCGCCATAGTATAGTCGTATGATGTCAACATTGATATCTTTTCGCCTCTTTGCTTCATTTCAACAAGGCGATGTGTAGTCACTTTACGAGTGTCGTCTGAAATATAACCCATGATAGTATTTACAATTTGGCAATTTACAATTACTCAATTTAATTTTCGGCGCAAAGGTAATCCTTTTTCTGATTACTTGTACAATTGAGTTAATTTATCGTAAGTGAATCCCTGAAAGTCATCCAATACATAATGACACAACGGAGCTATGTCTTCACGGGAATTGGTGGTTGCCAACCCTATAACGGTAGCTCCTGAAGCCATGCCGGCTTTCAGCCCGTTGAAAGAATCCTCGAATACATATGTGGTGTCGGGAGTTGTGCCGAAAACCTCCATACCCAACAGAAAACAATCCGGTGCAGGCTTGGAAGCCGTAAACATCTCGGCCGTAAGGATACGGTCGAAAAGAGTCTTTATTTCGGGATGAACCCGATAGACAGCTGCCATCTTCGCTTCGTTGGAGCTGGTCACTACGGCAGTCTTCACCCCATTCCGGTGTAGGTCGGCAATGAAGTCAAGCACTCCGGGAATAAAGTCGAATGACATTTCCTGTTCAAAGCGGTTCAGCCGTTCGGTAATTTCGGCCTGTTCCTTCGCCATGCCCGGAAAAAAGGTATCATAAATATAGACCAGCGTCTGGCCCTTCACCCTGCCTTCAATATCATCCATACCCAAATACTGCTTTCCCATTTCATGCCAGAAGTGACTGTACTGTGTTTCCGTGTCTACCACCACGCCGTCAAAATCAAAAAGTACGGCGGTTGCTTTTGTTGTGTCCATAAACTTTCTTTTACCTAAATCTGTTAATACCAAAACATTATAGCGTACAAAGGTGGGAATAATCTGCGAATCAAACAAATATTTTATACCTTTGTGCTCCTTAATTGACTCATATCAAATGAACAACGCGCATATATTAGGAACCGAACGTATTGGCAAACTGCTTGTGCAGTACTCCATTCCGGCCATTATAGGCATGACGATTACTTCGTTGTACAACATCATCGACAGCATTTTCATCGGTCATGGCGTAGGTCCTATGGGCATTGCCGGACTCGCCATTACTTTCCCTCTGATGAATCTGGTCGTGGCTTTCTGTACGATGGTATCGGCAGGTGGCTCCACCATTTCGTCCATCCGGTTGGGACAGAAAGACCTGGACGGAGCAACGGAAGTATTGGGAAACACACTGATGTTCTGCCTGGTCAACGCATTCATATTCGGCAGTGTTTCATTCATCTTTCTGGATGACATCCTGCGCTTCTTCGGTGCCAGCAATGATACGTTGCCATATGCCCGCGACTTTATGCAAGTGATATTACTGGGTACCCCCGTCACTTATACCATGATTGGCCTAAACAATATCATGCGTGCCACGGGATATCCCAAGAAAGCGATGCTCACGTCTATGGTAACGGTAGTCTGCAACATAATCCTCGCTCCCATTTTCATCTTCCAATTTGACTGGGGAATACGGGGAGCTGCAACGGCAACGGTCATCTCGCAGTTCATCGGCATGGTGTGGGTAGTGAGCCATTTCCTGCAAAAGACAAGTGTGGTACGTCTGCAACGGGGGTTCTGGAAGATGAAGAAACGTATCATCAGTAGTATATTATCCATCGGTATGTCACCGTTTCTGATGAACGTCACGGCATGTGTCATTGTGATTATCGTAAACAACAGCCTCCAACAGTACGGAGGCGATATGGCCATCGGGGCATATGGCATTATCAACCGACTGCTGGTACTCTATGTAATGATTGTATTGGGGCTGACGATGGGAATGCAACCGATTGTAGGCTATAACTTCGGTGCGCAAAAGCACGACCGTGTGAAGGCTACCCTGCGCCTGACCATCATTGCCGGAGTATGTATCACCAGTACCGGCTTCCTTATCTGCGAATTGTTCCCCCATGCCATATCTGCCATCTTTACCAGTGATGAAGAGTTGATAGATATTGCTTCCAGAGGCGTACGCATTGCCGTAGCCATATTCCCGTTGGTAGGTGCACAGATTGTCATCGGCAATTTCTTCCAAAGCATCGGGAAAGCGAAAATCAGTATCTTCTTGTCGCTGACACGCCAATTACTGTATCTGTTGCCGGGACTACTGATATTCCCGCATTACTTTGGGCTGGACGGCATCTGGATATGTATGCCGGTATCGGACTTCTTTGCTTTTGTAACGGCAGCGGTGGCATTGTGGATATATGTAAAAAGATTACCCACAGGAATTACCGAAAAAGCGAGGTGAAAGTGATTTATTCTACTGCAAATATTGCATTTTATGTTATAACAAACAAATTGTTCGAAAATATATCATTCATTCAGCCCAAACACATCATCTATTCGCCCCAAACAGATGGTCTGTCTACCCCAAACGCATGATGTATGTTGCGGCAACTTTATTCGCTCTTGATGCTCTTTACCGGATTTTCATTGGCAATGCACCATGCCTTCAACACCACGGTAACAACGATAAACAACAGCAACAGACAACCTACAAGAATATATCCGCCTATAGGGAATGGCACAACATCAGAGAACTGGCTCGCCCAAAGCTTTCCGGCCCGGCATGCTCCCCCAATACCTATGGCGACAGACGGAATGGCCAGCCAAAGCACATCTCTTGACAATAACAGCAAAATACTTTCCGTCTCCGCTCCATTCACTTTACGAATGGCAATCTCTTTTGAACGCAGGCGGATTTCATCATTCACATAGCCTATCAGTCCCATCAGAATGATAAAGAGTATGGTCAATGAAACCAGCAGGGTGACATCACGAAATACCCGTACAGACTCGGCATAACTGCGCATTTCCTGCTCCACCGAACGGAATACGAGGCTTTTCTGAGGATAAATCCGATGCATCTCTTCATTGAGGCGGGCGAGATTTTCATCCAATGGCTCTTTGAGGCGAACATGCAGGGTGGCAGCTATCTTCCCCGTCCATTCCACCATCACCGGCAAATTATCGTTGGGCATATCGGCAAAACTGAAACTGTCTAACAGCCCGACAACAGTGCCATAATCATTCACCCGCTTGCCTATGGGGCTGTCTGTCCAATTCATCTTCTCACAAAAGACACTGTTGACAAGCAACTGACCTTCTCCCGTCAAGTTATGCCCCTCTTTCAGTCTCAGACCAATGAAAGGAAGAAAATCACTGTCGAACCAGGTATTACGAGGATAGAAAAGCTCGTTACCCTGATTGTCAAGAATTGGCTGGTTAGAACCGAACCACAATATAGGGCGTTCTGCCGAAGCAACCCCTTCCACATAAGGCAAACTGCCGACAAGACTACGCAGGCTATTGCCATCCACTTCCCGCTGGGTGGTATATGCCACACGTTCAGGACGCCAACCACGGTCACGCGTCGTTACATAACTGTACTGTGAAACGACCATCAGCATCATCCCCAGAATGAATGCCGCTCCGATGAACTGAACAAAAAGCAGTACCCGTTTCCAGCCGCGGCGTCCGGAAGAGTAGCGGCGGAACACTTGTGTCACCGGAATACGAGCGAAAAGCATGGCAGGCAGGCAACCACCTAAAATAAACAGTAACAGTATCACCGACAATGGTGCCCAAAGATTCTGCCAGTCAAAAAGAGCACTGAGAGGTACAGCTGCCAATTCTTCCATTTTTTCGTGGAAAATATACACCAACAGTCCAATGAGCAGCAAGGCAAGCCCTACTACTATAGCAGTCTCTACCATGAACATGGAAAAGATGCTACTTCCCGAAGCACCGCTGCATTTGTGTACACCGATGGCCTTGGCACGCTGTGTCAGCGAAGCCACGGAAACGAGTACATAATTCAATGCGGTCGTAAAAAGCAGCACGATACCCAGGAAGAACATAATCCAAATCATCTTCCGTACTTGAGGAGTCTCGACATGCAGATTATGGATAGGGACAATACGTACGCTCAATTCTAAACCACTTTCCGGTGGAATATGACGGGCAATAGCTATGGACATACGCTCATTCAGCCAATCAGCATCCTGCGGACTGCGCAGCCTGAGATAACCGTCGTAGTTTCCGCCGCTCTGCCAACCCAGGTCCCACTTCAGATGCCGCCCTATAGTAGGAAAGGAAATGATTGCCTCTGGACGCCTCTCCAAAGAAGTGTTCAACGGAATATCGGCAAAGATACCCTTCACGAGCAGTGTAGTCTGATATCCCCAAAAATCATAACGCAGTGTTTTCCCTATCGGATTTTCGTCACCGAAGGCCTCCTTTGCTGACTTGGCAGAAAGGAATACGACATCCGGACCCGCCAAATCCTGTGGATTGCCTTCTATCATCTCCAAACCGAGTACAGAAAAATAAAGTGTATCTGCCATCACCGTGGACATATCTAATTGGCGCTCACCCAACTGGAAACTATTATCAAAAAGAGAACAGCTCACTGTGCTACTTTCCACTTGTTCCGGAAACTCTTCGGCAATGGCAGCCGGAATCGGAATGATGGTAAAGCGACTTTCGTTACCTTCCAACACTCCATTTTTCAACCAACCCGTCTTCACAATATAAAGGTTATCCGAATCATGATAAAAGTTATCAAAACTCAACTCGAATGCAATCCGTGCAAATAGAAATACAGACATCAGCAGTCCCAATGCCAAAGATACAATCTTAATGGCATTGGAACCTTGCTTGTGCAACAAGCTTTGTAATGTATAATAAATGTGCCGCCTCATAATTTCCTGAAGTTATTCTTTATTCACTCTTGATACTGTCTACCGGATTCTCATTGGCAATCCGCCATGCCTTGAATACTACACAACCGATGATGAGCAATAGTACAATGCATGCAATAAGCAAGAATCCGCAGATACCAAAATCCACTCCCTCCACAAACTGCTCTATCCAGACACCGCCTATATACCAGGCTCCCAGCCCTCCAAGAAAAACGGCCGGCAAGGATATCCAGAATATATCCTTCGAGAAAAGCCGGAGAATGGATGACGCTTCCGCACCATTCACTTTACGGATGGCAATTTCCTTGCTGCGGCGTTGTATCTCGTCATTGATGTAGCCAATCAACCCCATTAACGTAACAAAAAGGATGGTTATGGCAGCCAGTAAAGCTGCATTACGGAAATCCGTGACGGTACTGTTCTGGTCGTCAATGACCTTTTGGAACGAGGAAAATACAATGTCACGGGTGGGAAACAGCTTTTCCATGTCTTCGTTCAAACGCTTGAGGTTATCGTCAAAAGGCTCTTTCAGACGTAATTGGATGTTTCCGGAAAATCGGTCAAGATAAGTTGCATACATAGGTTGCACCGCCACATAAGCGGCATTGGATGTAGCAAAGTCTTTCAGTACACCTACAATATTGCCCGCTATGCGATCGCCGTTGCGCACTTGCCTGCCTATCGGTTTATCTTCCCAATGCATCATTTTCAAAAATGTTTCATTGACCAATATCTGCCCAGGGGCATCCATATTCTTGCCTTCCGCAAATTCCAACTTCATAAACGGGGCATAGTCCTTGCCAAATTCCACCCAACGCATGCTCATCCACTGCCCGTTATCAGTCGTAACCCCTTCTCCGCTCAATCCGTCTGTAAGAAGATTACCGCTACAAGCTCCATCTTCCACATAAGGCAAAGAAAGCATCACACTACGATTGGCATCGCTTTCCGCATCCGAGTCAAAGGATACGCCCGAAGCATAAGCCACCCGGTGGTAATCGAATCCACGTTCTTTATTGGTGATGTAATGGCTCTGCATAAGCACCAGCCCCAACAAGCCGAAAATAAAAGAGGTACCGGCAAACTGCACAAACAAGAGCGGACGTTTCCAGCCTTTCTTGCCTTCGGTGTACCGGCGGAAAACCTGCGTCACCGGAATGCGGGCAAAAAGCTGCCCGGGCAACATGCCGCCTATCATAAACAAAATGACTATCACTGAAAGCGGTGCCCAAATGTTTTCCCAAGAGAAAAGACCGGCAAGACTAACGTCGAGCATGTCCTCCAACGGCTCACGGAAATTAAATAGAAGCAGCGCTACAAGCAGCAAGGAAGAAAGCATGATGACTCCGGTCTCCCATAAGAACATACCGAAAATAGTTCCCGTATTTGCCCCACTACATTTATGTACGCCTATAGCTTTGGCACGACGGTTCATGGCTGAGATGGAAATAAGCACATAATTCATCGCCACAATAAAAAGTATGGCGGTTCCCAGCGTCAACAGAATCCATACCATACGCATGGTACTGATGCCAAATTCCATACGATAGTCCTTTATCGGGACCAGACAGACAAACACATCATCGCTCTTGCGCACCTGCTCGGCAAGTTTCTCTATTCGGGTGTTCACATCGTCCAGTTGCACCCCCGGGCGCAGACGGACAAAGGACATATAGCTGTCTCCACCTCCCCATCCCCAGTATCCCCAATGATGCTTGAAGGAGGTAGCCAGAGACATCACGACACCACTTCCATAGAAACTGGAGTTTTCGGGGAAATCTTCAAAAATGCCCTTCACGGTCATTGACATCTGTTTGTTATAGACCACCGTCTGCCCGATGGGATTCTTATCGGCAAACATGCTGCCGGCCAGCTCCCTGCTGATGAAGACCACCTCCGGATTATTCAGCTCGCGAGGGTCTCCACTGACAACATCAATGCCCATAGTGGCAAAGAAACAAGAATCGGCCGTCATGGCATTGGTCTGGAAACGGCGTTCATTGGCAAACCAAGCCGAATTGCTCCACCATTGCTGGGTGACGGTAACACTCTCCACCTCGTCAGGCAGGTTTTCGGCAATGGTACCAGCCACCGGTCCAAGAGTTATATGCGAAGGATGATACTCGTTGTTGTAATGCCATACTGTTTTGACAAGACACAAACGCTCATAGTCCTTGTAGCAGGTATCATAATTGAGCTCGAATGCCTGACGGGAAAAAATGAGGATACTGACTGCCAACCCCAGTCCCAAGGAAATAATCTTGATGAGGTTGGAGCCTTTTCCTCGTATCAGTGTCTGAAGAGTGTAATATAGTTGTCTCATGGAAGTTGTTTTAAAAGTCTGTTACAAATCCTGCGCTGCCACACTTGCCACCACACTACCGTCGAAAAGATGTATCGTGCGGTGTGCAAACGAGGCGTCGTGCTGGCTGTGGGTCACCATAATAATCGTAGTACCCTCTTTATTCAGTTCTGTCAACAGATTCATCACCTCAGCTCCGTTCTTGGAGTCCAAGTTACCGGTAGGCTCATCGGCGAGTATCAGCTTGGGATTGGTTACGACCGCACGGGCTATCGCCACACGCTGCTGCTGACCGCCGGAAAGCTGTTGCGGGAAGTGTTTGGCACGGTGGCTGATGTTCATCCGCTTCAGAATATCCTCTACCATGCGTTTGCGCTCACTTGCCTTCACGCCGAGGTACGTAAGGGGAAGTTCCACATTCTCGTAGACGTTCTCGTTTATATCCGCCGTTA
>ENA-OPCW01001538-OPCW01001538.1-human-gut-metagenome-genome-assembly--contig:-NODE-1538-length-11389-cov-35.021793_pt1 | contig 11389 bp, 18 predicted proteins | sample MGYA00241258_ERZ501496 | MGnify/ENA primary metagenome ERZ501496 (study PRJEB25962, sample SAMEA2042660) | human gut metagenome | biome: human gut; feature: human-associated habitat; material: faeces...
GAAAAACGAATTGTATCCATCTCTGAAAGAAGTTGCAAACTTCTGGAATGAGGCTCTTTATTGGAGTGAATATCAGCAACGTTACGTATCAGCACCTTCTTACTCACCGGAGAACGGACCGATCGTAAATGGCGCATCTTATGACCAGCAGTTTATCTGGCAGCACTTTGAGAATACAATTCAGGCAGCAGAGACATTAGGCGTTGATGCTGATCTGGTAGCAGAGTGGAAAGATAAGCAGTCAAAACTGGATCCAGTTTTAGTTGGTGACGACGGACAGGTAAAAGAGTGGTACGAAGAGACAACAATCGGAAAAGCACAGGCCGGAGACCTTCCAGAAATTGATATCCCACAGTGGAGACAGAGCCTTGGTGCACAGAGTGCAGGCGTACAGCCACCGCACCGTCATCTGTCACATCTGATGGCATTATATCCATGTAATATGATCAGCAAAGACAATCCGGAATTCATGGATGCAGCAATCGTATCCCTGAACGAAAGAGGACTGGATGCAACAGGTTGGTCAAAAGCACACAAACTGAACCTTTGGGCACGTACAGGACACTCTGATGAGGCATTCCAGATCGTACAGTCCGCAGTTGGTGGTGGAAACTCAGGATTCCTGACAAACCTTCTTTCATCACATGGTGGTGGAGAAAACTACAAAGGATATCCAATCTTCCAGATCGACGGTAACTTTGGTTATACAGCAGGTGTGAATGAGATGCTTCTTCAGAGCCAGCTTGGTTATGTACAGTTCCTCCCGGCAATTCCGGAACAGTGGAATACAGGACATGTAGAAGGTATCGTTGCAAGAGGCAACTTTGAAATCGACATGGATTGGTCAAATGGAAAAGCAGACCGTTTCGAGATCACATCAAGAAATGGAAATACATTTACAGGTGAATATGATAACATCGCAGCTTATGCAGTACTCTTTACCTTGACGGCGGCGATTCTGTTTACCAGGGCAGACAGGAATTGGTTGGCCAGAACGGGATAGCCATACAGGACGTCACCCACCTGGGGAATACACGTCTCGTTGGTAATCATAGGAACCTGGTCCTGGTAATCCTGACCAAGGTTGGCGCGGATGGTATTGATGATATCAATGGACCGCGCATTCAGATTGGTAATTGCTACTCTACTGGGCATGTTTTAACCCTCCTTAAAAAGATTCTCGAACGTAGGACGTTCGGCGGGAGCCGGGTTAATGGGGTCCTCAACCGGCGGTGCATTGTTGTCAGTGTTGTTCATGAAACGGTCGCGGTATCTGGTGCGCCAAGCTGCGTCATTCTCGCGGTACTTCTGTTCCCAGTCAACAGCGCCCTTTGCCTTGGTGCCGTCCAGGGTGTCAGACACGTCCTCCATGAGCGCAAGAGCATCATCGGAAGCATTGTCTCCAAGGAGCGCATTGAGGGACTGAATCAGTTCATCTTTGGTTTTGATAGCCATATTGTCCTCCTTATCCGTACAGATAAAATTTCCAGCGGCGTTTCCTTTTTGCCCCCGGCGATGGACCAGGCCCGGGACCTGGTCCACCGCCATCGTAATCGGGGTTGTAGATAAAACCCTGGAACCTGTAACCGTTGTTTGCCTGACTCTGTGTCAAGTAACCCAACGATTTCAACTGTGTTGAAACCCAGAAATAGTCGGGGTCGTCATAACCGCCTGGGTTACGGCTATAACCGCTGTTGCTACATACGGCGTTCCCGTTTTCATCAATGTACTCAACGATGCAAACGTGACCGGCGTAACCAGGTCGTTCCAGGCACAGCACCGCGCCTGGCTGGGGAACCGCGCCGGTATTGTACCCGGAAGCGGCTCCCCACCATTCGCCGCCGTCACCGGTCGGGAGGTGCGGAACCACCCCATCGGTTTCCCAGAATCGGCCCCACGCATAACAAGTACAGTTTGGCAGGCCCCAATTGGAAGCATAGAATGGGTTCGTATTGCTGTACCAGTATTTACTGTTCAGCATTCCCTCTTTGGTGAGACGCGGTGTGTACATGGTTTACACCTTCACGATGAAAGCAGAGATACCCATTTCCTTGAGCTTATCGCGATAGCGCTCTGCATTTTCACGGACCTTGAACGCGCCAACCTGTACGCGATACAGTGTGTCTCCCTCGACAGGCTCGGCGGGTTTGCTGGGTGCAACGTACTTCACTCCGAAGTGGTCACAGATACCGGCGGCAATGGCTTCGCCGATATCGTCCGTGTGCTCCACAATCCACTTGGCGCTGGTGGGGTTATCGTGGAACTCGCATTCGCAGTACACGCACGGTGCCCAAGTGTTCTCCATCTCATACCATGTCTTGTTGATTTGCACCGACTCACTGGTACCGGGGGTAATCGGTGCCAGCCGGTTGAACACCTTGAGTGCGGCTTGGTAGCCGGGCTTGTTCTTGTCGTAGGCGTAGATTCTGGTGCCAGCAACGGTTCCGTTGTACGCGTTGGTGTGAACGCAGACGTGCAGGTCGGCTGCCCAATTGTTGGAAGCATTTACAACGGTTGCCATGTCAGGCCCCTGCATCATCTTGACCTCAAACTTGTTGCGCAACAGAGCGGCGACAAGTGCGCTGGCAATCTTCTTGCACTGGTCGCCTTCGGTGGTGTTGCCATAGGCGTACTTGTTGTTGAACTGGTCAGACGGGGAAACGAAAATGCGTGGAGTAGCCATTACTCTGCACCTCCCATTTTGTCAACCAGCTGCTGCATAACCAGGGTATTATTCTGGATTGCTTCGGTCAGCTGCTTGACCTCGTCTTTGTGACTTTCCGTCATCGTCTTGATGTACCAGAAACAAATCAGGCACACGACAATGGGGAAGCCCACACTGGTGACCAGAGTGGTAATTGCATTGGTGTCCATTGTGCTCCTCCTTTACAGATTAGTGGGAAAAGATACCCTATGATGATTATATCATAAGGGTTGACATTTGTCAAGGGCTATGGTATAATCTAATAGAAGGACTTTGAAAGTTGGTGAAAAGCGTGGGAAAGTATTACGATGGTGCAAAGCTGCTGTCTCTTATGGATATCAACGGGAACCGCCCGGAGATTTATATGTGTACCACGAATAGAACCGGTGGTAAAACAACTTTCTTTGGCCGGTTGTGCGCTAACGGGTGGAAGAAAAAGCACGAAAAATTCTGTCTGGTTTACCGCTATAATTATGAGCTGGATGACTGTGCTGACAAGTTCTTTAAGGACATTGGCGGGTTGTTCTTCGGCGGAGTGACTTTCACCAGCAAGCGCCGCGCAAGTGGTATCTTTCATGAGCTGTTCTGGGACGAAGAATGCTGCGGCTATGCTGTGTCGCTGAACAGCGCTGACCAGTTGAAGAAGTATAGCCACCTGTTCAGTGACGTGAAGCGGATGTTCTTTGACGAGTTTCAGAGCGAGACGAACCATTATTGCAATGACGAGATTAGAAAGTTCCTTTCTATTCACACGTCAATTGCCCGTGGTAACGGTGAACAAATTCGCTATGTGCCTGTGTATATGTGCGCCAACCCTGTGTCTATCATTAACCCCTATTATGTAGAAATGGGCATCAGCGAAAGGCTGAACGACGACACCAGGTTCTTGAGAGGTGACGGTTTTGTTTTGGAACAAGGATACGTTGAGTCCGCAAGCGAAGCCCAGAAACAGAGCGGTTTTAACCGCGCGTTTGCGCGTAACAGCTATGTTGCGTACAGCGCACAATGCGTGTACCTGAATGACAGCAAGGCATTCATTGACCAGCCGACTGGCAGGGGGCGTTACCTTGCGACACTTCGGTACAATGGCACGGAGTATGCCTTGCGTGAGTTTCCTGAACTCGGGATTATCTACTGTGACAATCGCCCTGACAGCACGTTCAAGGGTAAAATCACAGTCACGACGGAGGACCACGGGCTGAACTATGTCATGCTGAAAAGAAACGATTTATTTTTGACAAATATGCGATGGTATTTTGAGCGTGGGTGCTTCCGGTTTAAAGACCTGCGTTGCAAGGAAGCTGTGCTCAAGGCGCTGTCATATTAAGGTATCTGCCCGTGTGTCCATCACTGAACTCCCCGGATAACCACGGCTGTAACATGTCGCCGGGACTGTTTATCGGATAGGTTGCCGCTTTGATGGTGCAAGGGTTACAGATATGAAAACACCCCTCTGGTTGTCCAGAGGGGTGTTTAGTTTAATTCCACCTTTGTCTACTGGCGGGATAGCGATACTTGCGGGTTTCGGCAACCGGGTCGGAGCTAACTACTTCGCCGTCCTCGCAAAGCAAAACATTGCAATCTTTTTCATCAAGACAAAGCTGCCACAACGTGTTTTGTAGGGAAGGGGAAAGAGTGGGCACAGCATCACTATCCTTGGTGATAATGCGCTGCCATATGGATGGCTTTCCTGTTGTGTGATTTATCACTACAATCTGACTGTTGCCGAACTCTTTCAAGCGGTTCACAATTACCGTGTATTTCTTGTACTGCTCTATGGTGTTACCTCATTTCATAAACGCTGTCAACCAGTAGCACACCGCCCGGAATGCGTTTCGGAAGTAGTTTGCCAGGAATTGCCAGGCCAACTGTGAAGTCTTTGACCGTTAAAGAACGGTGCTGCGTGTGCTCTTTGTCGGTGTACAGGAACGCTTGCTCCATTTCTGTGTGTGCCTGTGCTTCCTCGTCAGTGAAGCCGTTTACTGTCATAAGAAACAGGTCTTTGCACTGCTTCGGCATACCCGCACACTTGACGTTGTAGTATGGTGCTTCTACTGGTTCCAATTCTTCGGCTATGACGTGCTCAATATATGTCTTTTGACGGACAAACCAGCCCTCGTCCCAGGTGCTTTCAAGGTCCCAACAACAGAAGTTCTTATTGTGTACCTTGATACCCTTTAACTGGTCAGGTGCAAGGTCGCAGTGAATGGAATCTGTGTCGGCGTAGATAAAGCCCGGTTTGTCTGGTCCGTAGTAGTTTGCTTGCGCGGCGCGAATGGTGAAGTTCCTGGCGTAGCTGGTTATGGCACTGCCGACGGGAATATAGCCTGGGGTCTTATCGTTGGCGCGGATGGTGCGGAATCCGATGGTCTTGTCCTCTTTTGTAAATGCTATCTTGAAGTCGCTGTTAGGGGATGAAGCCATCTTGCCGTACAGGTTGTTAAGGAACAGCTTGGCAAGCTGGCGCTTTGCACCCTTGGACTCCATCTTGATTTTCTTATATTTCTCGATGTACTGGTCAAAGATTCCGACAGCTGAATCGAACCAGCACCCGTCCAGAATGCGGAAGTCAACAAGCTCATAGTGTTCCTTAAACAGTGCAAAGTCTGTCATTGTCATGGTAAGCTCTACAGTTGCAGGTTTTAGATTGCCGTCAAGGTCGTAATACACGGGGTAATATTTACCGTCCTCCTTGTTATAGTGGTCACTGGTTTCAAGCATCTCATTTGCTCTGTAACTCATGCTGTTCTTGAGCTGGATGAACGGAAGTTTGCCGGGACGAATGTAAAACCGTGTCTTGAACCGGACAAAGTAGTATGCTGTTGCGCGTTTCGCTTCGTCTGGTATGAAGTCGCCTGACCAGAAATGCGGTTCTCCGATTGGGTACTTATTAAGGGACTCACTGCTCATCATAGAGGGGTACAGGGAGTTAACGTCTGCTGTTGTGCCGTTGTGGAACAGTTTTTGTTCCTTGCCGCGGGCCAAATAGCACCAGCCACCACGGTACGAGCGATTGACATATTGGCCAGCGTTTTCAGCATCGAATGATTTGTCCAGCGGCATTTGATAAAGGTCCGGGAACATGGTGGCGTAGGCTTTTTTGCCGATTGACTTCTTGTATTCGGCCAGACAACAGCTTCCGATGGTTAGCTTCTTGTGTCCCTCGGTGAACATGATTTCAAGCGCTTCCTTGACAACAAGAACGTCATTCTTGATGTAATCTTGTTCCTCGGGTGTTATGGGGCAACCTGCGTACCGTAAGCCGGTGTATTCCATGTCCAGCTTCTTGTGCTTGGTTTCAAAGCTCTTTCCTATCGCCTTGACACTGAACGGGAGGAGCTTCAAGCTGTCCCTGAACTCGATAATCTGACCGTTGACTTTCACGGTAATATCATACCACTGGCCCATGCCGGAAATGCTGTAGCTCACGCTGTTGTTTGGCATTTCCTTGTTCTTCATCCGTACAAAGTCGTTTTCGCCGAACTGCTCAAACGCTTGCTTGTAGCCCAGATTTACCAGGAAGTAGGATAGCCAAAACGAACCGTCAAATTTGAGGTTGTGAAAGTAACAAATGACGTTCTCACGCAGTCCCTTGAGATAGTCCCACATTTCTCCGATGGAATGGAACAATGAAACGTCCTCTGTGAACAGCTCTACGCAAGCCGCCGCCCACACTTCTGTGTGGTCTTGGCCCTTGTACACTGTTGTTTCAAAGTCTCCGACAAACACGCGATTCTTGCGTGTTGCCATTTACTCACCTTCGTCATACCAGTCAGGGCTATAGCCAACAGTGGCGTCCATGAGGACGTCCATGTCGGCACCTTCCTCTGCCGTCAGAGCGGACCCCTTGAGAATTTCAGCCAGGGTGTTAAACGCTACGCGAATACGCTCCTGGTTGGAGTCGTAACAAATGATATCCACGGCCCGGGCAAAATCCTCGGCCTGGGTTCCGATAGCTTTCATAGCACCGCCAAACCCATAGGTACGAATAGAGGACTGAATCATGCGTTGCATGCGCTCCACTTCCTCATAACGCCTCTGGGTGAACCATTCGTTCCAATAGGGGGACCCGGACCAGCTGTCAATTTCCTGCTGGGCAGCGTTGTAGACTGCTGTGCCTTGGTTGATTTTGTAACCGGTGTCGGCAATCCTGTCAATGACCTCACCCAGCCGGTCTGCAACGTCCGTCGCTTCGGCAGGAGGGGAACCAGCCTTTGTGTGATACCTGGGGTCCTTTTCGCGCTTGTGAAGTGCGCCCTTTTGTGCTGCCAAGGAGCGCTCAATCATTCGGCCTTCTGTGCCGGTGAACGTGGAACCATCGTAGCTGAAAGTGGCTTGCTGGTAAAGGGTTTCAGGCTTGATTGCTGTGATTCTGGAAATGTCACGCTTGGTTACTCTTGCAGGGCGTTCTGGAACAGCATTTGCTGGGAAACTGTAGCCGCGCTTCTCGGCGGATTTGATAAACCGCTTGATTCGCTGCTGCTGCTTGGCAAATGCCGCCTGGTTCGGTGTCATTCGCTGGCGCTTGGTTGTGTTTTTCTTTTTCGCCTTGGTGGACCTTTTCTTTGCCATGGCTCTTTCCTCCCATATGAAAAATAGCGCCCACCAGGGTGTGTCTGGTGGGCGCTTGTGCTACATTACACCACGGAACAAGTCAGAAACTCCTTGCCCTTATAATTTTTACTGGGCTGACGGGAGACTTCCAGGTTCCATTCCTCGTCACAACCGTCCATGTCAGCCATAATGTCCTCCAGGGAGGTCATGAAGCTGGGGGAGCCGGTGCGGTACTTGGTCCCGGCCTTGTCAACCAGAACGCACACGGTATAGTCCACGCTTTCGGAACGCTCATTGTGAACGTCCAAGACTGCGTAGAACGCCACGTCCAGTGTAACGGGGCCGTTCGCAGTCAGTTCATCCATGCTGACTGCGTTTGACATGTCCTTGATTTGTACACGCTCCTTGTGCGTCAGTTCCTTGCTGCACGTGGTGATTTTGACACTGTAACCTTCCATAATTTTTACTCCTTTTCGTTGTCAGTATTTTGGTTGTGGGTGCATATCACTGTAATCGGTGACTTGCAGATTTCCTGCAAGTCACACGACAAACAGGCGGGATTGGTGGGGTTCACTGGGGGTCGCGGGGCTGCTTGGGAATCTCTGCGTCCGGCTTGCGGCGAACAATGTCGGTGGCATGTGCGATGAAGAAGTCCTCGGGCATGCCCAGGAGCTTTTCCTCCACCCAGGACTTGGAAATGGACACGGCCTTGAGGGTGTCAGTGTCCACGGCGGCCTTTGCGGCCTTGAGCAGAGTTTCATCGTTCTTGTAGGTGCGGGAGAGGGTGACTTCCTTGGTGCAGGGTTCTCCCTGCTCAATGTCTAGACACAGGACACATGCCTGCGTCACCCTGATAGTACGGGTTACCATGGGTTTTCTCGCCATTTGTTGTACCTCCTTGTGTTACAATGTTTTGTTGATAATGTCGGGCCATGCTGGTACTGCCCCAGCTGGTGCGGACTTCCGTGGCCCGTGAACCCGGCGAGAGCCGGGAACACACATAGGAGAGAAAGAGAGTATCGCCATCGGCTATGCCTTATTATACCACGCGCACCCGAAAATTGTCAAGCGTTAAATTTTTAACAATGTGCGCGTTCCGGTCAATCGGCCTGCCGTTTGCCACGGCGGTCTACGCCGGATTCGGCTTTGTTGGAGACGAAACGGTAAAAACGCACCATGTCGCCACATGCGTTTTTGTGTTCGCAAGACGAGCAGTCTGGCGCTTCACTACAGGAGCTATAAATCATCCCTGTATTAAGCACTGCCGCAAGCCATTTGTAGTCCGCCGATGTGTAGCTGTTACTGCTAAATAGTGTAATCATATTTTGTTTCTCCTTTTGTCAAATTCTGGTTCCCGACACGGCCCCAATGATGGGGCCATTGTTTATCGGTGCCGCTTGATAATCCATTCAACCAAGCACCCGATTGTCATTGTAATCAGCGGTGACAGCGGCAGAATGACATGGACAAAAATCATTTCAAGAGCCATTCAATCACCTCGCCCATAATCTTTGCCTTTTCCAGCAGGTCACGACGGCGCGCCTGTTCATAGTCCGGTGTATCTACGTCAATTTCTGCGTTGAGTCTTTCGATAACGAAAATCGCGTCCAAGAGTTCGCCGGTGAATTCTGCAAGCGCACGCGCACGCGCAACTTTCTGCCTGATGTTCATTTTTGTTTCTCCTTTTTTTGTTTGAATTTTGGTGCCCGACACGGCCCATGTGGGCCGGTGACATTAGTCGTTCCACACTATGGCTGTTTCTTTGTGCTCAACAATCTTAACGGGCGAGACGTTGTCACGGCCTGTAAATTTAAGTAATTTACGCATAGTGTCAAACGCGCGTTTTTCATCAGGCTCTGGCGCAATGAAAAAACATCTGTACTCCTTTACCTCTTTCGTAACGCTGTTCAAACAAAGAAATTTGTACTCCTGATACGTCAAAGCGCGTGCCATAGTTTATTCTCCTTTTGTTATAGAATTTTGGTGTTACCCAACACGGGCCAGGCGGCCCAGTGTTGTTGCGGAACGGGTATGATTTTGTCGTAGATGATTATGACATGCGTTTCTGATGTCTTTCCGCTGCTCGTGGGTATGCGGGTGCGGCGTATTGCTGTGTTCTTCCATTTAATTACAGCTTTGCGCTGCAAGGCCGTTAGGTGGTGCGGAAGAAAATACGCGCGTCCATGTAACCCGTCAAAGTTTGTTGTTGGGAGAGACTTGAACCAAACAATTCCAGCGTCCAGCAAGTCGCCTTGCGTCATTTTTACTCGCGGCATTCCTGCACCTCCTGCCGGGCGGCCCGGATAGCTCCATACATCCGGCGGAAAGCCTGATGCAATGCCCTGGCCTGCACATCAAGCCACTCTTCCCGGCTGTTCGGTCTGCGCTCCCCGTTACGGGTGCGCATGAGTTCTGAGGGGGTGCAGAGGGCGGCGGCGATGTCCCCATCATACACAAAGGCAGAACCGCCCCAGCTGTACTCGCCCCAGTTGCGCGCCCCATTCAAGGCCGCAAGCTGGCAGGCGGTGCAGTTTTCCAGGGCTTCGCCGGAGATATAGCCGCCCTTGTAGTAGTCCGTGATTTGGCGAAGCATGTCCACGGCGTAGCCATTCACGCCTCGGCCCCATGCGCTGCGGTCTTTGCGCTGTTCAAGTGTCTCCATTGCCTTTGCAACTACTGTTGTATAATCCATTGTATTACCTCCCGGCCTTACTGGCCCATAGCTTGACGGCTGGGCGGCCACCCGGCCAGCCCTCTTTGTTTCCCTCTTCCATGGTCTTATTGTCAGGAACCCACGGCGTTTGACCACGTTCACACATTGCCGCATCATAATACGCCCGGCATGCCTCAGTGATTTCACGCTTATTGTGTTTCATTTTGTTTCTCCTTTTGTCGTTTATTTGGTTACCCGACACGGCCCCATCGCTGGGGCCTGGTGGTTAGACGATAACATGGCCGTATAGCATAAAATCGGACTCCGTCATTCCGTATTTCTGTTCGCACTGTCTGTGTTCTGTGATTGCCACGGGCCGCACTTCTTCGCGGTTAGTGCAACACAACACCTCTTGCATGCGTTCAAAGGCCCGTTTGTCGTTGCGTTCAGGGCTTGCATCACTGCACCACGATTCAAACACGGACTTGTCATTGAGATTCAAGCATAAAAATTTGTACTCCTGAAAAGTAATAGTACGGGTTATCATTCTTTCGCGTGCCATAGTTTTTGTTCTCCTTTGTGTTGAATTTTTGGGGGTTTATTTAACGATACTGCCAAACGCTTTACGCGCTCTTTTTATCTGTTGGCGCGGTAGTGTGCTGGGTTTCAAAGGGTTTCCCGCTCCCTGCCGTGTTTCCTTACTGCCAGCACGGCTGGCGGCGCGTCTGTATGCGTGTCTCAACGTGCAACGACTTTCGGGATTTTGGGTGCCAGCTCCCTAAATGCTGGCTTGCGTGTGTTTCGTCGCAATTTTCAGCGACTTTTCATTCACCGTCCGGGCTATCGCAAATTCACCCGGCGAACAGTCACCAGTTTTGGGCGCAATGCGCCCATATGGGACAGGGTTTTCACCATTTTCAACAAATTGAAGTGACTTCCCACCAACAGACCAGTAAGCGTGTGGTCTTACACAACCGATGGAGAGAACAGCCAGACATCCCAGAACCTGATCGGAACCGACGGAAATATCCTTGCAACACAGAGATATGGAAGTGACCATACGGACTATCTGTTGTATCATAAAGATATCCAGGGAAGTACCACAAGTCTTGTAAAAGAAGATGGAAGTGCTGATGCAACATACCGGTATACAGACTTTGGAGAGACAACGATCAACGGAGATAACAAAGCAGAGAATGAGGTTTGTTATACTGGAGGAATCTATGATCATAGTACAGGGCTTTATTATCTGAATGCAAGGTATTATAATCCAGAAGAAGGCCCGTTTGCGACAGAGGATACTTATCGAGGAGAGACTGCTAAACCAGAGACAGGACATTTATATGCTTATTGTGCGAATAATCCGGTGAATTATGTGGATCCTAGTGGACATAAGGCTAAAACAGTAATTTATTATAATAAAAAAGGGAAGGATTTTAAGAAACAAGCAATGCATTCTCCATATTATAAGAATAGTC
>ENA-OPCW01001541-OPCW01001541.1-human-gut-metagenome-genome-assembly--contig:-NODE-1541-length-11369-cov-5.147958_pt1 | contig 11369 bp, 10 predicted proteins | sample MGYA00241258_ERZ501496 | MGnify/ENA primary metagenome ERZ501496 (study PRJEB25962, sample SAMEA2042660) | human gut metagenome | biome: human gut; feature: human-associated habitat; material: faeces...
GGCAGCCGCAGATCAGGTCGTTATTGCCTGCGGTGGCGGCGGAATTCCCGTCATCGAGCAGAAGCATGCGCTGAAGGGTGCCTCCGCTGTGATTGAGAAGGATGCCATTGCAGGTAAGCTTGCTTCCGATTTAAGCTGTGATGAGCTGATCATCCTGACCAGTGTTCCCTGCGTTTATAAAAATTACAGCAAAGAGGATCAGACTGCATTGGAGACTCTCACCGTTGCGGAAGCCAAGACACTGATGGCAGAAGGTCAGTTCGAGGAAGGCACCATGCTTCCCAAGATCGAGGCAGCCATTGCTTATCTGGAGAAGGTTCCAGCAGGAAAGGTTCTGATCACTTCCATGGATCACGTCAAGGATGCCATCAGGGGCAAGGCCGGCACCGTGATCACCGCTTAATTTTATATCGTAAGCAGTTAAGGCAACACAAAAGGAGATATCCGCCACGGATACCTCCTTTTTACATGTCATGATTCTAATATCTCTGGGTTCTATATCTCTGATCTCTATGCCTCTTTTCCGGTCAGATGGTTCTCCGCATTTCCGGTTTGCCCCACCGACTGCCCGGTAACCGGAGCCGTGCTTTTTCCCACGCATCTCCTCATTTTCATACTCTTTTTGCACCAACTCAGTAAATTTTCCACTAATTTTTTCATCCTTTTTCATTATTTGGGGTTGTGTAATATCACAAAGATAACACTCAAAATGCCCTTTTACAAGCATTTACCCCACACTACCGCAAAAAAGTGACTAAGCGAAAATAACTGGGAAATTATTCGTTTTTATCAAGACTATTTCATACTTTTGCACCGTCAAGTTAATCGTTTCACTATAATGATGAAGTTTCATCACCTAAGTGATACAACTTCATCACTCAAGTGATATTATTTCATCACTAAAGTGAAATGATTAACTTGAAAGGAAGTTGCAGCAAACTCTTCCGTACAAGAAAGCATAAACAACCGGATAAAAACAAATAAGCGAATGGCTATCAAATTTGAATTTTATGAATCACCCAATACGATAGGTACGCGCAAGAAGCGCTATCACGCCCGTGTAGTAAACTGGCAGCGCATCAACACCGACTATCTGGCACGGGAAATACAGTACGGCTCCTCGCTCACCGTGGCGGACATCAAGGCAACCATTATCTCGCTCAGCGAGAAACTGGCCTACTACTTGAAGGACGGTGCCCGGGTACATATCGAAGGGATAGGATATTTCCATATATCGCTTACCTGCCCCGAGACACGGACACCAAGCTCCACACGTGCCAACAAGGTGAAATTCAAATCGGTGACATTCCGTGCGGACAAATACCTGAAACATCAATTGAGCGACGTCAAGACCGAGCGTTCGAAATACAAGCCGCACTCCATGCCGGTAACCAAAGAGAGTATAGACGAGGCACTGACGGAATACTTCCTGACAAACAGCGTGCTGACACGCCGGAAGTTTGAATCGTTATGCGGACTGACACGAGCTACCGCGGGACGTTATATCGCTCAGTTGGCGAAAGATAAAAAACTGCGCAATATCTCCATTCCGCGCAACCCCATCTATGAGCCGATGCCGGGATTCTACGGAAAAGAGAAATTGCCCGAACCGGAGAACGAAACGGAAAACGTATCGGCAACAAACGACACGGACCTGACAATAAAGTAAATATACAACGAAACAATATAATAGAAAACTTCTACAAACGAAGCTCAAACCATAAAGAGCTGAAACTTCTACACTAGGCTGAAGGAATTCCGGGAGGAAATTCTTCAGCCGCTTTTCTTTATTGACGGGCGTTTGCGAAGGGGCTGAAGGATTTGAAGGAAAAAACAAGGGAAACTCAGGGAGAGGTACTTTTCAGCCCACCAGCCATACCAGCATGGGCAAATAATCCTTTAAGGAAACACGAAGCAGCTTCAATGCCTGCTGGATGCGGTAAGCCACCGTCTGTGGCGACACATCCAGCACTTCAGCAATTTCTTTATAACTCAGTTCCTTAAAGCGATGCATCACAAAGGCTTCCCGATAACTGTCGGGCAGAGCAGCCATCGCCTCCTTTATTTTCCGGTCCAATTCCTCAAAACGACCATAGTCCACTTCACACAATGCCGCCTGTGTCCGCTCATAAAAGGCAGCTTCCGCCTTGGTTTTCACCTGTTCCCGCGTCAAGTGGTTCAAGACCCTCCGATAAGTCATTTTGAACAAATACTGATTCAATGAAGACTCGATTATCAAATCCCCACGATTCTCCCACAGCCATAACATCACCTCCTGAACAATCTCTTCGGCATCTTCCAGCGACACCAAGCGGTGAGCATAGGCACACAGCATAGGATAGTACCTTCTGAATAAATGGTCAAAAGAATTACCATCCCCCTGTCGGAGAGCATTAAACAAAGACAAGTCTTCCACGGTATGATTCATAGTATAATAACTGTTTTCCTTGTGTACAAAGATAGTTGTTTTTATCGGAAAAAACTTTTTTTTAAAAAAAAGCATTTTTCGTTTAGATACCTTTCATTCTCGCTTGTCTTAATAATATAAAGGAAAACATTAAAGTATAATTCATGGAAAACCATACCGATATAGAAACTTTGTTGACCAAGTATTTCGAAGGAAACACCACTCCGCCGGAGAACGAACAGATAGAAGCCTGGCTGAATGCCGATGAGGAGCATTTGCGCATAGCCAAGCAGCTGAATACGCTCTATCTGGCTGTAGACACACAGCACATCACAAAGAAGATAGATACGGAAAAGGCATTAGACAAGGTAAAAAGCAGAACAAAAGTTAGAAACCTGTCCTGGTGGGGATGGACACAACGCATTGCGGCCATCCTGTCCGTTCCCCTCCTGATAGGTGTATTGGCTCTGTATCCGGACAGACAGCAGCCGGTAGTCACCGCTCAGATGGTGGAAATAAAAACCAATGCAGGCATGACTACCTCCGTCCTGTTACCGGACAGCACGGTAGTTCACCTCAATTCGGAATCCTCCCTCCGCTATCCCACCTTTTTTGCCGGCGATGTGCGCCAAGTGGAATTAAACGGTGAAGCTTATTTCGATGTGACCCAACATCCCCGGAAACGATTCATCGTTTCCACCCCTCACCATTCGCAGGTGGAAGTGTACGGAACAAGTTTTAATGTAGAAGCATACGGTAATGAAACTCCCATTTCCACCACGCTTATCGAAGGCAGCGTAGGGTTTATTTATAAGAATAGCAAAGGAAAATTTCAAAAGAGTATGCTCTCCCCCAGACAGAAGCTGGTTTATTCTCCACAAACCGGAGATATCAAGTGCTACGCTACCTCGGGCGAATCGGAGATTTCATGGAAAGACGGCAAGCTTATCTTTAATGACACTCCGTTGGATGAAGTGCTGCACATGCTTGGAAAGCGGTTCAATGTGGAATTCGTATTGTCCAACAAGGGGCTGAAAGGCTGTTCGTTCACAGGAACATTCACCCATCAGCGTCTGGAGCGTATTATGGAATATTTCCGGATTTCTTCCCACATACGCTGGCGTTACATTGACAGTGCAGATATAAAGACGGAAAAGCTGAAAATAGAAGTGTACTAATATACGTTTAACCCTTAATTTAAATACTAGAAAAATGAACAGACAACAGGCTCCCTAAACAAAAACATACGGGAGGATATTGGCGTATCACCCCGTATGAAAAAATCATCTTTCCATGCTTGTTTGGCGACAAGCAAAGACAACATTTTATTCACTTTATCTCAATTACAAAATTATGAAAATTTATTTTAGCGTCCAATTATTATGGATTTCCGATAAAAAATTCTCGAAATTCAAAAGCTGCCCTTTCTCTCCCCGGTCTTGGTTTTTCTCCACCGCAAAGATGAAACTTTTTCACCAAAAGTTGTCATAATTGCACAAACAGCAGGTCTGTCCCTGCAAAAACGCCGCCTGCGGCGGAGCATTTCTGCTCTTCACAGGCGGCGCTTCTCATATTTCAGGGATCAGCTTACTTCAGGCTGAACTTTTCCGGGTCAAAATCCGGGTCATCCCAGAAGCGGGTCATGATCTCAGTGTGATCCTTCAGGATCGCATTGGAGTGCTCAAAGTGCGCAGCCAGACCACCGTCCTTGGTCTTGACGGTCCAGCCGTCCTTGGACTGGGTGATCTTGCAGTCGTACTGGCAGATCATGGGTTCAATGGCAATGGTCATGCCGGGCACAAGGCGCGGGCCGCGGCCCTGATGGCCGTAGTTGGGCACTTCCGGGTCCTCGTGCAGCTCACGGCCGGTGCCGTGGCCCACGAACTCGCGGACGACCGAGAAACCGGCATCCTCGCAGTAGCTCTGCACGGCATAGCCAATGTCGCCGATGCGGTTGCCGGCCACAGCCTGCTCGATGCCCTTATACAGAGCAGCCTTGGTCACATCCAGCAGGCGCTGTGCTTCCAGATCGACCTTGCCCACCGCATAGGTGCAGGCATTGTCGCCGTTGAAGCCATCGATCTTTGCGCCGGTATCGATGCTGACGATATCACCGGGACGAATGACGATGTCATGCGAAGGGATACCATGGATGATGGTATCGTTCAGGCTGATGCAGGCCGTGCCCGGAAAGCCATACAGACCCTTGAAATTGGGGGTTCCGCCGTGCTTCACGATGAAGTCGTAGATCAGCTTATCCAATTCCCATGTGGTCATACCTGCTTCGATATGCTCACCGCCGTACTTCAGGGCAGCTGCGCTCAGGGCATTTGCCTTGCGCATGCCGTCCAGCTCTTTCGCATTTTTAATCTGAATCACGATTATGCCTCCAAAGCCTTCATGACTTCAGCCGTGGTCTCCTCGATGGAGGGGCAGAACTTGATCTCTGCCAGCTTGCCGCGGGTACGGTAGAACTCTACCAGCGGCTCGGTCTGCTCATGATATGCTTTCAAACGATCCAGCACGGTGGCAGGCTGGTCGTCCTTGCGGATGACGGTCTTGCCGCCGCACAGGTCGCACACACCCTCGACCTTGCTCTTCTTGTTGACGATGTGGTAGCTTGCGCCGCACTTCTCGCAGACGCGGCGGCCGCTCATGCGGTCAACGATCACATTGTCCTCGACCTGCAGCTCCAGCACCTTGTCGATGCGGATACCCATGGTCTCGATGGCCTCGGCCTGAGCGATGGTGCGGGGCACACCGTCCAGGATAAAGCCGTTTGCGCAGTCCGGCTGAGCCAGACGCTCTTTCAGGATGCCGATGATGACCTCATCGGGCACCAGAGCGCCAGCGTCCATAAAGCTCTTTGCCTTCAGGCCCATCTCGGTGCCTTCCTTGACAGCAGCGCGCAGAATGTTGCCGGTGCTGATGGAGGGGATGTTCAGCTTGGCGCAGATGATCTCGGCCTGAGTGCCCTTACCAGCACCAGGTGCGCCCAACAGGATCAGATTCATAGGATCATTCCTTTCCTTTGTTAGAGGATGTAAACTCCAAAAAAGTAAAAAAGCACTGAAAAGTTCGAGCGTACTCTCCTTTCCAGTGCTTTCTCACATCTTAATTATTGTGGATCAACCAAGGAAACCCTTGTGGTTGCGCATCGTCATGAAGCTGTCGAGGCTACGGGTGGTATCAAGTGCCACACCAACCACAATCAGCAGGCTGGTACCGCCCAGCTGGATGCTCATACCGGTCAGGTTGCCCAGAATGATCGGCAGCACAGCCACCGCAGCCAGGAAGATGGCACCGATGAGGGTGATCTTGTTCAGGGTGCGGGTGATGAAATCGCTGGTCGGCTTGCCGGGACGGAAGCCGGGGATCGAGCCGTTGTTGCGGCGCAGATTGTTGGCGATCTCAACGGGGTTGTACTGGATGGCCACATAGAAGTAGTTGAATGCCAGAATCAGCAGCAGGTAGATCACAACATACAGCCAGGAGGTGTAGTTGAAGGTGTGGAAGAATGCATACCACACCGGGTGTGCCTGCTGGTCGATCTGCAGGAAGCTGCCGATGGTGCCCGGGATGGACACCAGAGCCGAAGCGAAGATGATGGGCATAACGCCGCTCATGTTCAGCTTCAGGGGCAGATAGCTGTTCTGGCCGCCCATCTGCTTCCGACCCACCACACGCTTGGCGTACTGGATGGTGATGCGGCGCTCTGCGTTGGTCATGACCACCACAAAGACCACAGCGACCAGTGCCAGGATCACCAGAACGGGCAGCAGGATGTAGAACTGAGGCTCGCCGGCCGCTGCGCGGGTCAGCAGACCCGTGACAGAGGTGTACAGCGAGGACCAGTTGGAAACGATGGAGGCAAAGATCAGAAGGGAGATACCGTTGCCGATACCCTTGTCATCGATCTGCTCGCCCGCCCAGGTGATCAGCTGAGCACCTGCAACGAAGGTGGCGATGATGACCACAGCGGCGAACACGCCGGCTGCGCCGGAAACATACTTCAGTGCGCCCATATTGCGGATCACGAAGTAGTAGCCGATGCTCATGATCAGAGCGACCACAGCACCTGCGTACCGGTTGATCTGCTGCAGCTTCTGCTGGCCGTCGGCTTCCTTTGCCAGATTTTCCAGCGCGGGAATTGCCACGGTGAGCAGCTGCACAATAATGGAGGCGTTGATATAGGGTGTCACACCTAACGCGAAGAGCGTGCAACGGGCCAGAGCACCACCGCTCATCATGTTCAGATAGGAGAGCATGTCGCCGTTTGCGAACATCTGCGTCAGCGCAGAGCCGGAAACGAACGGAACGGGGATGGCACAGCCCAGACGGTACACCACGAGGATCGCCAGCGTGAACAGGAGACGATTTTTAAGCTCGGGGATCTTCCATGCGTTACGGAATGTCTGGAACACCTTACATCACCTCAGCCTTTCCGCCTGCCTTCTCGATTTTCTCTTTGGCAGAAGCGGAATAGGCTGCGGCCTTCACGGTCAGAGCCTTGGTCAGCTCGCCGTTGCCCAGAACCTTAACGCCGTCCAGAGTCTTCTTGACCAGACCCTTTGCCTTCAGAGCCTCGGTATCGACGACATCGCCGGCATTGAAAGCAGCTTCCAGATCAGCCACGTTGACGATGGCGTACTGGGTAGCAAAGATGTTGTTAAAGCCAACCTTGGGCAGGCGGCGTGCCAGAGGCATCTGGCCGCCCTCGAAACCAGCGTGCTTCACGCCGGAACGGGCCTTCTGGCCCTTGCTGCCGAAGCCGGCAGTCTTGCCATTGCCGGAGCCAATGCCGCGGCCCTTGCGGGTCACAGCCTTGTTTGCGCCGGGAATCGCGTGCAATTCATGAAGTTTCATTATGCGTATACCCCCTGCTATTAGGCTTCGGTGACGCTGAGCATAAAGCCGATCTTTGCGATCTTGCCCTGCGTAGCGGCATTGTCAGGCTGAACGGTAACGTCGCCCGGCTTCTTCAGGCCCAGAGCCTCAGCGGTAGCGATCTGCTTAGCGCCGCGGCCAATCAGGCTCTTCTTCAGCTCGATCTTGAGCATCTTATCTGCCATGGTTTGTTACCTCCTTAACCCAGAATTTCTTTCACGGTCTTGCCGCGCTTCTCAGCGACAGACTCAGCGCTGACCAGGCCGCACAGACCTGCGAAGGTAGCAGAAACAACGTTGATGGGGTTGTTGGAACGCATAGACTTCGCACGAATGTCCTTGATGCCAGCAGCCTCAATGACGGCACGCACAGGGCCGCCGGCGATCATACCGGTACCAGGTGCAGCCGGCTTGAGCAGAACGGCGCCTGCGCCGTACTTGCCGACGATCTCGTGGGGGATGGTGGTGCCCTTCAGGGCAACCTTGTGCATGTTCTTCTTAGCAGCAGCTTCGCCCTTGCGGATTGGTTTGGGAATCACGCATGAGTTGCGGCCAAGGACACCGCAATCATCAAGATAATTGCATTTTCTGTTCGGGCAGAGTTAAGACCGACACTGTCCTTCGGATAATTGCCGGCAACAAAGCATTTTCGAGAACAGTTGTTGGCTCTGTCCGCTGCAATGCTTTGTCGGCAAGCTTGCATTCATGATGCTTCAGCGAGCACAGATTGCAAGGCGCAGGATCGTAAGCGCATCAGCTGTTGAAACCGCACCGTCGCCGTCCATGTCAGCAGCGCGAAGCTGAGAAGCATCAAGGTTGATAAGGCCGAGTGCGCAGCGCATGGCGGTCAGCGCATCGTCTGTCATAACCTGTCCGTCGCCGTTTACATCGCCGGGAACAAATGCCGAACCGTTGCTCTCGTATGCAATCCAAAGGTTATTGAGGCTCTGGTTGTAGTTGATGTGGACTTCATGTGTAGGCTCGGTGGAGAACTCTCCGTTATTGTAAACAAAGCCTACGCGAGTGTAACCCTCAACCTCATCCGTCGTTTCCACATTATAATACGGATACGGAGACCAGCTGTTATCCGTGAAATAAAGGCTCGTTCTGCCGTCAATGGTGTAATACTCCGGTTCTGCAACCATTGCTGCAAATTCGGGTGCAGCGACGACGTTGCCGTTTTCATCAATTGGCTGTCCCTCGGAATTTACAAGGTAGTGATGTTTAAGAACAAAACCGCCGGAAACATCCGCCTGCGGCACATCGAATTCCGCAGAACCCTGCTCTCCGTTTTCGTTATAAACAAACCGCGGACCTTCATCGGTGCCGGTTGTTGTGAACAGTCTTCCGCCCTCGTCAAGGAACTGATTGAGCAGCTGGAAGTTGGCATAGTAATAGTCCTGAATATCGATTCTGAACTTCATCGTTATGACATCACCGGGGTTGATTTCACCGAGATTCCAAACGATTGCAGGCTGTTCGCCGCCGGAATAATTTGCGTTTCCCCGGCTTGCATAGATGTCGTAGCGGACCGCAGTATTCTCATAGTTGTATACACCGAGGTCGTTTGTGCAAACCGGATTCTTAATGCAGGAATAAACGGTTTCCATCGGATTGAAAACCATACATTCGGTTGCAGAAAGACTGATGCTGCGGATTCGAAGCGTGATTTCCCACGTCCAACCGCTGCCCATGGATGCTGAATCCTCCGAATAGGTCAGGAGCTGAAAGCTCTCGGTGTTGGTCCGTGTTTCACTCTCCGCCGCAAATGCGGGCATGCAGCATGCAGAAAGCATAATTGCTGCCGTAATAAGGCCGATGAGCTTCATTCCGAAACTGCGTTTTGAACATCTGTTCATTTTCTTCCTCCAATGTTTTTCTTTTTTGCTTTGCGTCACATCGCGGCTCCGCGGAATTCATTCAACGGTTGACTTTTTATACATTGCCGTCTTCGGAAAATCACGGGTGATACCGCCTCAGCCGCAAAACATCGTGTTCTATGAGTATAGCATATTCCTCGCCTGTCGTCAATGTTTATCGATTACTTTTTCGGAAGATCATGATATACAATTATGTTTAGGGTGTTCTCAGCTTCAGGATATCTTGCACCTGTCAATGGAGTTTGAAATCAAAACCGAATCTGTGAAGACCATGCAGATATTTTCTTGGTTATGTACATTAATGCTGCTTCAATGCGTTGCCTGTTTTCCCGCATGTTTCGCATTATCACCCCGAATTGATTGACAGATGAACCGTAAAATGCTAAAATCAGCTTGAACGCGAAACCAACCCGATGTTTCGCCGCAGCAGGATGGACAGGAGGTAATCGATGCAGAACACAGTAATACTCAGGGGACGTGACCTTTTTGGAACTACCGTCATCGACAACCGTTTTATTTCCGAACTCGTGCCGGATGCGCCCGAAAATGCCGTCCGCGTGTATCTGTACGGGCTTATGCTTGCCGGCGGCGCGGTTTCGAGCCCCGTTTCGATTTCTGATGCGCTCAAGCTCAGCGATGCACAGGTTGCCGAAGCCTTCCGCTATTGGGAAAAATGCGGTATTGTGCGAATTATCGACGGCAGTCTGCTTTCCGTAGAGTATCTTAATCTTTCTGCCTCTCTTCCCGATAAGCGACCCGTTGACAACGAAAACGCACATTACTCAAAGCTTGTTCAGCGTTTGCAGGCTGTTCTCGGAACAAGGAACATGTCCGGTGCGGAATTGCAGAAAGTTTATGATTGGGTGGAAATATTCGGGTTTGAGGATGATGCCGCTCTGCTCATCGTTCAGCATTGCATAGAAAAAAAGGGCGCACGGGTGCATATCAACTATATGGATTCGGTTGCCAAACGTCTTGTTTCCGAGGGCCGTACAACCGCTGATTCGGTGGCGGAAAGCTTCTCAATGGAAAACGATCTTGCAAGCGGCGCGGCCGCAATTCTAAAGCGCTGGCGCAACAGCCGCCTTCCGACCGAAGACGAACTTGAACTGTATAAAAAATGGACAACCCAATGGGGCTTCAGTGACGAAGCCATTGAAATCGCCTGCCGCGATGTTGTTGCAATCGATAAACCGAACTTCAAATACCTTGATGCAATTCTCGGAAAATACCATGAAAACGGCAGTGTTTCGCCCGAAAAGATGCGCGAATTGCTGCGCGAGCAGGATATGCTTGCCGAGCTTGCACGCCGCGCATTTGCCAGAGCCGGACTTAAGCGCACGCCAACATCATCCGACAGACAGCAGGTTGAACTCTGGTGCAGCGACTGGTGCATGAATTCCGAATTGATTCTTTATGCCGCCGAACTTGCGTCAAAGAAAAGTACTCCGTTTGCAGAAATGAAAAGGATGCTTTCGGATTGGCACGAACGCGGAATCGTATCGGTTTCTGCTGCACGGGAAGAAACCGAGCGCAGCAATGCAGCACATCCGGCAGCTGCTGCATCAAAGGGGAAACCTGTTAATCGTGCTTTAAATTACAAACAGCGTCAATACAGTGCCGAAGAGCTCCGTGCTCTCGGTGTTGATCTCGGAGATGATGTATATGAAGATTAAATCTGCCGCCTTCTGCAAAAAACTTGAAACCGAACTTTCGGAACGCAAACGCAGGACCCGCCGTATTGAGAGTTCCCGCCTGCAGGAGGTCTATTCACGCAACCCCGAAATAAAAAAGCTTGATGACAACCTTGCGACTATCGCATTCGACATGGGCAGACAGCTTATGAATGCGGGAAATTCCGAAGAAATTCGTGGGCTCGCCAACGCTCTTATAGAAAAAAAACAGCGTGAGCGTCGAGAACTGCTTGTATCCTCCGGTTTTCCCGCCGATTATCTTGACCCGCAATATGAGTGTACGCTGTGTCATGATACCGGCCGCGTTGCCGGTGGGGAACTTTGCCGCTGCGTTGTCCAGCTTGCAATCAACACCGTGTTTGAAAGCTCCGGTGTCAGTGCTGCCCAAAACTTTAGGAATTTTGATTTGAACCTTCAAAAAAATCCAAAGGACAGAAATGTAATGAGCCGCATTCGTGATGCTGCCGAGGCCTATGCAAACGCATTTCCGAACAATGAACGC
>ENA-OPCW01001542-OPCW01001542.1-human-gut-metagenome-genome-assembly--contig:-NODE-1542-length-11366-cov-4.064097_pt1 | contig 11366 bp, 11 predicted proteins | sample MGYA00241258_ERZ501496 | MGnify/ENA primary metagenome ERZ501496 (study PRJEB25962, sample SAMEA2042660) | human gut metagenome | biome: human gut; feature: human-associated habitat; material: faeces...
GAGTACCTTCGCCCCTGTTCAGTCCCACGGGGACCGCTACGCCTACGCCCTCGGAGCGTATCCCGACCGCAAACCCCGTTTCACGGTAGGATTCGATCGTGATGTCCGCCGCTCCGTATTTGTTGCGCAGGAACTGTTCGAGCACTCCTTCCTGATTGGTCACGTTGAGCAGTTTCCGGGTTTCGTCGCGCCACAGGCTGAAGGCGGCGAACAGGTCCGCCAGCGGCTTTACAAAGGCCCGCAGAATCCGCAGACGGACGGGTTGACGTTTGTGTTCAGGCAGGAGCTGCCGCACCTGGTTCCGGAAGTCTATCTTATAGTTCCTCATAGCGATTTGGTAGATGTCAGGGTCAGCGTGTTCCCTTCAGCTGCGTACTCGAAATACCCTGCGGCCAGTTCGGCCAACACATCGACGGGGGCGAAATCCGCCCCGGCGCTGGTCTTATGCTCGAGCCTTACGACCTTTACCGTCACGACACCTTCGGCGTGCATGACGGCGTCTACGAGCCGCTGGGCATAGAATACGGCATCGAATGACAGCGAGGTCTTGAACGTCTCGAGAGCCTGTCCGACCTGCTCACGCACGACACTCGAGGGGACCGCCGGATCAGGTTGTAGCGGATCGTATCGGCTGTCGTGCTTACGATCGTCGTAGGAATACCCGTTGTGTGGATCGTGTCGATGTAGTCGGCCAGGTTGCGGCGTTCGCTGTCGTCCAGGGGGATTATTTGGCCCTCTTTATCGGTCTTGGCCACCCGAATCGAGATCATTTTATAGACCTCGTTCACGGCCACGACCTTCACGATGCGGCTGTCGGGGTCGTCCTGCTCGTAGTAGAACTGCGCCGTGTTCTTGTCGAAAACCAGTGTATGTCCGTTCTGAAAACGGTAGCACATTTCCGCATACCACAATTTGGTGCCCGGAGTGATCTTGGCCGTCAGCTCGTCAACCTCCTGACGGAACAGATCGAGAATTATTTCAAAGGCGTGGATCGCCGCTGCGACCACATAGGTCCACAGCCGCCACTCGGCGACCTTGGAGGTCGAGAGCTTCGGGAAATAGGTCTGCAGGTCGGTGATGATCGACTGCTGTATGTCGTTAATCGTTCTGGCCATATCGGTAGGTTGTTATGTCGTTTTCCAACTCTTTGAGCGTGTTCTTGCGCATCAGGCCGCTTTCGTCGTCGATGCGCAGCTGTGTCCCCGGCGCGACGGCCACGTCCAGGTAAAACCCCGTTTCGCCGATGCTGTCGATCCCCAGCTGCACGAGGGCTTCCGGATCGTTGGCGATCTGCGGATTCAGGGCAAGGATTTCGCCCACGGCCCACCATACCCATTCTGCTGTAAACGCAGCAATTGAGCAGCGGTCTCCATCGTCTTTATCTCGTCGAAACAGCGACGATTCTCTTCAGACGCAGACAACCATTGTTCCAAAATCTCATTCTCTTTATCCGTAAGAGGCTGATTTAAGATTCTTGCAGCAATCAAACGAGATATTTCAGGATATAAATCTGTATTCATATTATTACAATACATTTAACCGTTTTTATATAATAGACGGATAAACGTTGAGAATTGTATGACATCAATTCTCTATTTTAACATTTAAATGTGCCCAAAAGTATTAATAAAATGAAGAATTCCTCTCTAGGAAGAAGTTCGGAAAGTCTTTTTAATGCTCTGTATTTTATAGTTTTAATTGTATTTATACTAAGATTTAAAGCCTCCGCTATTTCATTTAAAGTTTTTCCCTGCAGACTCATAAAAATAACTTTCTGGCTTTGCGGTGACAGTTTTCTTATAGCCTCAGCTATTAAATGTGAACTTTCTGCCTTGATAATATTTCTAGTCAGATTTTCCTCAACAGGTATATTCACACCTATCTCATCCAATGACACATCGCCCGGTTTGGTCGCCAAGGCATTGTATTTGTCTATGATTACGTGATAGATTATTGTATAAAAATAATTCCGTATGGAAGCCACCTTACCAATACTTTTCCTGTGAGTCCACAAACGAATATAGGCCTCCTGTAAAAAATCATCTATGCTGTCCGCATCTTTTACATACTGGCTTATAAAAACATGAAACAGTGCAGCATTCTCTTTTATAAACTGTTGCATGCACCATTCATCCCAAGTTGAAATATCAAGAGGCAATTCTTTATACATCCCTATATTCATCTGCACGCGGTCTCTTCTGTCACCATCATCCTGCTGCTCACGGCGACGGGCTATCTCTGCGCGGCGCGGGGCTGGATGGGCCCGCAGGCCAAGGCCTTTATCGGCAAGTTCACGCTCTCTGTCGCCATCCCCTGCATGTCAGTCTACGGGCTGACGAATAACCTGACCCGTGATCTTCTGGTTCAGTCGGGCAGCTTTCTGCTCGTGCCGCTGCTCGGCACCGTGGTCATCACGATCCTGTCACTGCTCGTCGGCAGGCTCTTGAAGCTGCCGCGCAAAAAGCTCGGCGTTTTTATGATGATGTGCTCGGTGTCGAACGCCATCTTCGTCGGCCTTGCGATGTGCACCGAGCTCTTTGGCGACACCTGCACGCCCTACGTCATGCTCTACTACCTCGTCAACACCAGCTTTGTCCAGCTGCTGTTTCTCTCGCTTGTGCGCTGGTCGGGCGAGAGCCGCGGCTTTGACCTCAAGATGCTCCAAAAATTCCTGACCACGCCCGCCGTCATCGCCGTTTTCGTCGGCCTCGCGCTCGTGTGGTTTGAAGTGAGGCTCCCCTCGCTCGTGATGAGCTACTGCCGCTATATGAACAACCTCGTCACGCCGCTGGCGCTGCTGCTCACGGGCTATATCATCCACGACATCGGGCTCAAAAATGTCCGGCTCGACCGCGACTTAGGCATCGCGATGATCTTCCGCTTCCTGCTCGCGCCCGCCCTCTCGGTCGCGCTGTGCAGGGCGTTCGGCGTGACGGGCCTTGCTCACGACGTGCTCATCGTCGAAACGGCGATGCCGGTCGTGACGCAGACGGTCGTCGCCGCCGCGGAATACGGCGCGGACGAGGAATTCGCCGCGCAGGGCGCGGCGCTCTCCACGATCGCGTGCTTCGTCGTGATTCCTGTGCTGATGCTGATTTTGTAATCAAGAAAGGGGCAAAGCCACTCTTTTGAGAAGGTTTCGCTGCGTTCTGTGCCTCGGTTGTCCGCTAAAAGCGGACAATTCGACCTTACACCGTTGCGGCACTACGATTCCCGCGCCCTTGCAGGCGCGCCAATCGTGCCGCTTCCTCGAAACCGACTTGCTGTTTCCGCCGCTGGCGGCACTTCGCCGGTTTCCACTTCGCGCAAAGAGTTTTCTGCCAGAAGGTGAATTGCCCCGCAGCGGGCAAGAGAAGCCCCTCTGGAGGGCGCACATGTCGCGGCGGAAAACCGATTTGAATTTATTTCGTGCCGTGCGCGGCACCTGGGCAGCCGTTGGCAGCTTTGCTGCCTTACGGATGCCGCGTACCCCTTGCGGGTAAAAACTCCGCGAGGCTCTCTACCCTGAAAAGAATTCCGCGCCGTGGGCGCGGGATTCTTTTTGTTTTCAATTACCGATCAGCGCGGACAGGCCGCCGGTTCTCAGTTCGTCTTTGTAGTAGTTGAGCTCATCGCCGATGAGCTCGTCGAGCACGCGCATGCCCAGCACCTCGACAGGGGCCTTGTCGTCCGTCAGGATGCAGCTTCCGCCCTCATAGGGCGTGAGCTTCGAGTAGACCGTGCGCATCATATCGGCATAGTCGCTGTCCTTGAGCTTTGCGATGCTGCGCAGGAACGTCTCCTCCCAGTCATCCGCGTTCGTGCAGAAGACCTCGGTATTCGTGTTGCCTCTCACCGGAGCGGTGACGGTGTGCTGGAAGACACTCGCCATCGTGTCGCAGAGGTATTCGTTGATCGAGCCGTCCTCCGCGGACGTCATGTTGAGGTTCACGACCATCACGCCGTTCGGCTTCAAATGAGAGCACACCTCGTTGAAAAACTCGACGCTCGAGAGCTGGAACGGGATGGTGATATCCTGATAGGCGTCCACCATGATGACGTCAAACTTCTCCTTCGACGCGGCAAGGTACGCGCGCCCGTCCTCGACCGCGACGGTCACGCTGCCTGGAAGTCCGAAGTAGTCCTTCGCGATGTCGGCAATTTTTTTGTCGATCTCCGCGCCCTGCACACTCGCGCCGGGGAAATAGCGCGTGCAGTAGCTCGCGTACGTGCCAGAGCCCATGCCGAGGATCATCACGCTGCGGTTTTCGTTGTCCGTGCCGTCCATGCCCGCCATGCAGGGCGCGGCGAGCGCGTAGTCATAGTACATGCCCGTCAGCGCGTCGCCCTTGACCTGCACGCTCTGCACACCGAAGAGCACGTTCGTCGAGAGCGTCGTGCGTTTCGCGTCGTCCTGCACCTGCAAATAGTTGTAGATGGACTCGTCCTCAAGCGTGATGTCGCTCTGCCAGAAGGCGAAGCTGTAAGACGGCAGGGCAAAGCACAGTCCAGCGATCAAAAGGACGGAGACGATCCCCGGCACGCTCTTTTTCTTCTCGAACACGAAGTACGCGATGCCGATGGCCGCGAGCACACCGGAGAAGATCAAAAACGTTGCCGCCGTGCCGACGGCGGGGATCGTCACAAACGTCGGCACGAAGGTTCCGATGATGCTGCCGATGGTGTTGAGCGCGTTGAGCCTGCCCACGGTCTTGCCCGTGTCGTCGAGATTGTCGACCGTGAAGCGCGTGAGCGACGGCGTGACGGTGCCGAGCAGCACGCACGGGAACGCGAAGATCACAAGGCACGCCGCGAGCGCCGCCCAGACGAGGAAGTTTTTCGTCACAAAAAGCGCCAGCAGCAGCGAGATGCCCGCGATCAGGTACCGTCCCACAAACGGGATGAGCGCGATCCAGATGGCCGCGATGATGAGGCGGCGGTAGAGCTTATCGGGCGTCGCGCTCTTGTCGGCGAGCTTGCCGCCCCAGACGTTGCCGATGGCCATCGCGATCATAATGACGCCGATGATAACGGTCCACACGATCTGCGACGAGCTGAAGTACGGGGCCATGAGCCTGCTCGCACCGAGCTCGACCGCCATGACGGACATACCGGCAAAAAATTCGGTCAGGTATAAAAAGTATTTGCTGCGGATGAGTTTATTTTCCATGCAGGACCTCCCTGTCGTTTCGTTTGTGCCGTCTTCGGTGTAGACAGAGAAATTATAACATGCCTGAACCGCTTTGCACAACGTTTTTGCCGCGTATTCATTCCCGATGCGCATATTCCCCTTCTGCACGCATATAGATGGAGCAACATGAGTCAGGAGTGTGCTGCATGAAGGGTAACATGGAAGAGCGCGCCTGCGCGCTGGCCGCCTACATCATCGAAAACCGCGCCACCGTGCGCGCCGCGGCAAAAAAGTTCGGCGTGAGCAAGTCCACCGTGCACAAGGACTTACAGGACCGCCTGCCGCAGTTCAACCGCAGCCTATACTTGCAGGTCAAGGAGGTGCTGGAGGTCAACAAGGCCCAGCGTCACATCCGCGGCGGCATGGCCACGCGAAAAAAATACAAGGGATTTTGAAACTTTTTTCGACTTTTTGCGTCTAACATAAAAGTGTGACTCCTGCGCGGCAAAATTACTCTTGCACAATTCCGCCGCGCAGGGTAGAATGCATTATTGTAAACCAAAAGAAAAATGATCGGAGCAACAAGATGAGAAAGCAGGACTATTACGAGCCAATCATCGGCCGCGAAAGCGAGCCGCGCCGCAGGCCGAAGAAAAAGAAGAAACGCGCAAATCGCGGTGAGCGCGTCGTCGTCACGCTTCTGTCGCTTCTTTTCCTGACCGTGGCCATTGTGGCGACGGTCAAGTACGTCGTGCGCGCGCCTGAGCCCGTCACGGACAACGAGGACCAGCAGACGCAGCAGGACGGCACGGCGGAGGACAGCGACGCCATTCAAACCATTTCTAACGGCAAAGAGCGCAAAAAATACTGCTATACGATCCTCGCCTACGGTGTGGACAACGACGCCGGCGGCAGCGACACGAACATGCTCGTGCGCTTTGACGCGGAGAACAAGAAGATCGACGTCGTCAGTCTGCCGCGCGACACGCTGATGAGCAACGGCCACAAGCTCAATTCCTCCTACAATAACGGCGGCACGGAAAAGCTGCGCAGCAACATTGAAGATATGCTCGGCATCCCCGTGGACTTCTACGTCTCCGTCGACCTGAAGGGGTTCATCGCGCTCATCGACCAGATCGGCGGCGTCGACTTCGACGTGCCCGAGGATATGGACTACGACGACCCCTACCAAGATCTGCACATTCACTTCAAGGCCGGTCTCCAGCACCTGAGCGGCCAGCAGTCTATGGAGGTCGTGCGCTTCCGCCACAACTCCGACAAGGATAACCCCGGCTACGGCGGGCGGCAGGATATCGGCCGCATCGGCACGCAGCAGGCGTTTTTGAAGACTGTGGCGCAGAAGCTGATGAAGATTGAAAACGTTCCCGCGATGGCGGAAACGTTCTTAAAATATGTCAAGACCGACCTGACGCTCGGCAACCTCGTGTGGCTCGCCAACCAGGCGCTCTCCATGGGCGGGACGGACGCCATCAGCTTTGCCACGCTCCCCGGCGACGGCGCGGGCTGGTACAAGGGCAAGTCCTTCTACACGCTCTATCCCGAGCAGGTACTCGAGATGACGAATTCGATGCTCAACCCCTACGCTACGGATATCACCGCCGACGAGCAGAACATTTTAGTCCCGTGATCCCCGTGAAATTTTGAGAATGTGAGAAAGAGAGAGCAAACGCCATGAAGTTCCGCTTTGCGCTGCTTGTCGCGGCGCTCGCGCTTGCGCTGAGCATCAGCGCCTTTTCTTACAGCGAGGAGCCCGCGCAGGACACTGCCGCTCCCGCACAGGAGGAGACGACGAGCGAAGACAGCGCCCCGTTTGTGCTGCTTCGCGTCTACGAGGGCCAGTTTGCCGACGTGAAAGACGGCGACTGGTTCGCCCCCTCGGTCGTCTCGGCCTATGAATACGGCGTACTCAACGGCCGCGGCGAGAGTTCCTTTGCGCCAAGCGGCAATGTGACGATCGCCGAGCTTTTGACCATCGCCGCGCGGCTGCGCGCCATCTACACGACCGGCAGCGACGCGGTCATCCCCACAGCGAAGGAGAATGAGGCGTGGTATGCGCCGTATGTCTCGTATTTGAAGAGCCAGAATTTGCTCGACAACAGCTTTGAGGGCTTCTACCTCCTGCCCGCGTCGCGCGCGCAGATGGCGGGCATCTTTGCCTTCGCCGTGCCGGAGGAATGGTACACCGAGCCCAACGCCTCGCTCGTCACCTCGGCCTACTCGAGCCGCGACTACATCGCCGATGTGACGGACAAAACGCCCTACCGCAGCGAAATTCTGCTGATGTACCGCCGCGGGCTGCTCTCCGGCATGGACGCAAAGGGCAGCTTTTATCCCGACCGCAGCGTCAGCCGCGCGGAAATTGCGGCGCTTCTGACGCGCGTTGTCAAACCTGAAACGCGCCTGACGCTCACGTGGACGGTCGCGCCGTATCACTCCGTCAAAAATGCGACGCTCGCAAGCCTTGTCAAAGCGCCGGCAAGCACGTCGCTCCCGACGTCTGCCAAGGACACCGCCGCCATCGACGGTTTGGTTCGCAATATGCTCGCGCGCGGCAAGCACACGATCACGCTGAACTACTCCAAGGCCCTCACCACCGCCACCGCCAGCGCGCTGACGCAGGCGTTCACCTCCCGCGTCAAAACATACTGCGAGCAGATGTACAACGCCGTCTCCTGCCGCTCGTATTCGACGGGCAAGGTCGTACTCACGTTTTCGTCCACCGCCTGTACGGACAAAACGCTCGAATCGTACCGCGCCAAGGCGCTCGCCGCCGCGATCAAGGTCCACGACTCCCTTTGGGAGAGCGGCACGCTGAGCTACGACATGAGCCAGTATGAGATCGCGCGCACGTATTTTCAATGGCTGTGCGACCACTGCCGCTACGATAACGCCGCCGCAGACGATTCCGCGAGCCATCTTGCCTACGGCGCGCTTGTCAGCGGCCTTGCCGTGTGCGACGGCTACACGGGCGCTTACAATCTGCTCTTGAAGCTCGAGGGCATCGAGTGCACCTCGCTTTTTAACGACAGCCACATCTGGACGCTCGCGACGCTGGACGGCACGCAGTACCACATCGACGTCACCTGGGGCGACCAGTACGGGCGCACGGACCTGCGCTACTTCGGCATGAGCGAGGAGCAGTCCTACCGGTGCCACCCGTGGGGCACAGCGGACAAAAAGAAATAAGGATCGACATATAGGGAGCCCTGAGACGGTATGTCTCAGGGCTCCCTTTTTTATCACCATTCGAGCTTTGTGCGCACGTGCGTCAACGGCAGGTGAAAGCTCTCCCGCAGGACGTTGCGATGTTCCGGAGGAAAGTGCTCCTCTGAAAATTCATACAGCGGCAGAACCGAACCGTACTGCTGCGCGGTCTCGTAGAACCAGCAGCTGAATTCCAGACGTTCGAGCTTCGTTTGCAGCGCCGCGATCTGCGCGCGGACGTTGTCGCGCTCTTTGGCAAGGATGTCGCGGCGGGCGCTGAGTGTCTCTCCGCCGGGCCGGATGAGCGGCAGGAACGAGCGAATCTCCTTGAGCGGAAGACCGCAGAATTTCAGGTACTCGATGATCGAAAGCGTTGCAATATCGTCGTCTGTGTACGTTCGCTGCCCATTGCTGGCGCGCGCACCGAGAGACAGCAGCCCCTCCTTTTCATAGTAGCGCAGGGTCGATGGGGCAATATTCATCATGCGTGCCACTTCTCCGATTGTATAAGGCATACGAAAATCTCCTTAAAAAACTGTTAAGATAACCGCGCGAAAACCTATTGACTTAAAGGCGACTTTAATAGTTACAGTTTACTTATGCAAATCGGTATTGTCAACAGGAATCAACGGGTAAATTCTCTTCCGTTTGTGCATGATGTTCCGGTACCGACAGTTTTTAAGAAGGAGAAAAGAAGCTATGAGAAAAATGATGCAGCGATCCCTGAGCTGTCTGCTGACTCTCGCGATGGTCGTCACGATGCTGATGACCAGCACGCTCGCAGCAGAGAAAAGCGCAAAACTGGAATTTGACTATTCCGCCAACTACGAATCCTCCAAGGTCGTCAGTCTCGAAGTCTACAAGGGCTACCCCGCAGACAGCTATGCCAAGGAAGAAGAGATCTTCTCCCAGCTCGAAGCGATCACCCCGCAGGCTGACGGCAGCTACGTCGTCACCGCTCCCGGCACCTATGCCTACCATGTGCACGGCACCGGCTACTACAACATTCTCCAGCTCTTCAACGTGACCGAGGCCGACCTCACCGCCGGCGTGAAGAAGCTTTCCGTCATCGGCGGCAAGCTCGGCGGCAACGGCTTCGAGCCGACCATCAAGCCGGAGAAGGCCCCCGCCTCCTATAAGGTAGACCTCCGCGACAGTATGCTTATCTTCTGGCCTGAGGAGATCAACAAGCACTTCGCCCTCGAGCCGCAGAACTACACCACCCCCGCCTTCGACGGCAAGCACGCCGCCAACGAGTTCACCTCTCAGGAAGAGCTGATGGCCTTCCTCAAGAAGATGGACGCCGCTTCCGGCACCATGCATCTCTACTCTGCCGGTACGACCCCGAACTACAAGTATGACCTCCCCCTGGCACTCTTCACCACCTCCGAGATCCCCGCGAACGCCACGCTCGCCGAGGCCGCCAAGATCGTCAAGGGCAACGGCAAGCTGAACGTCTGGTATCAGGCGCAGATCCACCCCAATGAGCCCGCCGCCGGTGAAGGCGCGCTCGTGATGATCGACAACTTTGTCAACGATCCCGCCTACAAGGCCCTGCTCGACAAGATCAACATCGTCATCGTCCCCCGCATCAATCCCGACGGCTCCTATCTCTTCAGCCGCGCCACCTATGACGGCTTTGATATGAACCGCGACCATATGTCCCTCAAGGCAGCCGAGCTTGCCCAGCTGCACACCGCCTACCGCCTGTTCATGAGCGAGGTTGTCCTCGACACGCATGAGTTCACCTTCTACGGCGCTTACAACGACGACTGGACGAGCGCCGGTGAATACATGGAGAATGCGGACGATCTTGAGACCACCCCCGCCACCAGCCTGAACAACAACCCCGCCGTGACGAAGATCGGTCTCGACATGGCCAAGCGCGCCTTCTCCGACGCTACGAACGCCGGCCTGCGCGTCAATCACTACGGCACCACCGTCAATAACCCCATCGGCCGCGCCTACTTTGGCCTGTTCAATGCGGTTTCCTTCCTCATTGAGACGCGCGGCATCGGCGCCGGCCGCCAGAACTTTGAGCGCCGCGTCTTCTCTCAGGAAGTTGCCACCACCTCTTACATCACCTATGCCGCCGAGCACGCCGACGAGATCATGAAGGCGGTCGCCGCCGCCCGTGCCGATGTTGTCGCCAAGGGCAAGACCTATGAGGAAAGCGACGTTCTCGCCCTCTATCAGACCAAGTCCGGCAAGACTCTGACCGACTACACCGCCGCGACCGTGCAGTACAGCGTCGCCGACGGCAGCGAGAAGGTCAGCAAGGCGTCTCCCCTTTCCCTGAACGACACTCTGACCCGCAGCCGCGTCCGCCCGACCGCCTATGTCATTCCCGCGGACACTGCCAACATTGAGAAGATCCTCTACATCATGGACAATCAGGGCGCTGAGTACTACAAGCTCAACGCCGGTACCACCGCAAGCCTCCAGCAGTACTACTATGTCGGCGACTACATGGTGAACGGCAAGGCCAAGGGCATTGAGGCCGGCCTGCGCGACACCGCCGACGTGACCTTCGCCAGCGGCGCTTATGTCTTCCCGATGGATCAGGTCGCCAGCAACGTCATCGCCATGCTTTGCGAGCCCGACGTCACCGACTCCAACGGCTACGACGGCACGCTCTATCAGTACAAGCAGATCGACTACGATAAGGACAGCAAGAACTTCCCCATGTACCGCTACACCGGCAATGACCCGCGCACCACGCTCGTGAGCAACGGCACCGCCACTGAGCCCACCCAGCCCACGCAGCCTGAGAAGCCCTCCCAGCCCGCGAGCAGCGATACCTACACCGTCATCTCCGGCGACAGTCTGTGGAAGATCGCCAGCAAGCAGCTCGGCAATGGCAACCGCTGGACTGAGATCTATGACCTGAATAAGGACACCGTCAAGTCCCCCTCGGTCATTTTCGTCGGTCAGATCCTCAAAATGCCTCTCACGGCAGTGAGCCAGTAAAAAATACTTTTGTATTGGAGGATACTGTTGCTATTCCAGATTGTGCAAGTAAGGAAATAGT
>ENA-OPCW01001546-OPCW01001546.1-human-gut-metagenome-genome-assembly--contig:-NODE-1546-length-11345-cov-4.083525_pt1 | contig 11345 bp, 12 predicted proteins | sample MGYA00241258_ERZ501496 | MGnify/ENA primary metagenome ERZ501496 (study PRJEB25962, sample SAMEA2042660) | human gut metagenome | biome: human gut; feature: human-associated habitat; material: faeces...
ACAAGCGGCTGCCGATGGTACGCTCCTACACGCTGCCTGTCACGGCGGCGGAGAAATACCTCTTCATCTGGTTCAACACAACGGTTATCGCCACCCTGCTTTTCAGCCTCGTCTTGTGGCCTGTCACAGCCGCGGCAGACATCCCCGACGGCAACATCATCCGAATCATGATCTATCCTACATGGCTGACGATCTTCACGGTGCAGGCCGGGCTGCTGCTGGCTTGTTGCTGGGGCAAGGAATACCCGATGAAAATATTCCTGCTGCTCGCCGGCGCTTTCATCCTATTCTTCATCATCTACTACCGGGCACTGATGCCATCAGACGGATTATTCGTCCGCATTCCCTTTTCCGAATTCACTGTCAACATACACTCCGACACCGCAAGGCTCTCTTTTCCGCTCCGGAAGCAACTCCCGGAATACGGCGCCTACACGATGATCTTCGGATACTGGATTCTCGTATTTTGTATTATTAAAAAAGCAGTCTTTATTTTCTTCCAAGTCAGAATTAACCAACACACATTTTGCTGATATCCATGTGTCATCTACATATCGAGCATTTTCCTTTAATCAAATATTCAGTGCATAGATCTCATCTGTTTTTAATTCTTTCTTAACATCTAAACCTCTTGTATTCTATTATCCGGATTGTCCGAATCGTCGCATCCGACCCCGACCACCATGCCGAATAGTAGCAAGGCAATTTTGAATAATGATTGTAAAATAGTTGTTTTCATAAGATTTAGAATTTATGTGAATAAAAGAGAACTCTTATTTGGAAAACTAAAAAAAGTACCGTCTCGCCTGAACGACCTCCATTGTGTTACCTGGTGTCATGAATTTGTCTGTGCATTTGTGGCTTTTTGTTGCCATACTGTTTATATTTTGTTCGGTATAAAATTACTGTTTATTATTGGGATGAACCTCTTGAATGACAATCTTTTTTATTATGTTGTGCAACATTATTCGAACGTCTTCACCTGTTCCGGTACATACCCCGTGCGGATGCGCCATTCCTGCGGGTAGAGGTTGTTGGCGCGGTTGCCGAGATGTTTGGCGAAGCCGAGCGGAAACTTTTTGTGACGGACCAATACGTAGCCTTTCTCTGTACCGGCGGGTAGGAGCAGGGCTTCTTTTTTCAGATACCGGATCGCATCGTCCCAATCTAAATCAGCCACGGGAAAAGCATCCGGACGCAGAGCCGTGCTGAGTGCGAGCTCCTCGGCAGGGATGAAATCTTTTCCTTTCGCCTCGCCGATACAGATGCCGGCCGAAAGAATGCGCAGGTGCTCACGAAGCAGGGGATAGGCCCCCCGGACGGATTCGGGGAGCATCCTGAGGATACTACCGCTCCATTCGGGTGAAAAAGAAGACGTGTCCGACAGAAAGGATTTGACAGCTTTCGGGATGGCAGGAGCCGTTTTCCCCTTTTCTTTTTTATTCTTGTTTTTGAATCGAATCTCTTCCGCTTCGCCATCCGCTTTGCGCAGGGCGGCGAGGAAGAAACCTTCGCCCTTGGTCTTGTGCGGGAAAAAACGATAGACCGGATGGTTATATTTCAACGGGCCGGTGATCTGCCATTCGTCCTTTACGGCGGGGATGGGCAGTGCTTCGGCTCCCAGTTCTTCCGTTATATGATGGACGTTCTCTTCATCCTCCTCCGTGTTGTAGGTACAGGTGCTATAGATCAGCAGACCGCCGGGTTTCAGCGCGTTCCAGATGTCGTGGATGATGCGGCGCCCGCGTCCGGCACAGAGCGCGACGTTCGCGATGCTCCATTCGCCTGTACTGTCGGTATCTTTGCGAAACATACCTTCGCCGGAACAGGGCACGTCGGCGACGATCACGTCAAAGAAATGCGTAAGGCGGCCGATCTCTTTCGGATCGTTGTTCGTCACGACGCAATTCGGATTTCCCCACTTGGCGATATTTTCCGCCAGGATATGACTCCGGCTACGGATCACCTCATTGCTGACCAGCAGGCTCCCTTCCGGCAGACAAGCCGCCAGGTGAGTCGATTTGCCTCCCGGAGCGGCGCAGAGGTCGAGGCATCGGACAGGCGTTTTCACGTGGCTGCGGATCACTTGTTCGAGAAACATGGACGACGCTTCCTGCACGTAGTAGGCGCCGGCATGGAAGAGCGGGTCGAAGGTAAACGAAAGCCTTTCAGGCAGGTAATAACCTGTATCGCACCACGCCACCCGGTTATCCGGAGTATCGGCTGCCGGGATAGGAGCGCCTTTCTTCTCGTTGATACGGATGCTGACGGGGACATCGGCCTGCAACGCCGCTTCGAAACTGTCGAACTCATTTCCCAGCAATGCGCGGGTACGTGTGATAAAATCTATCGGAAGTGCCATCTCTTTTCGCTTGTTTTCGGCAAAAATACTACTTTTGCGTAATCAATTATCAATTGTCTATTAAAAAAGTATGTCCGCTCTTTACCTCATTCCCGTCACGCTTGGCGACGTTGAACATCGCCGGGTGCTTCCCGAATATAACCGGGATGTTATCCTTTCCATCCGTCATTTCATTGTTGAAAATGTGCGTACGGCACGCCGTTTCCTGAAAAAGACAGAACCCTCTATCGTGATAGACGATCTTGTCTTTTCTGAACTGAACAAGCATACGTCGCCTGAAGAGGTTACCGGCTATCTGGCCCCTTTGGCCAAAGGCGAGTCGGTCGGCGTGATCTCGGAGGCCGGCTGTCCGGCTGTTGCTGATCCGGGTGCGGATGTGGTGGCTATTGCACAGCGTAAAGGTTACAAGGTGGTTCCGCTGGTCGGCCCTTCTTCGATCCTGATGTCGGTGATGGGTTCCGGTTTTAACGGGCAGAGCTTTGCTTTTCATGGCTATCTGCCGATCGATGCTTCACAGCGTACGAATGCGATCAAGAAGCTGGAAGGGCGCATCTACTCGGAGAACCAGACGCAACTGTTCATCGAAACGCCTTACCGCAATAATAAATTGGCGGAGGAGTTGATCCGTACGTGCCGCCCTTCGACCAAATTGTGTATTGCTTCGAATATCACTTGCGAAGATGAATATATCCATACGCGTCCTGTTAAAGAATGGGCCGGAAAGGTTCCTGATTTGAGCAAGAAACCAACAATCTTCTTAATATATAAGTAAATGGAAACTTATAAGGCACATGAAACAGCCGTTATCGATCCCGGATGCACGATTGGAGACGGCACACACATCTGGCATTTTTCCCATATTATGCCGGGATGCTCAATCGGTCGGAATTGCAATATCGGACAGAATGTCGTGATCTCTCCTCTGGTGGTTTTAGGGAATAATGTGAAGGTACAAAACAATGTCTCCGTCTATACCGGCGTGACTTGTGGGGATGATGTTTTTTTAGGACCCAGCTGCGTTTTTACAAATGTGGTCAATCCCCGCAGTGCCGTTTCCCGTAAAGACCAATATTTGAAAACGTATGTCGGCAAAGGTGCTTCTATCGGTGCGAACGCAACGATCGTTTGCGGCCATACGATCGGCGAATATGCCATGATCGGTGCAGGGGCCGTGGTCACTAAAGATATTCCGCCATACGCTTTGGTTGTCGGCAATCCTTCCCGTCAGATCGGTTGGGTGAGCGAATACGGGCATCGTCTCTCCTTTAATGAGAAAGGTATCGCCACATGTCCGGAAAGCAATCAGCAATACCAATTACGGGGTGACATCGTAACGCGTATTTCGTAGGGGCGAGGTCGCTCGCCCCCCCCCAAACTAAAGTTTTTTAGCAAGCCTTAAAGCTCATATCCAGCCCCTTGACAGAGTGTGTCAGGGCTCCGACTGAGATATAATCTACACCGCATTCGGCATAATCGCGAAGCGTGGCGAATGTGATGCCACCTGAAGATTCCAGCTCGTAACGTCCGGCAACCATTTCGACGGCTTTCTTCGTATTCTCGATATTGAAGTTGTCCAGCATGATACGGTCGATACCGCCGACACGCATTGCTTCCTGTAACTCGTCGAAGTTACGAACCTCGATTTCAATCTTCAAATCCTTGTTTTTCTCTTTCAGATACTGATGGCAGCGTGTGATGGCCGCTTCGATACCGCCGGCAAAGTCCACATGGTTGTCCTTCAGCAAAATCATATCGAACAACCCGATACGATGGTTGACACCTCCACCGATTTTAACTGCTTCTTTCTCGACCATGCGCAGGCCCGGAGTCGTCTTACGCGTATCCAGTACGCGTGTTTTCGTTCCTTCCAATGCTTTGACATATTTGCGTGTCGTGGTTGCAATACCACTCATGCGTTGCATGACATTGAGCATCAGGCGTTCCGTTTGCAGCAAAGACTGTACCTTACCTTCGACTACGAAAGCGATATCGCCTTTCTTCACTTCGGCTCCGTCGTGGATGAATGTCGTCATTTTCAGATCCGGATCGAATGTGTGGAAAATACGTTCAGCCATTTCGACCCCGGCCAATACGCCGTCTTCTTTCACGATCAGCTGGCTCTTCCCCATTTCCGTAGCCGGAATGCAACATAAAGTCGTATGGTCGCCATCACCTATATCTTCTGCAAATGCCAGGCGGATCAGTTCTGCAATCAGTTGTTCTTTTGTTTCTTGTACGTTCATGTTATTGTTTGTAAGATCTTTTTATTCAATTCTGATAGACTGTATTATCGCTTTGTTTCCTTCTGCACGGTATGTCACGTTTACGCGATATTCACCGGATGAAGTAGGTAGTTTACCGACAAAGAAACCAGTCTCTTTTTTATCAGCATGGTGAACGACTGTGAATCCTGTCGGCTTGTTCCCTCCGAAGAAGGCATTCAGCATTGAAACAGCGTCGTTTGCGTTGCACTTTTTGGATGAACCCGGTAGGGCCATATCGACTTCCTTGTCCATTGATCCACTGAGCGACGAGACGTTGCCTCTTTTAAAAGCGTTCGATATAGGAACTATGTCGGCAGCCATTACACTCAGAACCGAGAGAACCAATGCCAACGTTAAAAATAATCGTTTCATAAGCTTTCTCCTCTTTTTGTGAGTATTATCGTACAAAGGTATGTATTTTTTCCTGTAATTTAGCGTCCTCAATCTCTAAAATGTAAACGAATGAAAATTGCACTGATTGTGATCGGCAAGACGGATGCCGGCTATTTTGTGGAAGCGATCAATGAGTATAAGAACCGCCTAGTCCATTATATCCCTTTTGAAATGGAAGTGATTCCTGATATTAAGAACGTCAAAAATCTTTCCGAATCCCAACAAAAAGAGAAGGAAGGAGATTTGATTCTGAAAGCATTACAGCCGGGTGACTATTTGGTTTTGTTGGATGAAAAAGGAAAAGAATTTACATCGGTGCAGTTTTCCACCTATATAGAAAGAAAGACGCATACAGTCCCGAAGCGCCTGGTTTTTGTTGTCGGTGGCCCGTATGGTTTCAGCGATGCTGTTTATAAAGCCGCCGCCGAGAAAATATCCTTAAGCAAAATGACTTTCTCCCACCAGATGATCCGCCTGATCTTTATCGAGCAGCTCTATAGGGCGATGACAATTCTGAATAATGAACCCTATCACCATGAATAATTGGCAATTGACAATTAAAAATACAATCTGATAATTGTCTGATACATTTAATTGTCAATTGTCAATTCTCAATTTCGGATTTTCTGCATAAGCAGAAAATCCAACAGTGTCATTGCTGCCATTGATTCGACGATAGGGACAGCTCGAGGTAAAACACACGGATCATGGCGTCCGCGGGCTTTCAGGATCGTGTCTTCACCTTCCGTATTGACGGTTTCCTGTTCCATCAGGATAGTGGCGACCGATTTGAAGGCAACACGGAAATAAATATCCTGCCCGTTCGAGATACCTCCCTGTATGCCACCGGAATGATTCGTATGGGTGTTGATGTGTCCGTTGTCGTTGAAGAAACGGTCGTTCCGTTCCGAGCCACGATATAAGGCCGCTTCGAAACCGTCACCGTATTCGAACCCTTTTACGGCATTGATTGTCAACATCGCATGTCCCAATGCCGCATGCAACTTTCCGAATACCGGTTCGCCCAGACCAATGGGAACTCCCTGTGCTACGCAGGTGATTACGCCGCCGATCGTATCTCCTTTGGATTTCACTTCGGCGATCAAAGCCTCCATTTTTTCGGCGGTCGCCGGGTCCGGACAACGTACGGCCGTATCTTCCGCCTTGTCCAAGTCGTAATCCGTGTATGAGCCGTTAAGTTTGATGTTCCCGACCTGTGAGGTAAATGCTTGTATCCGGATACCTTTCTGGCGAAGAACCAGTTTGGCAATTGCTCCGGCTACGCAACGGGCGATCGTTTCACGTGCAGACGAACGTCCACCTCCGCGCGGGTCGCGGATTCCGTATTTGGTCTGGTAGGTGTAATCTGCATGGGAAGGACGATAAACATTCTTCATATTATCGTAGTCCGCCGAGTGCTGGTTCTTGTTCCAGATGATGAAACCGATCGGAGTCCCTGTCGTTTTTCCTTCGTAAATACCGGAAAGGAACTGTACTTCGTCGTCTTCCTTGCGTGGGGTTGTGATTTTGGACTGTCCCGGTTTACGGCGGTTCAGTTCACTTTGGATAAATGCCGTATCTAGTTCGATACCGGCAGGGCATCCGTCTATTACGCCTCCGATTCCGGGACCGTGCGACTCTCCGAAAGAGGTCAGCCTGTATATGTTTCCAAATGTATTCACCCTTGCTAAAATTGTCAATTGTCAATTCTTTAATGGCATCCGCCACATCCGCATCCACCTTCGTGGTTATGGTCGCCACAACCGCTTCCGCAGTCGTCACATCCACAACCGCATCCACCAGCGGGAGCTGTGAGGGCTGCGATTTCTTCAGCTGTCGGTTCGTGTACATCAATAACTTCACCATTGAAATGCAATGTTTCGCCAGCCAACGGATGGTTGAAGTCCATAACGACAACATCTTCTTTTACTTCCAAGACAGAACCGTTCATGCGGTTGCCGTTCGAATCCATCATCGGTACCGTGTTGCCTTCTTTGATCATTTCCGAGTCGAACTTGCCGTCTACCTCGAAAATATTCTTCGGAAGATCCAGTACGTGTTCCTCCACATATTCGCCGTATGCATCAGCCGGAGTTATGGAAAAATTAAATTTGTCGCCTACTTCCAGTCCTTTCAGAGCGTCTTCAAAAGCGGGGAGCATAGCGCCTGTACCAAAGATGAATTTCAGAGGTGTTTCAGCTGTTGCTCTTTCCATCAATTCGCGTTCTTCGCCTTCGCCTACATTCAGATCGTAAGTAACTGCAACGAACTTATTTGCTGTAATTTTCATTTGTAATTGTATTTATGATAAATAAAATGGCAACAAATTTACGCATAATTTCCGACTTGTCTGCCCAATCTCTGGATAATTAAATAGGCAAACGGCTTTATTTCTTATCTATCGCTTTTTTCAAAGCATCCAGTGCGGAAGACAGGACGGAACGCGGACAGCCGATATTCAAACGCATATGCCCTTCACCTCCGGGACCGAACATGCTTCCGTCGTTCAGCAACAGGCCGGCTTTATCTTGGAACAAGCTTACCAGTTCAGGCTGGCTTAGTTTCAGGTCACGGCAATCCAACCATACAAGGAAAGATGCCTGAGGGGGATAGACTTTGATCTTCGGGAGTTTGGATTTGCAATATTCATCTACGAAGCGGACATTCTCAGTGATATACATCCGCATCTGTTGCAACCATTCGGCTCCGTATGTATAAGCCGCTTCTGTTGCCGTATAGGCAAAGACCGTCCCGGCATTGAATTCTCCTGCTTCCATGAAGGAATAGAACTTTTCGCGTATTTCCGCATTGGGAATGATCGAGTAGGAGGTGACGATTCCGGCAATGTTGAAAGTCTTGCTCGGAGCCATGAAAGTAATGCTGCAATTGGCGGCTGTCTCCGAAACCGTTGCAAACGGATGATGCGTATATTGCGGATAAGCCATCTCTGCATGTATTTCATCGGAGATAACGAGTATATTGTGTTTGGCACAAACCTCGGCCAACTTGACCAGTGTGTCTTTTTTCCAGACGACACCGCCTGGATTATGAGGGTTGCAAAGGATCAGGACCTTGCAATGCTCATCAATGACCGATTCGAGATTCTCGAAATCCATCTCGTAAATGTCGTCTACTGTTTTGAGCGGGTTGTAGACAACCTCACGGTGCATGTTTTCCGGAACGATGCGGAAGGGATGGTAGACCGGTGGCTGGATAATTACTTTGTCACCAGGTTTGGTGAAGCATTGCAAAACGAAACCGATTCCCTTTACGATGCCGGGAATATAACTAAGCCATTCGCGTTGGATTTTCCAGTTATGTTTATAATGTACCCACTCGATGATACTGTTATAATAGGAATCCGAATCGAATGTGTACCCGAAAATCTCATGCTCCAGACGCTTCTTGATTGCGTTGACAATAAAGTCTGGTGTCCGGAAATCCATGTCGGCTACCCAAAGTGGAACAAGGTTCTCGTTACCGAAGTCTTTCTTTAGAAGATCGTACTTGACACAATTGGTTCCACGACGTTCGATGATCTCGTCAAAGTTGTATTGTTTCATTATCTCTATAAGTTCAGTCTGTTGATCGGGGTCAAAGATACGAATTATATTTAGAAACTGTTTCGATTCCGACATTTGGGTAGTTACACAACCGGACTTTTAATTTTGTCTCGTCCTGAAATAGATTGACTGTGTATTAAAAATCCTGTTATAGGTGTCTATAAATGTAAATAACTGACACTTGTAAATGAGTCGGGTACGAAAAGTATCATAGAGTGGCAACTGCCATACTTTTATCGTTAGGCTATAAAGCCATAGAGCTTTTGACCTACGTCGAATATCTTTTTGCCCAAGGTCGAAAAGGCTTTTGCCATTAGGCAAAAAGGCTTTCGGCCTTGGGCAAAAACGTAAGAGGTTATAATTAAATCTGTACGAGACAGGGTGAAAGCAGATCTTTAAGGTGAAGCCAGTCCGAATGCCTGCCTTTACCTTAAAGATCTGCTTTTATTTTAATATATAGCAAGACGATGGTGAAGCCTACTCGTATATTCTTTCATATGAAAAGTTAGGCGGAAACAATCCAGACAGGTATTTCGGATTTGATAATGGAAGATTGGAAGGATGTGTTAAACTGCAAGCCTATCTTGTTTCTTTGCTTGAGAAATGTAAGATAAATTGATATTTTTCTTTTAATTTCTTTGGTGGTATGAATTATTGTTCTACATTTGCAGCATCAAACAATAATAAAGATGTAAGAAAAGATGATGAACAATGTATTGCATATTATTCTCGTGGTGGTCCTTCTAGTCATTAGCAGGTAAGGAGAAAGGTGTGCAAGAAATTGTGAAGTCATATAAAGATATTTCTTAAGCCTTTCTCCATACAGAGAAGGGCTTTTTTAATATAATAATATTTAGGATAAGAAAATAGGGGCGGTTCGTGAGCCGTTCGAAAACAACAAATAATATGATGAAGAATCCGTTAAGAAGTTCATACAGCACAGAGGGCAGACGCATGGCTGGGGCTCGCGCTTTGTGGCGTGCCAACGGTCTGAAAGAAGAGCAGTTCGGTAAACCGATTATAGCCATTGTGAATTCATTTACCCAGTTTGTACCCGGCCATGTCCATCTGCACGAGATCGGGCAGCAGGTAAAAGCGGAGATTGAAAAGTTGGGTTGCTTTGCTGCCGAATTCAATACGATTGCTATTGACGATGGTATCGCTATGGGACACGACGGAATGCTCTATTCGCTTCCTTCGCGTGATATTATTGCGGACAGCGTCGAGTATATGGTGAATGCCCACAAAGCCGATGCAATGGTTTGCATTAGCAATTGCGACAAGATCACTCCGGGGATGCTAATGGCATCCATGCGGCTCAATATTCCGACTATCTTTGTCTCCGGCGGTCCGATGGAAGCCGGTGAGCTGGATAACCGCCATCTGGATTTGATCGATGCCATGATCGAATCGGCCGACACTTCGGTCAGCGATGAACGGATCGCACAGGTGGAACGGAATGCCTGTCCGGGATGCGGTTGTTGTTCCGGTATGTTTACGGCCAACTCGATGAACTGTCTGAACGAAGCGATCGGTTTGGCACTTCCGGGCAACGGGACGATCGTCGCTACGCATGTGGGCCGTACGCAACTGTTCCGCGATGCTGCCCGGCAGATTGTAGAAAATGCCTATAAATACTATCGTGACGGTGATGAGTCTGTTCTTCCCCGCAGTATCGCCACCCGTCAGGCTTTCCTGAATGCCATGTCATTGGATATTGCAATGGGTGGTTCCACCAATACGGTTCTCCACTTGCTCGCCATCGCGCAGGAAGCTGAGGCGGACTTCACGATGGACGATATCGATATGCTCTCCCGCAAGACTCCTTGCCTCTGCAAGGTTGCTCCCAACACGCATACCTACCACGTCCAGGATGTGAACCGTGCCGGTGGTATCATGGGAATCATGAACGAGCTGCTGAAAAGCGGCTTGGTAGACGGGAATGTGAAGCGTGTGGACGGTATGACGCTTGCCGAAGCCGTAGATAAATTTGCTATCACCTCGCCGAATATGACGGACGAGGCTGTCAAGAAATACAAGAGTGCTCCCGCCCATCGTTTCAGCATTCGGATGGGATCGCAGGAAACCTATTATAAGGAACTGGATACCGATCGTGCCGCCGGATGTATCCGTGATATCGAGCATGCTTATTCCAAAGATGGCGGCCTGGCTGTCCTGAAAGGAAATATCGCGCTGGACGGTTGTGTGGTCAAGACGGCCGGTGTGGATGAAAGCATCTGGAAGTTTGCCGGTCCGGCGAAAGTGTTCGATTCGCAGGATGCGGCTTGCGAAGGCATCCTCGGTGGAAAAGTCGTCTCGGGCGATGTGGTGGTGATCACACACGAAGGACCGAAGGGTGGTCCGGGTATGCAGGAGATGCTTTATCCGACATCCTATCTGAAAAGCCGCCATTTGGGAAAAGAGTGTGCCCTGATTACCGACGGGCGTTTTTCCGGAGGAACTTCCGGTTTGAGTATCGGCCATATTTCGCCCGAAGCGGCAGCCGGTGGGAATATCGGTAAGATTGTGGACGGAGACATTATCGAAATAGACATCCCAAACCGGAGCATCAATGTCAAGTTGAGCGAAGCTGAATTGGCAGCCCGTCCGCAACGTCCGATGACGCGTAAGCGTGTCGTACCCAAATCGCTGAAAGCATACGCTTCTATGGTGAGTTCGGCCGACAAGGGTGGAGTTCGTATGATAGATTAAAAACAGTATTCAATATGGAGACAAAAATCATATTTTTCCCTCACTTATGCC
>ENA-OPCW01001547-OPCW01001547.1-human-gut-metagenome-genome-assembly--contig:-NODE-1547-length-11344-cov-6.394809_pt1 | contig 11344 bp, 5 predicted proteins | sample MGYA00241258_ERZ501496 | MGnify/ENA primary metagenome ERZ501496 (study PRJEB25962, sample SAMEA2042660) | human gut metagenome | biome: human gut; feature: human-associated habitat; material: faeces...
AATGATATTATCGAATGTAATTCTTCAAGTTTAAATGTGCTGAAAACGGACGTCTTTACCAGAGCTATCTGGGAGAAAGACTCCTCAATGATGCTGATCTGGATGAACTGGACTGGAGTATACATCCGGCATCGGATGCCAGTGTAAGCCGGCGTGGATGGGAAGTGTACAGCGGTTCTGGAAATGAGGACTTTTTTGAACCGGCAGTAGCAATTACCCATAATGACGGGAATCCTTCAACATGGCTTTATTATGTGTCATCTTCTTCACATCCCGTTGACGGAGGTGTACAGACCGATATTGTATTGCGCGATGATAAATATCCGGTAAATGTGACATTGCATTATGTTGCTTATGTTAAGGATACCCTGATGGGGAACAACGGGCAATGGATTGAAGTTCAGATTCGCAGCGAACGAATGAACGACGTTGCCGAACAAGGCTTCGCAGCTCACTGGAAATATAAAGAGGGAGGCGGCAGTGAGGACGAAGGCGAATTAGAGAAATGGCTGAAAACGATCAAGGAAATACTGGATGATCCGCAACCGGACGCTATCGACTTTCTGGATACAATAAAACTGAACCTCTTTGCTTCCGAAATATTTGTGTTTACACCGAAAGGGGAGTTAAGACCTTGTCTTGCAGACCGATAAATTTATTTATATCATGGAATTTAAGTTGAACGGTACGGCAGAAGATGCTTTACAGCAGATTAACGACAAGCATTACGCACTTCCTTTTGAAACAGACGGACGAAGACTGTTTAAAATAGGAGTGAACTTCAGTGCTGAAACACGGAATATTGAAAAATGGATTGTTGAATAATGATTCTGTCATTTCTATTATTTTGAATATCAGTGAAGAATCTGTAAACAATAAAAGAGTTGTTGTAAACAGATTCTTCACTCATGTTCAGGATGATAAGCTATACAATGATATCATCAAACAGATACGAAAATATCCTATCTCATATCATCCACCGGAATCACTTCCTGCATATAAATGGCATCCAGACTCCAAAGGGCGGCATCATTGGTACTGATACTTGTACATTCATCCAAAGGAGCGGGAACTTCCGGCGGAAGAACAGTTTCCATACGGAAAGGTGGAGCCGGAGTATGTTCCAAGCGGGAAAACAAATCTGTCCAAGCCTCTTCCGCCATTTTTGCATTACGGGTATGATAGGCTGCATATCCCAACAAACGGGATATACGGAAACGATTCTTCCTTAACTCCCATGCTTTCTGCTTATAACGGGCGGCAAGATCAAGCCATGCCTCATTCCATTCGGGATAATCAACCATACGGATCATTTCATTCATGACTTCAAAACCTCCCATGATGGTCATCAAATGATTTGTACTTTCTAACTTGGGATCACATTCGCTGGTAATAATCCCTGTAGCCGGATCATAACCTAAAGCCAACGGACCTGTAAAGATACGGTTGGGCAGTGCCACAATACTTTTCATCCCGGCTATAATTTTGTCACGGTAAACCGTATTGCCGGTACGTTCCCATTCAGTCATCCAGTTTCCGGCGTATGCCAACCAGTCGGGACCGATGCGGAGACGTGCAGGTGCCGTACAAGGATACTGACTGCGAGGTTGCGCCAGACGCATGGGGTCCAGCGTGTACAATTTCTGATCGGCATCTTTTACTTCGGTCATTAAATCACCGCATCGGTCGTCCGTAGTAAGATAATAGTAGAAACGATTCCAGGCAGCCTGACTGATCCGTGCTTCTTTGGCTCCACATCCCCAATGACTGACGTTGTGCCGGCTACCCAATCCTGCATTCGGACCGATATGATATACATCCACTTCCGCCGTATGACGGGTCATGGCTTCTGCCATGCGCCAGATATCAGCACGTCCGGTACGCAGGAAATTATACCATAGCCACATATTAGAAGCCAGTTCCGTGTTATCCCATGCAAAACCTCCGATGTCATAACGCCAGGTATGGCGGACAGGATCGTATGCATGCATCACATCCCCATAATTCCAGAAACCATACCATTTGTTTTGCTCTATCGCTTTTTGATAGAAGCTGATATAAGCATCCAGCCTGTCTTCCACCCGGGCACGGAAAGGAGTACTACGATCGGGAAGGCTCCAAACACCAAACGCCTGCTTGGCATGCAAATAGTCAGGTACAGGCATCAGCACTCCCGGTCCGGCAAGTTGTTTAGCTTGTTCTGCAAAAGCTTTCTTTCCGCTATAACCACCCTGAGGTATCAAGGTAAGAGTCGTTGTACGGGCAATCCCGTAAGGGGTGCTCATTCCTTCTTGCACATCTTCGTAACTGGCATTCAAGTCATGGGCCACATTATCATAATGGCGCAAGTCCATCGGTTCAGCATCCGGACTCCATATCCATGCGGTAAGAGCAGCCACCGGAGTTTTTGCATCCGAGATTTCAATAGAAGACGGATAAGACTGCCAGAAATCATGCAACCCAAGCCCTATGCCTCCGGTTATATCTCCGGCAAAGGCATAACCCTCACTACGTGTACCGGAAAAAGTACCTATCCAAGGATTATTGTCATTGGCACGTTTACGGATTGAAAATGCATCCGCTGTCAGTTGGGACAGACGATAACTGTCCCAAGAAGCCCAATGATCAAGCAAAGCACGGTTCTTTTCGTCAAAAGCTTCATAAGAAGGAATGCGTTTTCCTTCCATCTGCTGTTGCTGTAACGAAGATTCTCCATTTCCGGTTTTACCCAATGTAAGTATGCGTCGTCCCACCAAAGGCTGAACGGGCTCGCTCCAGACTCCACCATCGGCACAAGAGAAAGCTACATGGCGATTGTATAAAGCCTCACGCATAGGAACGTCAAAACGAACTCCCAAGGCGCGAATGAAATCTTTGTTCTGATCTCCGTCATATACAAAGCTATGCACCATTTTCACTTGCTCACTGCCACCATAAAAATAAAGCCGTACCACAAAGGGCAACCACTCACGACCATTCGGACTTTTGTGTACCCCTTCCAATTTAACAAGCGCACGCACAGAACCGGCACGCTCTACAGTTACAGATTTCAGTTCTCCTATATAATTAGTGAAAGAAACTTGAGAAGTACTTTCAAGTACCGGTTCGCTTTGCGTATGGCAGATAAGCCTAGCCTTTTCTCCTACTTTCACACCTTTATATAACAGACTATCTATCAAAAATTCGCCTTGACGAGGTATATATGCTGAAATGACTCCGGTAGAGATATGAATACCCTGTGATGTTTCTGCCACAGAAACGGACTTTTTTTTATCTGTATCCGGCAGTTTGGATTTCGCTTTAGATTTCTTTACCGCCTTTTCCAGAGTCAGTTTTTCTGTTCCGGCAGGAATAACTCCAGCTATTCCTCCCCACTTTACAGAACCATCCGGCCAATAAGCCAAAGTCCAGGTATCAATAGGAATATCCTCACCACTCTCTGCAGATAGCCGTAACTTGTTTTCCGGAAAAACTTCCCCTTTATCAAAAGGCACTCCGAAACTTACGGCCTTATCCTGCCGGGGAGTCTCACCAATCCATTGCAAAGGAACAGCAGTCGCCTCTTGCGATGAGCATTCATAACTGAAATTTGTAATACGAGTACGCGACAAAGTGGTACGAAAACCAAACCAGCCTTCCCGTAACGGTTCAGCATCCCTGAAGTCCACCAAGCGCTCACCGTCTATGTAATAACTGACCCTATTGTTCTCGTTGGTAATCTTGATGTGATACCAATGATTCGGTTTCAGCAAATGTCCGGCATCCGTATATTCCTTTAGAATAGCAGGACGGGCTTTAGGATTTGTAATACCCGACTCATCCCCATCATAACGACGGAAACGTGTAGTAGAGTTATGATTGCCACCATATCCCAAATAGTAAAGCTGTAAAGAATAACAATTCAGGAATATACCGCTACGCCATTTTTCTCGCTTCCATAAATTATCGGGATATTGAGGGTCTGATGCCATCCAGAAGCAGTTCAAATCACTCAGACGATCTCCATCCGACTCCACCACCACACATGCATCATATTCAATGGTCACTTTTCCACTCATCTTCTCTTTTCTCCAAAGAGTCAATCCCTTGGGAGATACTATTTCAGCGGTATCTCCCTGAAACGTCACTTTATAATCAGGCGATTCCGATTCAACCTTCCAGTATTTAGTAAACTGACGGGAATTTAAACCGGAAACCCTATTATCCTGTGCCTTTGACGTAAAGACAACTAATAGAAATAAAAACAGAAACAGATTTTTCATACGATGTTGTTTTGTTTTCATTTACTTTAAAAAGTCTTTTAACGGACAGTCCGTAGCTTTCAGCCCGTCAGCAATACTCCGGGCATTCATACGGGCACCTTTCAAAGAGGTATGGGTATGGTCATGATTGAAATACGTTCCTACTACACGCAAACCTTGATTGTATCCCATATCCTGGAGCTTGTCTCCTGATATTTTATTCAAATCTATAAAATAAGCCCCGGCCGCTTCTGCCGCTTCACGCGTCCATTTACCAAAAGAACTAGTATTGCGCTCTATCTCACCATTATCAAACTTATTGCGGGGTGTATGACTCAGGACAATAGGAACAGCTCCCTTTTCTTTTACATCCATAATAAACTTACGCAAATACCAGCCGAAAGAATAAACCACTTGATAGCTGCCGGTTTTCTCCATTTTGAAGACCTTGCTTTCATTTCCTGAACCGGGTAATTCCGCACGCGCTTTCCCTGTGTTTATGTCACCTGCATCATTATGTCCGAATTGTATCAAAACAAAATCTCCCGGCTGAAGTGCATGATAGATTTTATCCCAACGCCCTTCATCTAAATAAGTACGCGCACTGCGGCCCGCTTTCGCATGATTCTCTACAGAGATCCTTTCCGTGTCAAACAGTTCGTGAATCACACTTCCCCATCCCCACATACCCTTTTCATCTTTATCGGCATTCTTCACAGTACTGTCTCCCACCGTAAACAATACAGGATTCCCCTTTTTACGGGTAGCCCCCGTAACCGTATCTTTTTCTACCGGTTTCAAATAACGAGCCAGTTCCAACCCTTTATAATTACGGATTCCTTCGGCTGCTGATTCTGCATTGACACGTGCGCCAAAAGCACTTGTGTGAATGCGGTCCAGATAGAACATATACTTTACTTTTTCTTTGCCGAATTTCTCAAATTTGCGTGCCGAGATATCATTCAGATCAATAAAAGGAACTCTCGCTTTTTTAGCTACCTGCTTCGCCCATAATCCAAATGTCTGATTCACCCGGGTAATAATAGTGCTGTCTGCATCTTCCCAAGCGTTGCGAGGAGTCAGGGACATCAAAATAGGATGAGCGCCTTTTTTCTTCACATCATGAATAAAACGACGCATATATTCCCCATACGTATATACGGTCTCTTTTGCTCCTGTCTCTTTAATAGTCACATTCAGACTGTCTTTGCCAATTCCCGGAATAGAGGCACGGGCACGGCCACTATCGTACGGACCATTGTCATTATGCCCCAATTCTATGATAACCCAGTCACCTTTACGAACTCCTTTCAAGACATCAGGCCATAACCGGTTATAAAAAGTACGGCTACTGGTTCCTCCCAATGCGTGATTTTCAACGGTTATCTTATTTTCATCAAAATACTCGTGTTCAAAATATCCCCATCCCCATTGACCGTTATTTCCATTGCCCAAAGTACCGGTACGCATCGTTGAATTTCCAACAAGGAACAACACCGGATTATCCCCTTTCCGGCTGGAACCTGAAACAGGACGGGCGGAACGCGCCACATTCAAACTATCAAGTGTATTATCAACGACTTGATTCACATCCTTCATCGGAGCAGCTATTTTATTTTGAGCATGTGCTCCCAATCCTACTCCGGCAGCTAACAAAAAGCATAAACAAAGTTTGTTTCCTTTCATGACATTTATAGTGTTTTTCTTTTATTGCATTTCAAATTTCTCACAAAAATAAGATGAACGAACAAACCGGAGAATAGAAATTCATTCATTTTCCTGTTTATTCGTTCAACCAACCTTTTACCTATTGACAAATACGTATTATCCTATCTTTCTATTGCCACAAATTCTCTTTAAACTCAATTTCAACAATGCGTAACTCGTGATTGGTTTTATCGCCATTTTTTGCCTTAAACAAATCCAACTCACCCGCAGCAGGGGCAGCAACTTCTACAATTTGTCCGAAACCGTCACCTTCCTTGCTGGCACCTTTCAAACGAATGGTTATCTCATTTGTCAATACAGGTTTTACATTCAGGTGGATATATCCCAAACTCTTTTCAGTCTCACCACTCCAAATCAGTTCATCACCTGCATATATTTCCAAAGGATAGCTACGCAAACGCCAACCGGTAAGTTTCATGCAAATTTCATCCACACGGGCCGCACGTTCCAAACTATAAGTTATCCATGCACTGTTCAGTCTGCCATCATTCTTCCATTCACTCAATTCATTATCATCGAAACTTTTTATCGCTTCATCCTGGTTGGCTCCGGCAACCGCCGATAAGATATTCACATCGACTTTCGTATCTTTGTAAGAAGGAGTCAACGGAGTTTCTCCACGGGTCAGCCTGCCCTCCAGTTCATCTCCCGGAATATAGTTACTCAAGCCATTCTTCACTTCAACCGGTGCGGAAGAAAAACTGATTTCGGCAGATTGCAATCCATCAGCCTTGGCTGTTATACGAACTGTTCCCGGAGTCGTAAGAGAGCGTATCAAAGCCCGGTTGATTCCACATTCTACAGGCAAATCTTTTGAAAGAATATAATTATCTTTGCCCTGTGCTATTCCACCACGCCATTCAGCCGGTCCCTCTACGTCAAAATGTATCAGATCATTAGCCAGCGGGCAACGTCTGCCATCTTTATCCATCACTTCCACTTGAAGCAATACCATATCAGCTCCATCCGCTTTCCAGCCTTTAGGACTTTGAATCACACTGAGTTTAATCTGTTCCGGCTTGCCTGCAGTCTGCAATTCAGCGCGACAACATTCTTTTCCATTCTTATCATACCCTACAGCTTCCAACTTGCCCGGAACAAATGCCACATCTTTGAAAGTATACAAGAAATGATAATCTCTTTGACCGTTTCCTAAAGATTTGCCATTCAGGAACAATTCCACTTTTTCAGCACTGGATACCACATAAACAGGTTTCACCACATCTTCTTTATAGTTCCAATGACCAACGATATGAATACGGGGATTCTCTATATCCACCCATCCGTCCCACATCACCTGATGTGCATAGAAAGGATCTTTAGGGATACGCATGGCATCTGTCACACCACTACGACGATAATTCTCCACACCACGATAATGTGTATTCGTATCCGAGAAGATGATTTTCACACCTCCCGAGCTGACACGGTCACCTGTACCCGGGCGTTCACGCCAATAATCAAACCAACGAATCACATTCTCAATAGTAAAGGAATCCTGATTGTGATTATAAGCACGGGCATCCACCTTTTTCTGGACCTTATTAGTCATTGCAGAACGGAATGAATTATTTCCTTCCCCATTTTTATGATATGGATAAGAATATTCATCCCAATATTTGCGCAGACCTTCATCACGGCAGTATTCCATGGCCCACATCGGATGATGTTTGCTCTTATTGATATAAAGCATCTCGCCACCATATTCGGCTTCACGAATATCAAGCATTTCACGGGAACCGATGGCACGGCCTCCATGAGGGTCATACTTATCACGAATCGCTTTCATTTCTATCATGTGTTCACGACTGATTGATTCGTTTCCACATTCATAGAATAAAATACTCGGATTATTACGGTTGTAAATAATGGCATCACGCATCAATTCTGTACGTTGTTCCCATTGACGGCCTTCACGGTCCTTTTCTGCATCACCGGCCTGCATCGCCTGAATCAATCCGACACGGTCACACGATTCAATATCCTGCTTCCAAGGGGTGATATGCATCCAACGAACCAAATTGGCATTATCTTCCACCATCAGACCGTTGCTATAATCACTCAGCCATGCAGGAACACTCATACCGACTCCCGGCCATTCATTACTGGTACGCTGTGCAAAACCTTTCATCTGAATCACCCGGTCATTCAACCAAATCATTCCTTTGCCGAAACGAGTTTTACGGAAACCGGTACGGGTAGCCACTTCATCTACTTTTCTGCCATCCACCCATAAACTGGTTTTTACTGTGTACAAATATCCGTATCCCCAACTCCAGAAATGAAGTCCGTCTATTTCTGCCGAAGCTTCCAAAGTCGCAGTTTCACCCGGTTTTACTACCGTCTGAGTACCCTCAAAACTTTTTATGCTTTTCCCGTCACGATCAAACACTTCAACCTTATAAGCGACTTTCTTATCCCGATTATATTCATTTTTTATTTCAGACTCCGCATGAACCACAGCCTTACGAGACTTCACACGGATATCTTCCGCATAGATATAGACACCGGTCGTTTTTAAATTACTATACAAGGGAAGTGTCTGATAAAGTTTATCAGTAACATGAAACCATACATTCTTAGGTATACCTCCATAATTGGCGTTGAAATTACGGTCACTCCATTGATATTTGGTGCCGGTAGCACGTTCCTTATAATTCCAATTGTTATCAATGCGGACCGCCATTACATTCTCTTGTCCATATTTAATATAAGGAGTCAAATCGAAACCTACAGCCATCGCACCATTTTCATGCAAACCGATATATTCGCCATTGATATAAAAATCAGCTCCTTGACGGACCCCTTCAAATTCAACAAAGACTTTTTTGTTCTTGCTGCCGGCAGGCAGACGGAAATGTTTACGATACCACATCACAGTATCCGTCAGTTGTTCTATACTTAAACGAAAAGCTTCATCTTCATTAAAAGGACGGGGTAATGTTACTTTCTTCCAATCCGTATCCTGAAAACGTACCTCTTTGGCTTCCGGTATATCGCCGACATAAAGTAACCATTCAGAATTAAAATTGTATTTATCACGGACAGCTGATGCTGCCGCAATCTGACTTATTCCTATAAAAGTCAATAAAAATAAAAGAATTTTGTTTCTCATAGCTATCTCAAATTGTTTGTTGCAAAACTAGCATAAAGTTCCCTCTCTTACCATAGAATAAGATACATTTATATAGAAATTCGTTCAAAACGAAATTTCAGGGTATTCATGTTGCGCATATTTACATATTACATTAATAATCAACACATTACATAAACACCCTGAAACATTTATTCTATAGGTTGCAACATCAGGACTATATAATTCATTGCTTCACCATAGCCGGAGTCAACGTTACAGGTCCCAATAGCCCTGAAGATTTTGGTTCCCAATCAGAAGCATCAAAGATACCATTTTTCACATTTTCCTTTTTTCTTGCAGACATATTTACATTATAGAAAATCTTCCAGTCCACTCCCTTCTTATCCATATAAGCAATTCGATTCGCCATAGAGTTGGCTACTCTGACAACTAACTCATCCTGTCCTTTGAATTTTTCAGCAGGGATATACAATTGATAAGGAGAGTCAATCACTGTACCGATATAATCTCCATTCAAATAGACAGATGCATTTTCCGCTACAGAGCCAAGATCCAATTTGATCACATCCGCTACAGGCACCTTATTTATAGTAGTCGTATAAACGGCTGTTCCAGAAAAAGCTTTATATTCATCCCCTACAAAATCAGTCCATGAGCCCAAACTGTCAACCGTTATAGAAGCAGGAAGTTGAGGACCTCCTTGAACAAAAGAAACAGTCCAACTGCCGGAAACAGGATTTGGCTCACCTGCATTTTGATAATAAGCATAGGCATCTCCTGTAAAATTCTGACTGGAAGTTGATACAATGACAGTTTCACCCGGATTCAATTCCAGGTAAACATCTGTTTGCCCGTCATTGCGTTTCATAGCAGCCAAACCACTAGCACCAGTCATTGGATTGAAAATCGCCGCACTCCGAGCTTCTGTACGAAGTGGAATCCAATCCTCTATTTTACGGTCGCTACTATTTTCTATAAAGTAATATTTTCCCGTCGCACTATTTCTTCGGATACATTGCAGACCTGCCTGATACATTTTCTCAGCACCCACATTCGCCTCATTCATCAGAGCATTAATATCATCTGACAAACAAATCTTCCCCTTACCTACACGAGCACATTTAACAGCACCTTCAGCATGAAAGTCCAGAGCATCCAGCATTTCTTTAAAATGAGCCTGTTTTTCTTCCGAAAGAATCATTCCGGCCATATCCTGAGGAATTCCCTTATAAAACACAACGGTAGCACCTTCATCAGCCAAAGCCATCAGTTTTTCCATTGTTTCATAAGGAATATATTGCGCCGCCGAAACAAGAACGGTTTTATATGCGGCACCGGGCGTTACAATCATTTCTTTCTCAATATTAGTTTTAAGAAGTTGCTTGTCAGAAATCATATCCCACGCATAACCATTCTCTGTTAAAGTTACCGCACTTTCTCTGACCGAAGATTCCAACATATTACGATCCAATCCGCTAAAGTGTTGAAGACTTCTGTTCCCTTGCTCAGACATCACATCGGCTATGTTATAGTATAAAAGAACATCATTGTCAGGAGTGCCATCCTGTAAAAATGACTGCACGCGAGTAACATACTGATTCAAATATTTAAAATCCTCCCAAAACGGATTATTCGGATGAAAATGGACTGCCGCATAAAATAACCATCCCGGCCAGGGAGCCTCCTGCGGACTGAAACAAGTGCCATGATAAAAAATATGATTCACCCCACCCAGAAAGAAAAGATCAAGTGCTTTCTTTACATCTCCCAGATTCGATTGGAAATGTTCATCCAGCCAAGTCGCACTTTCTGAAGATGAGAGTTTCTTTCCTTCCGTATGAGCTACAGACGGAGCTGCTTTTATACTGACCAAATCACGCCCCTCTATTTCGGGCACATCACTCACTGCATACAAATCCAGAATATTGGCAGGAGAACCATGAGCCTGATTCCTTATACCCTTTCCTTGTTTTGCCGCCCAATGTTGCCAACGAATGGAATAATGATTTATCAATAAATCGTTTATGGTTTGTCTATAATCATACAACACCCTTGCATTCTTATCCGGTGTGTCCATACCTAACAATGCAGGTAAGTGCTGACGCAAGTCATATCCCCTATATTTTTGGAATTCGTCAAAAAAAGCAGGAGTCCAATTTGACTCGCCTCTTGCATCGTCCACTTCATAAGAGTCATTAAAATAATACCTCAGATAACTGATATCCTTTCCTTTAAAAGCCTCATCGAATTTACTGAGATAATGATCAATGGCCGAAGC
>ENA-OPCW01001557-OPCW01001557.1-human-gut-metagenome-genome-assembly--contig:-NODE-1557-length-11275-cov-5.763102_pt1 | contig 11275 bp, 7 predicted proteins | sample MGYA00241258_ERZ501496 | MGnify/ENA primary metagenome ERZ501496 (study PRJEB25962, sample SAMEA2042660) | human gut metagenome | biome: human gut; feature: human-associated habitat; material: faeces...
CGCGGATGCGGTCAGTACCGTCCCATCGGGGAAGGTCACACAAGTATTCTTCTACAGGATTGTAAAGCGGAACGAAATCGGAGGTGAGAAAGCGGTCTATATCCCGGTCCCACACTTGCAGCCCTTCTTTTAAGGCGCAGAGGGCGATGCTGTTGCGGGTACGTTTATCTAAAGGCTTGAAATAGAAATGAACGGAGTCCCGTTGACGGTATTCCACCTCGTCCAGCACGGTGTTGAAGCGGAATTCATACCGTCTTTTCAAGAATTCCTCCAGCCGGAAGGTGGCTTCCTGCTCTTTACTGAAACCGCTTTTCTTACCGAAACCTTTCATTTCCCGGTATCCGTTGCCAAAAGCTGTACGGATGGTTTCTGTGTCCGTTGCGTGAAAATAGTGCATCAGCGTGCGCTGTACGGCTTCCTCTTCGGGGATGCCTGTTTTGAAGCATTGTTCTACCAGATGAGGCAGTAAAGGTTCCAGCCCGTCATCACGTTTCCAGTTTTCCATCTCGGCCAATGCTCTTTTCCGTGCCGACTGGTACATCAGGGCAAAAATCTGCATACTTTCGCAGCCGGGTGTCATTCGTTCCGGTGCGCTTTCGCTGTTTTGTTTCCGTTGCCGGAAAGTTTCCTCATCGGGCAGGGCAAGCGGTTGCTCTATGCAGAAAGGGGCGGACGAAGGGTTATAGTAAGGTTGTTCATCCACGGTCATGCGACAGCTTTGCATCAGGTCCGGTTCCTTCAGTGTGATGCCGAAAGGAAGCATGGGCTGGTAGCATGTCACCGCCAGCCGATAGGCGTGGGCATGAAACAGGAGGACTTCTTGTGTGGCAGTGGGCAAGCTGCCGTCAGTGCGTGCGAAGCGTACCCATATCTTTACGCTCCGTCCGCTTGAACCGCAGAAAGCGGCAAAGGTTTGTGGCAGTTGCTCTACTTGGCGTTTCACATATTCCACCTCATACAGGTCGGCGAGCCGGTTCACTTCCAGCTGCACCAGTCCGTTGTAATGTTTCATACGTTTCTCACCCTTTTGTTTGCGGGTATATTCTACGGCAGGATAGACACGCGGCAGTTTGTCGATGTGGACGTAGCGGGCGGACGATCCTGCCAGCCGGGGTAGTATTTCACGCAGTTCCGATATATGCCCTGCTTTGTTCTCTGTCTTTACTTTCTCGAAGAATGCGTCCGTATCGCATAGTGACAAGGCTTCTGTCCCCTGTTCTTCATCTTTTCTGATGAGTGTAATTTTCATATTTGTCTTTCGTTTGAATGTTTTTTGGTTTTATGTACCTCCCATGGAAAAGATGATGTTCTGTCGTGTGGAGAAGACCGCGTATTGCGAGTGTCTATGTGTGCATATTTTTAGTAAAGATAAGGTTTCTTTCCGGATTCTGCAAATGCTTTCCGGATTAAATGCCGTCTTTTTCTTTTTCCTTTCTTTTCTGTGTTTTTATTCTTAGTCTCAGTGCATATTCCCCTGTCTCTTATTTGTTTTCTACCTTTTCTTTTCTTATTTTTGTATGTTTGTAATTAGTTATTCACCCTTGTGATTAAGTCTGATCACAAAGGTGATTAAAATTAATCACAAAGGTAGTTAAGCTTAATCACGTCCGTGATTAACATATATTGAACTTTCATCAATAAAAAAAAGAACAGTATGGCAATACTATTTGATTGGTACGAGAATCCCAAAACCTCTGAGCAACAAGGGGAAGAGAATATGTTGCATCCGCGTCTCCGGCTGAATGGGAAAGTAAGCACGGCCCAGCTCCGTGCCCGTATACAGAAATATTGTACATTGACGGAAACGGATGTAATAGCCGTGCTCGATGCGCTGTCACACGCCATGGGCGAGGAATTGGCGGAAGGCAGGCAGGTGCATCTGGACGGCATCGGCTTTTTCCGTCCCAATCTGGTGAGCACCGAGCCGGTAACCGAAAAGACGAAACGTAAAAATACAAAGGTAAGGCTTAAGGGGATTGTTTACCGCCCCGACCGATTATTGATGGATGAGGTGGGAAAGGTAAAGGTGCAGCGTACCCGGTTCTCGTTTCATTCAAGTAAACTGACCGATGAGGAAATTGACGCATTGCTGACGGAGTTCTTCACAACTCATGATTTTGTGCAGCGGAAAAGTTTCCAGCTTCTTTGCAGTATGACACAAAGTACGGCCAGCCGCCATTTACACCGCTTGTGCGAGGAAGGAAAGCTGAAAAATGTGGGACTTCCCAAACAACCGGTTTATAAGCCGATAAATGGGTATTATGCTGTGAATGAATGATTTAAGTGAGATGTGCAAGAAAATAGGAGTGAGGGCATGAGGGTAATGCTCTCACTTTTTAACATGCCCTCACTGTGGGTAGTGGTTTAATAATGAGTAGGTTATGGCTTTTAGTGAGGGCATGAGGGTATAAGTGGGTGCAACTTATTATAAAAAGTTGTTTTACCACCAGATTTGTTTACCATCAACGTATGTGAACGGACGTTCTTCTGTTTTCCGTGTGTGTGCAGAAATAGATAAAATAGTTGAAGTCCGTTACTAAAATAGGGAAATCCCTACCAACTAATAGGGATTTTCTTTGTTATGAACTGAAACCTCTGGCTATCTTTGCACTAGAAAAAGTAGATAGAATAACAAATAAAACAGGTACGAGTATGAAAAAGATTGTATTAGCTTCGCTTATGATGGTGTGCTTGCCTTATTGGGCAATGTCACAAAGCGTTGATGACGACCTTTATTTCATCCCTAAGAAAAAAGCTGAAAAGAAAGAGGAGGTTAAGCAAGAGGTGAAAGTGGTGGTTCCGCAGAAGCAGAACACGACTACTGTTTACGCAGCCCCCGGTTCTACAGTGGTGGTGAAGGATGTGAAAGGAAAAGTGCGCGATGTGGATGAGTATAATCGTCGTTATACTTCACGAGATAATAACTTCTCGATGGAAAATGATACCTTGTATATTGAGGAGAAACCTTTGAATGAGAGAGGGGAATGGGTTAATGGTTTTGAGGGCTCTCAAGACGATTATGAATACGCGATGCGTATCGTCCGTTTCCGCAATCCCCGTTACGCCATTCCGGTAAGCAGTCCGCTCTATTGGGATGTGGTTTACGGTTTGCCTTCATGGGATTGGAATGTATATGATGACGGATTGTATGCATACGTCTTTCCCACTTACACGAACCGCTTGTGGTGGGATTGGCGTTGGAATTATCCATATGGCGCCAGCTGGGGATTCAGTTGGGGATGGAGTTCGCCATGGTACTACAATAGTTGGTACTATCCCGGTTATTGGGGTGGCGGCTACTGGGGTGGCTATTGGGGCTACCATCATCACCACCACCATCATTATTATCCGCATTATTCCGGTCACGGTTGGGGCGGCGGCTACTGGGGAGGCGGTCATGGATGGTATGGCTCAAGCAGACGTAATCCGGGAATACATGCCGGAAGATACACCAACAGCTATGGCTCTTCACGCCCAAGTCGGAATAATTATGTGAATAGTTATGATAGGAATAGTCGTAATTCGTATGTAGGAAATTCCAGACAAAATGTCCGTAATAGTGCTAATAGCTATCGTACCGCAACACGTAACGGATCTTCATCGGGAAGAGTGGTTTCGGGATCTGACGGTGTAAATTCGGTTCGTCCTAATAGAAGCGCTATCAGAACCCGTACAGGAGCAACTCTTTCACCAAGTCAGGCTGCAGGAGTCCGTCCGGGTAATTCGTATTCACGTCCGACAGAAGGAAGGGGTTCTTCCTATACCAGACCAAGCAGTACCCGGAGAAGTGTGGGAAATGCAGCAGGATCTGCTTATCAGAGAACAGGGGCTGCAAGCCGTGGCGCCTATCGTAACAATAGTGGCGTTTCGAATTCTCGTAGCAGTTCATACTCTCGTAGCAGTAGTCCTTCTCGTAATAGTTCGTCTAACTCTTACCGTAGTAGTGGAACTTCTTCTTCCCGTAGTAGTTTTTCTAGTGGCGGTGGGGCTTCCCGTAGTTCCGGAGGCGGTGTTTCCCGTTCAAGTGGCGGTGGCAGATCGCGTACCAGATAAGTAGCAGATTAAACCAGACTGTTGTATTTAATAGAATTGATGTATGAAAAATAAAGTAATAGTAACCGCTTGTACGTTGCTGGCAATGGCAACGGCAAGCGCACAAAATGCTTATGATGCGGAAAAGTTGCTGGGGAATGACTTGAATGGAACAGCACGATTTGTTGGTATGGGTGGTGCCATGGGAGCTTTGGGAGGTGATATATCTGTCATGAGTTCCAACCCTGCGGGTATCGGCATTTTTCGTAGTAATGACGTGTCCGTTTCTTTTGGTTTTAATAATACTTCGACAAAGAGTAACTTTAGTGGCGTGTCAATGAATGAAGACAAAACGCGCGCTTCATTTGACCAGATTGGATTTGTTTATAGCAATAAGATAGGCAACAATACTTCTTTGCGTTTTGTGAATTTCGGATTCAATTACCATAAAAGTAAAAACTTCAACCGCCTTTTCTCTATGGGAGGGGCGTTGGATAATATGTCACAAAGCTTCCAGCTGGCTCAGGAAATGGAACGATATGGATTGACGGAAAGCGAGTTTAATGACATACTGGATGCGAAGAATCCTTATACCAAATATTGGAACCAGTTACCTGTTTTAGGAGTAATGGGGGTGAGAACCGGTGTGGTTGACTGGTTTAATGATCCTGAAAAAAACATTCATGCTCCATGGGGGTGGAATGGTTTTAACAATAACTTCTTTAGTAAGGAAACAGGAGGTATCAGTCAATATGATTTTAATGTTTCATTCAATATTGAAGATAGGGTCTATTTAGGAGCCACTTTGGGGGTCTATGATGTGAATTATGATCGTTATACTTCTTATACGGAGAATCTGAATGATGATAAGGGTGCGGATAATGGGGGATATACATTGGATAATTATTATAGGCTGGAAGGAACTGGGCTGGATTTGAAGTTGGGGGTTATTGTACGTCCTATAGAAAGTTCTCCTTTCCGTTTGGGATTTGCCGTGCACACGCCTACATGGTATGATTTAAGAGAAAGCTATAATGCCACTTTATCTTCTGATATTTTAGCTTATGAAAAACCCTATAACCAGACATTGAGTGATTTTCTGGTAACTCCGGAGTATGATTATTTGACCTATGATTATAATCTTACTACTCCGTGGAAATTTAATGTCAGTGCGGGTACTACTTTTGCGGGTGCGGTGGCAGTAGGTGCGGAATATGAATATCAGGATTATTCTTCCAGTAAGCTGAAGGATGTGGATGGTTATGAATTGGGAGATCAGCCTAGCGTTGAGAATTATCTGAAAGGTGTCCATACTTTCCGTATAGGAATGGAAACGCGGATCATACCTGAGTTTAGCATCCGTGCAGGGTATAATTATTCTTCGGCTGCATTTTCAAAAGATGCTTATAGTGCCTTGTCTTTATATAGCACGCGTACTGATTTTAATAATACGGAGTCTAAGAATACCTTTACGTTTGGTCTTGGATACCGTGGCAGTGTAATTTATGCGGATTTGGCATATAAATATGATATGTATAAATCAAACTTTTATGCTTTTGACGATATAGATCTTCCGGCAACTAAAGTGGACAATGAACGGCATCAGCTCTTGCTGACAGTCGGCGCCCGCTTCTAAGAATTTATTGTGAGTCTAATATAATTAACCTGTGATATACCGGAAGAACTTTATAGGCTTCCGGTATATTTTTTATTTATCGCGGAATTCTTTCCTTTTCCAGAAGTTGAATCCTGCATATACACGAACGGTTCCGAATGTATTAGTGAGAGAGAAATTCCTTTTCCGATAATCGTATGTATGCATCACCAGTGAAGCACCTACAAAGTACTTGTTGGTATTATAGACCACGGCGGCACGTGTTATCAGGTCAAAATTGATATCCTTTATCCAATGATTGTCGGTGTTAGGCGTATCGTCTATTTTTGATTTTTTATAGGCAATGGCCGGTAAGAGTGAAAGATTGGAAACCCAGTTTTTTGCAAATACCCAGTTATAGCCATAGCCCACGTTGATGCTGTAATCAGAATATTTCACTTTCTTGAAAAGTAAAGCATCATGTAGTTGGACTCTCACTTCACCGGGAAGCTTTTCGTAATCAAAAGATATGTTGTGCTGGGAATAAGAAAAGCCCGCCATCAGGGAACCCGCGCTTTTACGCTGGTTGGTGGACTGGCTATAGGCTGCCGGATAAGAGAATTTTTTATAATTGAAAATCCAATAGGCGTTCAGTCCTTTGATTTTACTTTGCAATCCGTTGAAATTCAGATTTTTAATGGGAGTGTTCAGGTCAAATCCGCTGGAAGAACGTATCTTGAAATCGCTTCCTGTCTTTCTGTAATATAAATCCACACCAAATTTGGAACTATAAAGATTCAGTGCCATTTCGGTTTTCTTGGCCTTGTTCTTGTGTCCGCCGAAAATATCTTTTACATCGAAAGAATATCCTAGAAATATCCAGCGCCATCCGAAATAGACCCCCAGCTTGAAACTGGCATTGGGGGAGAATCCCAAACTTTGTTCGCCGTTGTTTCCTTTACTGCCTAACCGATAGTATTCGTACCAACTGCTGGATTCCAGCATGAAAGCCAGATTGTAGAGGTTAGGCGAGATATAGGTGGTATCGACCGCGTTGAATTCTTTTCCCACTTTCCTGATTTTTCTTCCGGTATGACGGACAGTTGTCGCTATTCCATCGGTCAATGTAATGAGAACACCCTTGTTGTCCTGTACTGTCGAGTCCTTCTGTTCCGCTTGTGCATATACACCGAGGGCGGAAAGGAAAGACAGACAAAACAGGCATAATTGACGGATGTCCATAGGCAGAAATCAGAGTTTGTCAAGTATACGGTCCATTACCCAGTTGGTGGGTGTCGCACTGATGCCGTCGCAGGTACAGACAGCTTTTCCCTGCAAGTGTTCTACTACGGCTTTTATGAGCGGAAGTTGTACATGAGGGGGATTTTCGGGAAGAAACTCCTCGCGGCCTCTTTCAGTATGCAGGGCGATGGGATCGTAAGTGAAAACAGAGAAACAGATCATTCCCTTGTCTCCGATGATTTCTATACGGTCTTCCTTGGCCGATTCATGGGCAACGAAACACCATGATCCTGATCCCGGCAGACCGGAATCAAATTTGAAGCAGGCACTTATCGTATCTTCTGCCGGATATAACCCGCCACGGTTGCTCTTGTATCCTTGGGCTTCGAGAATGCAGCCGAACATATCTTGTAGCAAATCCAGCTGGTGAGGAGCCAGATCATAGAAATAACCGCCGCCGGCAATATCAGGTTGTACACGCCAGGGAAGGTTGGTACTGTTGTAATCCAAAGCGCGTGGAGGCTGGGCGAAACGTATCTGTATGTTGATGACATTGCCTATTTCTCCGTCCTCTACCATCTGGCGTACTTTTTGGAAATAAGGAAGATAGCGTCTGTAATAAGCTACGAAACAAGGAATTCCTGTTTCCTGTGATATGCGGTTGATGCGTGCACAGTCTTCATAGCTGGCCGCCATAGGTTTCTCGATGTATACGGGCTTTCCTGCCTTCATGGACATAATGGCAAAAGTGGCATGAGAAGAGGGGGGAGTGGCTATATAAATAGCATTGACATCTTCATCTCCTATTAACTGCTGCGGATCGGAGTACCAGCGGGGAATGTTGTGTCTTTTGGCGTATGATTGAGCTTTTTCTTTGTCACGGCTCATTACGGCCACTACCTCTGAACCTTCGATCAGGGCAAAGGCTGGTCCGCTTTTCTTCTCGGTCACTTCTCCGCAACCGATGAAGCCCCATTTTACTTTGTCTAATTTAACCATGGTAATAACTTTTTTGTCATTCCGCTTAAAATAATAACAATTTATATTGCAAAGATAGGACTATTTTGCAATTTCAGCCGGATAAAAATCAGTTATTGTAATATTTCTTGCGCAACAGTTTGAATGCAGGAGTCTTGACGTAGTCATTTAACCAGGAATTCAGGCTGTCAAGCAATATTGGAGAATGTTTGCTTACTCCCCATGAATAGAATTGTGAGAAGCTGATGGCTGTTTCTATATCCAATTGTGGAAAATCATTGATGGAGGCTTTGGCAATGCTCTCGTCGCATACGGCATAGTCTATGTCACCATGTGCTACCATGGCCAGTAATTGTTCTTGTCCGTATTTCTCCACTTCTTTGATATAGATGGTATCGCCTATTTCGTTACTTAAATTATGTATGCGCAGGATGGCAGGTGAGTTTTTGACTAGATGAAGGGTCTTGCGGGCTAGTTCCAACTGGCTGTGAATGTACAGACTATCGTTTTCTTTTTCGGGTTTACGCTGTACCAGTACTTGTTTGTTCAGTATAATGGGGCGGGTAAACAACAGGGAGTCTTTGTATTCTGTGGTAACTACCGTGCTGTTGGCCAATATATCGTATGTTCCTTTTTGTACGCCTTCCAGTCTTTTGGAAAAGCTCATTTCGGGAGTGATTTCCGGTTTCAGTCCTTTGCTGTGTGCAAAAGCATGGAGCAGTTCGTAGTGGAAACCGGAAACGGTGTCGCCGTCGGCATAAAAACTGATAGAATTGTACTCGGTAACGGCACGCAGGATTCCCGATGCCGCTATTTCTGCATAATCGCGGGGCAGACTGGTTTCAGCCTCCGTTTTCTTTTTGAAGAAGATGGAGGATAGGGTTACTGCAAGGATACCCATCAGAATGTATTTCAGATATTTTCTCATATAGACCGTCAATCAAAGAAATTCCATGAAAGGCCGAACTTTATCATTCGCGGATTGATTGGGTAGTGAGGCGCCAGGAAGTAATTGGATTTTCCCGAACCGGCATTGACGTGATACATCATAATAAAGAAGCGGGTACGTTTTAAATGCAGGTTGGCATAGACGTTGACTATCGGAAAAGCTCCTATCTCGATTTTGTCATCAGGATTCTGGTTATAGAATTGTCCGATGACGGGGGAGTAGTCTGGCGCGTAATATTTACTGAAATAACGCACATCTGCTCCCATTTCTATCTGGAGTACTTTTTTGGCGAGACCGAATTTCATGTACAAGTTGCCGTAAGCCGACAATTCCGGTAAGGGCAGAATGTCTTGCTCACTTGATTTTTGATAGGCTACTTCACCGTCGAGATGAAATATTCCTACTTTCAATTTTTGTTGCAACATTGCTGTGAATATTTGTATATTGCCGGAGTGCTGTCTTACGGCTGCATTGTTCTTGAAACCGGTGACATTTCCTTCACTGTCTTTTACCGGTATGCTGGCATTGGCCAGATAAGTGTAGTTCTTTATATTTTCCACTCCGGCACGCAGTTGGGTTCCCCATCTGTTCAGACTTAGTTTTCCTTCCAGTCGGGTTCTCATTATTTTGGATAAATCGTTGTTGTCCCACCAGTAATGTTTGGATTGGAAATGCCTGAAATAGAATACGGGGTTCTGGTTCTTGATGAATGCATTTACATCCAGTCTCACCGTATCTCCGAATAAACGGAGATTCAGATCCCCTCTGCCTTCTACGCTGAATTGTCCTGCATCTTCACCGGCTATGGCCAATTCTCCTAGAATATTGTAATGTAATAGTTTTCCTTGTTTTTTGGATAGTTCGCCGCCAATGGAGAGTGAACTTTCCTTATAGTTGTTGATAATGCGCTGTCCCGGTATGTTTGTCGTGTCGGTCAAGGCGAAGTTTCGGTATTCATAACTTAAAAAGGCGGTAAGTCCGGCTTTCGCCCATTTGTTGAATCCTTCTTGTAAAGCAATGCCAATGGTATTTTTGATGGATGTGCGCTTCGTCTTGTCTATCGAGTCGGTCCCCAGATAGTTATGTTCAAAATACTTCTGATTCTGTGCGTCATCGTATGAGATGTATTTGCGATTGTTCAAGTCCACTTGTAATGTATGTATGAAGCTTGTGACAGGAACAAATACCTGCGTTATTTTTACGGAGTCCGTATCCACACTGTCCTGTTTTTCTTTATAGAACCCTAAGTTGTAACGATGTGTCAGGAAGGCATGGTAGCTGGTGTTGTGATTCCATATCTGACTCAGTCGCGTTGGGATTTCGTTGGCGGAATATTCTTTTTTGCCTTCTGCCATATCCAGCGGGTTGGTGATATACCGGTCGTCCGTGATACCTCCGTTTTCTGCCATCTTCAAGTTATCGTTGTTGAATATGAAATGCATGTCATATTTGTCTCCCCGGTAGCTGGAGAACAGGCCACCGTTGAAGAAGGCTGTGGACTGATCTTGGTAAAGCCCCCGGCCATACAGGTAATCTATGTAGAATCCAAACCCCAGTCTTTTGTTTGCATTGATGGCAAAATAGGATTTGAAGCGTTCTTCTCCGTCACTCCGTGATCACACCGTACATCTTGGTACCGCACAGTTCCAGATATTTCTCCGCACGCTTTAATCTTCTGCGCTGTCCGTTGCCATAAGATATCATCTCTAAAAATACCCGCCCCCAGCTGGGCGAGGGCGTTGAGATACTGAACGCCGGCAGTGTATTTTCACCCAACAGATCAAGTTCTTTCTCAATCTGTTCATCATCGAAGTTTGTATTTGCCTTGATATAATCCGTTATATGTAAAAACGTATCACTATATATAAAGGGAGTCAAGACTAATGTATCTCCGTTTATCCTGCAAGCCCCGTATTCAGCGGATGAACTTCCCAAATGATTACTTTCCATGAGCACAAAGGATCTATTGAGCGTATCAAAAAAAAGGTATACAAATCCTTTGATTACGGAAGGTCCAAATTCTCGGTAATACAGAAACGCACTATGATTGTTCGTGCGCTCTTCTTTGGAGGTACGTTTTTTTGCCATGCCACATAGCGGAAGCAGAAATAATACTATAACCGCATAAATCATACATCTTTTCATAAGCCGAACAATTCTATTAAAGGACTGATAGGTTCGATTCCATAGAGATTTCCGACAGCAAATTAAAAAAATTATAGCAAATATAAAAGTCCGTCAATAATTTAAAAAGACTGCGGATCGTCCGATCACAAATCCTTACCCGAACGAAAGAGGCCCGATCGGCTATTCCGGCAACGGACAATCGCCCCGAAAAGAAACTCGGTAAAAGACCGGCGGCTCCACAAAACCGAATCATGTTTGAATCCGCTACACGACCGTCCTTTTGCCGAAATCACCGCTTTCGATCCGATTATTCGGGATTTTTTCCTACATTTGTTCGAATATTTCCGGCCAGT
>ENA-OPCW01001567-OPCW01001567.1-human-gut-metagenome-genome-assembly--contig:-NODE-1567-length-11221-cov-2.898889_pt1 | contig 11221 bp, 10 predicted proteins | sample MGYA00241258_ERZ501496 | MGnify/ENA primary metagenome ERZ501496 (study PRJEB25962, sample SAMEA2042660) | human gut metagenome | biome: human gut; feature: human-associated habitat; material: faeces...
TGAAAAATTAAATGTATTAACGCGAAATATATTTGATATTACAAGTGAAGAAGATGTTTTAAGAATTATTCATTAGAAAAAAAGAATTCAACTGTTAGAAATAATGGTTGGATTTTTTTAATTATTTTTTCTAATTGTGTAAGAGCTTTCAATGGTTCGCGCTATTGTGTTAAAATAATGATAAAGGTGGGATTGAAATGGATGATTTTTTAAGAGAAATACAAACCTCTCTATTTAGAGAATGGATCAATAATCAAAAAAGAGATTATTATCATCTTCATCAAAGTGAAACAGATCCAGATGCAATTATTATAGAAAATGAATATTGTTATAGTTATGTAACATTTAATCCACAATGTATTATTGAATTATGTGTAATGAATAAAAGAACAGATGAAATGGCTTTTTATCTCCATTTTCAATTCAAAACACTTAAACATGCCATTTCTTTGTTTGAAGAAATGGATCAATGTATTAAAAAAATGATAGATCAACCGATCTGTCGACTTTTACTATGTTGTAGTGGTGGAATGACAACAGCCTTTTTTGCAGATAAAATAAAAAATGGTATTAAAGTATTAAATTTAAATATGGAAGTAGCCGCTACTTCTTATCAAAAAATATATAATGTTGCTCAAAATTATGATGTGATTTTACTTGCACCACAGGTATCTTATGTTAAATTACAAGTTGAAAAAGTCTTTAAAAATAAACTTGTTTTAAAAATACCAACACAAATATTTGCTTCCTATAATGTTGGGGCGTTGATTACTTTTGTAGAAGAATCTTTAAAACATAAAGAAAATAAATATAATGGTTATGTTGAACCATTAGCTTCAATGATGGAAATAAAGACAAATAAAAATGTTTTAGCGGTATCTATTAACGCTAATGGTGAAAATAGTCATATTTCTTATCGTTTATATAATTCACATCAAGATATTGTCTTAGATAGTAATATTATTAAAAGTAATATTAAACTTCAAGATGTATTGGATGCTTTGGATACAGTTGTTTTACAAAATGAAATGATTGATGTGATTTCTATTGCTTTACCGGGTGTTATGGTTGAAGGAAATGTTTATTCAGGGATTATAGAAGGTGGTAATCATCAATTAAAAGAACGCTTAGAAAAAAGATATGAAAAAGAAATTTATTTAATTAATGATGTTAATGCCGCGGTTGTTGGTTATTATGCTTCACAAAATGAATATAAATCACTTGCTTTTTTATTTCAACCGATTGGACGTATGGCTGGAAGTGGGATTGTTGTAAATGGACAACTCGTAAGGGGAATGGATCACCTTGCAGGTGAAGTAGCACTGTTACCTTTAAAGCTTTCGGATAGTTATTTAAATCTTGCTAATACTCCAGAAGGAACTTTAGAATTGGTTACTAAAAATATCATGAGTATTATAGCGATTGTATCACCAGAGGCAATAGTTGTTTATAGTGACTTGATTTTAGATAGTCAAGATGTTAGTGATGAAATAAAAAAATCATTGAGTCAATACTCTTTAAAAGTGTATCCAAAGATTATTAAAGTGGAAAATATTTTAGAATATATATTATTAGGAACTATGATTTTAAGTGCAAAGGAGTAAGAAAATGAAAATTATTTGGCATGGACATTCATGTTTTGAAATAACAGGAAAAGATGGAACAATTATTTTTGATCCTTATCAAGCAAATTCAGTTCCGGGATTAAATCCTTTAAAATTGAAGGCAAATCTCGTATTATGTTCTCATGAACATGAAGATCATAATGCAAGAAATTGTGTTGAAACAACAGCTAAAGATTTTAAAGTAACATGTATTGAAACGTATCATGATCATCATCAAGGAAGTCGTCGTGGTAAAAATACGATTCATATTGTTGAATTTGAAGATATGAAGATTGTTCATATGGGAGATATAGGTTGTATGATGGATGATGTTTCAAAGCTTAAAAACTGTGATGTCTTGATGATTCCTATCGGCGGGTATTATACAATTGATACCAAAGAAGCTTTAAAATATATTGAACGTATTCAACCACGTATTGTCATACCAATGCATTATCGTAGTCATGAATTTGGTTATGATGTATTATCAACTAATGAAGAATTTATTCAAAAATCATCAAATATTGTTTATGTTGATGATTATTTAGAAGTTCATAAAGAAACAAAAGGACAAACGATTGTATTTAAAAAACCAAGGAATTAATTTTCCTTGGTTTTTGTTGTAATCATTAATAAAAGAATACTTACAAAGATCATAACAAGAGCGATGATAAAGGCATAAATATAAGAACCAAAGAAATCATAAATATAACCAACCATTGATAATGAAATGGCAGCCCCAACATTAGAAGCAAAAGAAATCGTTGGAAATGCCCTTGCATAATTTTTAGTCTTAAAGAAATATTTGGTAAGTAAAGGAACAGCAACAGCTCCTAAAGAATAACATGAACCAAATAAGAAAGCACCAATAATAAGAAGTGTCATAGAACGCCCAATTATTAATAAGACAATTCCTAAAATATTCACTGTAATCATCATTAATGTGGCTTTTATTTCACCAAAATGATCGCTTAAACTTCCAATAACTAATTTAGAAACAATATTACCCATCATTCCTGAAGATAATAAAATCGCACAAGAAGTTAACGGAAAGCCTAAAGATTCACCATAACCTGGTAAATGTTGAGTCACACTTGTAATACAACTAATCAACATACCAAAAATGAAGAAAGAAATAAAAGAAACGGACATAAAATGGAATGAAGATGTTGTTTGATTTTGGGCTGTTTCTTGCTTTTCTTGATAACCATAAGGAAGCAATCCCTCATCTTTAGCGTTCATAGAAAATGGATAAAGAACAGCTGGTAAACATAAAAGTAAAAGAATAACCGCTTTTAATAGATATCCCATTTGCCAATTAAAAGAACTAATAATACTTGATAAAACCGGAGAACAAAGAGTTCCACCTAGACCACTAAAACCAAAGGCAATACTTGTAGCGAGACCGTGTTTTTTTTCAAACCAACCATTGATAATCATAGTAATTGGTACAATAGAAAAAAGACTTGTCGACATTCCACGAATTATTCCTAAAATATAGAAAGTGATGGCATTTTTTCCTAGTGCCATAGCGGCAGTTGAAACAACAGCAACAATTACACTGATTGTTAGAATCTTTTTAAAAGAAAATTTTTGATATAGTTTTGGTACAAATAATGACATGATAGCAGTTGCTAGCGAAAAAAGTGTCATATGCATTGAAAATGTACCTCTTAACATATGTAAACTTTTTGAAACAGGTGTATAAAAAACACCTGACGAATTAATTGAAATACCAATCGATGCTGCAGCTAAACCACAGCAACAAATTAAAACGGACCAATGTTTTTTCATAATGTGTCCTCCTTTTCTGATTCTATTGTATAAAGAAATTTTTATAATGTCTAATACTTATAATTTATGTTTTTAATGCTTTTTAGGCATTGAAACAAATGTGATTAAATTGCTTTAATTTTTTAAATAATCGTATTAAAATAGTTATCAGTAGGGGGATAAAGAGATGAGATTAGAAAAAGTACTTAAAGAAATGCAAAAAAGACAATTAACACATTTAATTATTAATGATCCATCATCAATTGATTATTTAATCAATTATAAAAATAATCCAGGTGAAAGAATGTATTTACTTCTTTTATCAAGTGATGGACATCATAAATTATTTATGAACAATTTATTTTATTTAGATCATGAACTTGATATTGAACAAGTATGGTATAGTGATACAGATAATTATCTTCAATTACTTGCAGATGAATTTGATGGGGCATGTTCTATTGGAATCGATAAAAACTTTCCAGCAAGATTCTTAATTCCTTTAATGAATTTAGTAGATGAATGTCATTTTGAATTAGGATCTGAATGTGTTGATCGTGTGAGAATGATCAAAGATGAAAAAGAACAACAACTCATGATAGAAGCTTCAAAAATTAATGATTTAGTTGTCGATGAAGTCATTAATATTTGTGCTAAAGGTAATTTAACAGAAGAAGAAGTTTCTAAACAACTTGAAGGAATTTATCAAAAACATGGTTGTGTAGGAAATTCCTTTGAACCAATTGTTGCCTATGGTAAAAATGGAGCGGATAATCATCACAGTGGAGATGATAGCCGTTTAAAAGCTGGTGACAGTATTGTTATTGATATTGGTGGATTGTATAAAGGTTATTGTAGTGATATGACAAGAACTGTTTTCTATAAAGAAGTATCACCAAAACAAAAAACAGTTTATGAACTTGTTTTAAAAGCACAAAAAGCAGCAGAAGCAATGATTAAACCAGGTGTTAGACTTTGTGATATTGATAAATGTGCTAGAGATATCATTGCTGAAGGTGGTTATACGGTTGAATTTAACCACCGTTTAGGACATTTCATTGGACGTGACGTTCATGAATGGTGTGATGTTTCACAAAACTTTGATTTAGAAGTTCAAGAAGGAATGACTTTCTCTATTGAACCAGGTGTTTATTTACAAGGTGAATTTGGAGTTCGAATCGAAGATCTTGTACTCGTTACAAAAGATGGATGTAAGGTCTTAAATAGTTATCCAAAAGATTTAAGAATTATTGGTAATGACTAATAAAAAGCATAGGTTAGATAATCTAATCTATGTTTTTTTTAATACTCTAAAAATAAATCAAGTGTTTTAGAATGATTTTAATGATACAAAGCACCACTTGCCCTTAAAAGACCAAGATTTAATTTATTAGATCATTTAAAACAACTTCATGTAGAATTTACTTTAGAAAGTAAAGTTATCAAAATTAATTAAGATGGTATTGTTTATAAAAAACATAATCAATTAGAAATACTTTATCATTTTGATACGATTGTTTTAGCTTTTGGTTCAAAAGCAAATTAAAACCTTTATTAAGAAATAAAAAATGAACATGTTCATTTAATTTTCGATGCAAGTAAAGCAGGTGACACTAAAAAAGCTATTTTTGAAACTACTCAACTTGCTTTGAAACTTAGAAAGAGTAAACCCTTTCTTTTCTTTTTCAAATTATGAAAATAGCCTCATCTTTAAAAAATTATGTTAGAATATATTTTACGATTAGGGAGGAAGAAATATGTCACTAAAAGCAAAATATAATTTTTTACATTTGTTTTATTGGTTTACTGGATGTTGTATTAATGGTTTCATTGCCGTTTTCTTACAATCAAAGGGTTTATCAAATACGGAAATTGGAATTGTGACAGGTGGTTCTTGTGTTGCTACAATTTTCCTATCACCCTTTATGTCATCTTTAATTTCTAAAATTAAAGGCATGACAATCAAAAAATTAATGACATTTTTAATGTTAACAACAGTTTTGTTATATATTGCGATGGCTTTTTTACCAATACCAGCCTTTTTAGTTATGATTTTCTATGTCATCATGTATGCATTAAATATGTCAACAGTACCTATGCTTACGATGATAGCAATGAATTATATCAATGAAGGAACATATGTTAACTTTGGACTTGCGCGTGGAATTGGTTCAGCTTCGTGGGCGACAAGTGCTTTGATTTTTGGGCAAGCCGTTTCATTTTTAGGAGCTAATATTTTATCAATTGCCTACTGTGTCTTTGCTTTAGTGACATTATTTATTTTATATCATTTACCTGAATCAAAGATTACAAAAACAAAAACAGAAGAAGTTCAAGAAGAAGGCTCTGTTGTTACTGTTATTAAAAAATATAAAATCTTCTTTTTCTTACTTTTAGGTTTTTGCTTTATGTTTTCTGGAGCAACAGCGATTGGTACTTATTTAATTAATATTGTTAAAAGCTTAGGTGGAAATACGTCGCTTTATGGGGTGGCTATGTTTGCTATGGCCTTTAGTGAATTACCAGTCATGATGACTGTACCAAAACTTATGAAGAAATTTAATAGTGTGACCCTTATTTTAGTGGCTTCTATTTTCTATATTTGTCGTAACTATACTATTGGGTTAGCACCGAATCTTATTGTTTTAATTATTGGAATGATGTTCCAAGGACTTTCTTATGGATTATTTACAGGGGTTATTACTTACTATGTTACTTATAATCTAGATACCCAAGATCAAATGTCAGGACAAACAATGATTGGTATTATGACATCAGGAATTGGCTCAACTTTAGGAAATGTTTTAGGTGGTATTTTACAAGATACTATAGGTTTAAATGCGTTATTCACTTTTGTTTATTTAATGACAGCTCTTGGGGCCGTTATTATCTTTATTTGTAAATTTGTGAGTATAAAAGTCAAAAAATAACTTGCTTTTACTTAAAGACTTTGATACTATCAAGATGTTGAATGAGGGAGTAGTACACGTCTTAAGACGCGGTTTGTCAACATCATGGCGTAAGCCTGGCAAATCTTAAAGAACGAGACTCATGCATAAGTTTTTTATGCATGGGCCTCTTTTATTTTAGGAAGAAAGGAATTTGGTATGAGTTTATTTATTGAAATCTTTTTGATTGGGGTAGGTCTTTCAATGGATGCTTTTGCAGTATCTATTTGTAAAGGTTTATCAATGAAAATGATAAAAAAGAGAGATGTTTTTATTATTGCACTATTTTTTGGAGGCTTTCAGGCTTTAATGCCTTTTATTGGATGGTTTTTAGGAAAAGGTTTTGAAAGTTATATTACGAGTATTGATCATTGGATTGCTTTTATTTTATTAGGTATTATTGGTGGTAAGATGCTTATTGATGGAATTAAAGCAGAAGATGATGAAGAAACAGGAGAATTTAAATTAGATTTAAAGGAATTATTTCTACTTGCGATTGCAACATCAATTGATGCTTTAGCAGTAGGAATTACATTTGCTTTTTTAGATTATCCAATTGTGGAATGTATGAGTATTATTGGTTGTACAACTTTTATTATTTCTTTTATTGGCGTTTATATTGGTAAGATTTTTGGGTCAAAATATGAACATAAAGCAGAAATTGCTGGTGGTATTATTTTAATTGTGATTGGTTTAAAAATTTTATTAGAACATTTAGGTCTATTTTAAAGGAGAGAAAATTATGACAAATGTATTTGTATCATTATTAGTTCTTATTGTTGGTTTTATTTTATTAATGAAAGGAGCGGATTTCTTTGTAGAAGGAAGTTCTTCTATTGCCACAAGATTTCATATTCCTTCATTAATCATCGGTTTAACAATTGTGGCTATGGGAACAAGTTTACCTGAATGTGCTGTCAGTATTACAGCTTCGATGGATGGAAATAACGCTTTAGCGGTAGCAAATGCCGTAGGTTCTAATATTTTTAATTTAATGGTTGTTTGTGGTATTTCTGCTTTATTTGTACCGATTGCAGTGCAAGTAAATACGCTTAAAAGAGAATTTCCATTTTCTGTTTTATGTGCTATTTTATTAATGATCTTAGGTTATTTTGGGATGATATTAGGACATATTGATGGAATTGTTCTTTTGATTTTATTTGTAGGATATATTGTTTACATGATTGTTTCGGCTAAAAAAGCCATGAATACATATCAAGAGGAAGAAGAAATTAAAGTTATTTCAATGGGATTAAGCTTGGTTTATATTGTTGGTGGAGCAATCGCTATTAAATTTGGTGGAGATTTTGTAGTAGATAGTGCTTCCAATATTGCTTTATCTTTAGGAATGTCACAAAACTTAGTCGGTCTTACCATTGTTGCTCTTGGAACTTCTTTACCAGAACTTGTTACTTCAATGGTAGCTGCTAAAAAAGGTGAAGTAGATATGGCTCTTGGAAATGTTATTGGTTCAAATGTTTTTAATATTTTATTTGTTTTAGGTATTGCAGCAGCAATTAGTCCAATTACTTTTATCTTTGAAAATATTATTGATATTCTTATTTTAACAATTTTTTCTTTAATAGTTTTATATTTTGGATTTACGAAACATAAAATTGATCGTAAAGAAGGAATTATTATGCTTCTTCTTTATGTCGCTTACTTAGTCTATATCATTATACGTTAGAGAGCATTGCTCTCTTTTTTTTGTTGCTAAAAGAAAGAAAAACAATTAGAATAAAAGCATTGAAAAAGGGGAAGAATAATGAAAAAAATAGTATTTTTAGATATAGATGGAACATTAGTCACACCAAATTATCCTTTATCAGATTTTGTAAAAAAAGGAATTAAAAAAGCAAGAGAAAATGGGCATTTAATTTTTTTATGTACAGGAAGAAATCGTGTCGGTATAGAAAGTATTATGTCAGATGATTTTGATGGTTGTATTTGTTCAGCGGGTGGTTATCTTGAAATTAAAGGGGAAATGATTGAAACAACTTATTTAGATAAAGAAGAAGTTGAACAAGCAAGAAGAGTTTTTGAGCAAAATCATATTCTTTATAATTTAGAATCAACTTATATGACTTTTGCTAGTGAAGAATTACGACATTATTTTGCACATGCTCTGTTAGGTGATGAAGGAACAAATTCAGAATTTGAAAGATTAAAAGAACAACAAAAGAAAGAATATCATATGATTGATATAAGTAAATATCAAGATCAAGGGATTCATAAACTTTGTTTTATTGCTTTTAATAGAGAAGATATTGAAAAAACAAAAATACTCTTACCAAATTACCATTTTATTGTTCATGAAATGTTTAGCCAACATTCTATCAATGGTGAAATCATCAAAAAGGGAACGGATAAGGGGCTTGCCATTAAAAAGGTCGTTGAAACACTTCATATGAAAATGGAAGATACGATTGCTTTTGGTGATAGTATGAATGATTATGAAATGTTACAAGTTTGCAATTATGGTGTAGCAATGAAAAATGCCTGCCAAGAATTAAAAGCAAGTGCTGATAACATTTGTGAAAGTGTTGAAAATGATGGTGTGTATTATGAAATGGAAAGGTTAGGATTGTTTGAATGTTTGGATTAGGAACACTTGTTAATACCATATCTGTTGTTGTAGGTGGTATTATTGGTTTGTTGTTTAAAAATGGTTTAAAAAATAGGTATCAAGAAACGATTATGCAAGGAATTGGTTTAGCGGTTTTGTTTGTCGGTATTTCAGGGGCGATGACAGGGATGCTAAAGATTTCTAAATCAATAATAGAGTCGACAGGGTCTTTAATTCTTGTTTTGTCTTTATGTTTTGGGGCTTTAATAGGTGAATTTATTAATATTGAAAAAAGAATTGAACAATTTGGTTTTTATTTAAAAAGTAAAGTAAAAAGTAATGATTCTAAATTTATTGAAGGTTTTGTTTCAACTTCACTTGTTATATGTGTAGGGGCTATGGCTATTGTGGGTTCTTTTCAAGATGGTTTGTTACATGATCCAAGTGTTTTGATTTCAAAAGCCGTAATGGACTTTGTAATCGTTATGGTCTTTGCTTCAACACTTGGGGTGGGAACAATTTTTTCCGCAATTCCTATTTTTGTTTATCAAGGATTGCTGACAGTCTGTGCTTCTTTTCTAGCACCTTATTTTACGACAACAATGATTTCTAATATTTCTTTTGTGGGTTCGGTTTTAATATTTGCGGTAGGGACAAATTTATGTTTTCATACAAAAATTAAAGTAGGCAATCTTTTACCAGCGGTATTTATGCCCTTGTTATTAGCACTTTTTATGTAAGTGCTTTTTTTGTTTACTTGTCAATTATCTAAAAATAATGTACGATAACAACGTTTGAAGAAGGGAGAAATTTATGTTAGACAAGTTTTTTAAGTTAAGTGAAAAAGGCACTACAGTAAAAACTGAAATTTTAGCTGGTGTGACAACATTCTTAGCGATGGCTTATATTTTAGCAGTCAATCCAGCAATGCTTGGTGAAACGGGAATGTCTGTTCAAGGGGTATTCCTTGCAACTGCTATCGCTTCTGCTGTAGCTACTATTATTATGGGACTTGTTGCAAACTATCCAGTGGCTTTATCTGCTGGTATGGGTGTGAATGCTTTATTTACTTATACAATTTGTTTTGGTATGGGCTTATCTTATAAAGGAGCCTTAGCCTGTGTTTTTGTCTCAGGTATTATTTTCTTAGTTATTTCTATTACAGGAATTAGAACAATGATTATTAATGCCATTCCTGCTCAGTTAAAATTAGCAATTGGTGCAGGTATTGGTTTCTTTATTGCCTTCATTGGTTTAAAAAATGCAGGTATTATTGTCGCAAATGAATCAACATTTGTCGGCCTTGGTAACTTACAAGAACCAACAGTTATTTTAGCAGTAGTTGGTATTTTAATTACTTTATTACTTTTAACTAAAAATGTTCCTGGAGCTGTTTTCTATGGTTTAGTTGTGACAGCTGTTGTGGGAATTTTTGGTGTTAAAGGAATGCCAAAAATTCCTACTGGAGTTATTTCATTTGACTTTGATTTTTCATTAGTAGGAGCATTTGCTTCAGGACTTGGAGAATTAACTTCACATCCACAATGTTATGTAGCAATCTTCTCATTATTATTCGTTGACTTCTTTGATACTGCAGGAACTTTAGTTGCTGTATGTAACAGAGCAAACTTAGTTGATGAAACTGGAAATCTAGAAAACGTAGATCGTGCTTTATTAGCTGATTCAATCGGTACAGTTATTGGTTCTATTGCTGGAACTTCAACTGTTACATCATTCGTTGAATCAACTTCAGGTGTTGAAGTAGGGGGAAGAACTGGTTTAACTGCGGTTACTACTGGGGTATGTTTCTTATTATCTGTTTTCTTCTCACCATTACTTTCATGCGTAACAAGTGCAGTGACAGCGCCAGCGTTAATTATTGTTGGTATTTTAATGGCACAACAATTAAAAGGAATTGAATGGGATAATCTTGTTTATGCAGCAAGTGGATTCATGACAGTTATTTTTATGATCTTAGCTTATTCTATTTCAAATGGTATTGCTATTGGATTTATTACATATACCGTTTCTATGATTGGTGTTGGTAAAATTAAAGAAATTAAACCAATCGTATGGATCTTAGATATCTGTTTTATAATCTTTTTAGTATTCTTACCTAAATAGTCAAGAAGTGAGTTTTACGCTTAGGTGTAAGACTCTTTTTTTATTTAAATGAAAAGGATGTACAAAACATCCCTTTCACTATGATAGAGTTAGAGTATAAGCTTATATGCCTCCTGGATTACGGAAAGTCATATGTGCTTGTGCTCTTGAAATTTCATAGTTAACACTATGAATATCTCTGGATAAATCATGAAGTTCTTTTGTTT
>ENA-OPCW01001568-OPCW01001568.1-human-gut-metagenome-genome-assembly--contig:-NODE-1568-length-11218-cov-4.684135_pt1 | contig 11218 bp, 9 predicted proteins | sample MGYA00241258_ERZ501496 | MGnify/ENA primary metagenome ERZ501496 (study PRJEB25962, sample SAMEA2042660) | human gut metagenome | biome: human gut; feature: human-associated habitat; material: faeces...
GGAGAAATTATTTTCAGAGAGGTTCCGGTTCCGGAGGTAAAGGAAAATCAGGTGTTGGTAAAGATTATGAATATTGGTGTTTGTGGATCAGATATTCATGTTTATCATGGAAAACATCCGTTTACAAAATATCCGGTAACACAGGGACATGAGGTTTCTGGTGAGATTACAGAACTTGGAAAAAATGTCACAGAGTTTCATGTGGGACAGAAGGTGACGATAGAGCCTCAGGTATATTGTGGACATTGCTATCCATGTCGTCATGGAAAGTATAATCTCTGTGAGGAATTAAAAGTAATGGGATTTCAGACGACAGGAACAGCATCTGAGTATTTTGCAGTGGATGCATCTAAAGTAACACCTATTCCAGAAGATATGTCCTATGAAGAAGGAGCTATGATCGAACCTCTTGCTGTGGCAGTTCATGGTGTAAAACAGATGGGCGATGTGGCTGGCATGAATATTGCAGTCCTTGGAGCAGGACCGATCGGAAATCTCGTGGCACAGACAGCAAAAGGAATGGGAGCAGCGAAAGTGATGATCACAGATATCAGTGATCTTAGACTGGCAAAGGCAAAAGAATGTGGAATTGATGTGTGTGTGAATACCAAAAATAAAGACTTTGGTGAGGCAATGATCGAAGCATTTGGACCGGATAAGGCGGATGTGATCTACGACTGTGCCGGAAACAATATCACAATGGGACAGGCAATTAAATATGCAAGAAAAGGAAGCACGATCGTACTGGTGGCTGTTTTTGCAGGAATGGCAGAAGTAGATCTTGCAGTGGCAAATGACCACGAACTTGACATTAAGAGCACGATGATGTACCGCCATGATGATTACATAGATGGAATCAGACTGGTAAATGAGGGCAAAGTTCATTTGAAACCGCTCATCTCAAAGACATTTGCTTTTAAAGATTATCTGAAGGCATACCAGTATATTGATGATAACCGCGAGACAACGATGAAAGTAATTATCAACGTCAGTGAAAAGTAAGGAGTTCGTATGGAAAATAAATATGGAATTGTCGGAGTTGCCCATGTCGGGCTTCCGACAAACGATTTACAGAAAACAGTTGAGTTTTATAAGAGTCTTGGATTTGAAGTAATTATGCAGTCTTATAATGAAAAAGCAGGGGAAAAAGTGGCATTTTTACAGATAAAAAATTACTGTATAGAGACTTTTGAAAATGGGCAGGCGGCAATGTCAGACGGTGCATACCAACATGTTGCACTTGATGTGGAAGACATTGAAAGTATGTATCAGAAAATCTGCAATGAAAAATACACAGTTATTACAGACGGAATCGAAGAACTGCCATTTTGGGAAAATGGTGTGAAGTTTTTTATGATTAAAGGCCCAAATGAGGAAAGAATAGAGTTCTGTCAGAAACTCTGATAAAAATAGGAGGGACATATGGGAAGCGAAAACAAAAATGGAAAAGTACCGCTGATCAGTAAGATTGCATATGGGTTTGGTGATGTTGGATGTAATTTCAGCTGGATGTTCGTCAGTAATTTTCTGATGATATTTTATACAGACGTGTTCGGAATCAGTATGGCGGCTGTGTCAGCACTTATGCTTTTTTCAAGATTCTGGGATGCAATCAATGATCCAATCGTCGGGGGACTTACGGATAAAACAAAATCGAGATGGGGACGGTACCGTCCATGGCTGTTAGTAGCGGCACCAATTACAGCGATTCTTCTTGTTATGACATTCTGGGCAAGACCCGACTGGCCGCAGAATGGAAAGATCATTTATATGGTAATTACATATTGTCTGCTGGTTTTGGGGTATACCTGTGTGAATATTCCATATGGAACCTTGTGTGGTGCTATGACACAGGATATTGATGAACGTGCAAAAATAAATACATCCCGTTCGGTTGCAGCGATGATTGCAATTGGTGTGTTAAATATTATCACAGTTCCACTGCTCAGCAAATTCGGCAGTCATAGTGCAAAGACAGGATATCTGACGGTTGCGGTCATATATGGATGTATTTTTACAGCCTGTCATTTCTTCTGCTTTGCGAAGACGAAAGAGGCAGTGATTACTCCGGAAAAAGAAAAAATTTCTGTAAAGATACAGTTGAAAGCAGTCATGCAGAACAGACCATATCTTCTTGCATTGGTAGGACAGATATTATTTGGATTTACATTATATGGTAGAAACGCAGATATTCTGTATTATTTTACATATGTGGAAGGGAATGCCTCCTACTACACAACTTATTCGATGTGCATCATTATTCCTTCTATCATCGGGGCAGCCTGTTTTCAACCATTATTCCGCAAGTTGAATAACAAAGGAAGAACAGCATCTCTCTTTGCTTTATTTACAGGAATTTCCATGTTGTCTATGTTTTTCTTCAATGCCAAAGAATCACCAGCTATTTTTTATGCATTATCTGGTCTCACACAGTTTTTTTTCTCTGGATTTAATACCGCAATCTATGCAATTATTCCAGACTGTGTGGAATATGGGGAGTGGAAAACCGGACTTAGAAATGATGGTTTTCAGTATGCATTTATTTCACTTGGAAATAAAATCGGAATGGCAGTTGGAACAGCACTTTTAGCAGGATTACTTGGAAAATATGGTTATATTGCAAATCAGACACAAAATGCAATTGTACTTTCAATTATGAAACATGCATTTACGACGATTCCGGGTGTACTGTGGATTGTGACTGCGGTTGTATTATTTTTCTACCGGTTAAATAAAAAACGTTATAACGAGATTGTGGAGGAACTGAAAAATGGAAGAAAAAGTTGATATCGTGGCATTGGGAGAATTGCTGATTGATTTTACGGAAGCAGGACACAGTCAGGGTGGGAGAAAATTGTTCGAACAGAATCCCGGCGGTGCTCCGGCAAATCTTCTAACTGTTGCAAGCCACTTTGGGTATCGCACATCTTTTATTGGAAAAGTTGGAAACGATATGCATGGTAAATTTTTAAAGAAGACATTGCAAAAGGAAGGAATCAATACAGATGCTATTGTTGAAGACCCGGGTTATTTTACAACGTTGGCATTTGTGGAAATCGGTGAAAATGGAGAACGGAATTTTTCTTTTGCAAGAAAACCGGGTGCAGATACACAGTTAAAAAAAGAAGAACTGGATCAGACATTAATTTCAGGTTGTAGAATTTTTCATTTTGGATCATTATCGCTGACAGATGAACCGGCAGAAAGTACAACGATTGAAGCGGTAAAAATGGCAAAAGCAGCGGGTGTACTTATTTCATATGATCCAAATTACCGTCCGTCTCTTTGGAAGAGCAAAGAGTATGCAGTGAAAAAAATGAGATCTGTCATAGAATTGGTAGATGTCATGAAGGTATCGGATGAAGAGAGTACTCTGTTGACAGAGGCGAAAAGTTATGAGCAGGCTGCAGATCAACTCCTTGCCATGGGACCAAAGCTGGTTGCCATTACATTGGGAGAACAGGGCGTTCTTATGGCAACAAAAAGCAGAAAAGAAATCATCAAAGCATTTCAGATACATGCGGTCGACACGACTGGGGCAGGTGATTCATTTTGGGGAGGCGTATTATGCAGTCTCCTTTCTATGAATAAGAATGTTGAAAAAATGGAATGGGAAGAAATCAAAAAGTGTGCTGTTTTGGGAAATGCAGTTGCTGGATTGTGTGTGCAAAAGAGAGGTGGAATTCCTGCGATTCCAAAGAAACGAGAAGTAATGGAGTTTTTAAATCAACATATCAAAAAATAAATTTGATTTCCGTGCATAGGAACCGGTCAGGTGAATACAGACAGGAAACGCAAAAAGAAGTTGACACACGAAAAGAAAATTTCGTGTGCAGCTTCTTTTTTGCTGGTTATTAGCATCCAAAACACTTACGGATCAGTGCTGAGAAATCGCAGTTGGAAAAAAATCTAAAACACATCGTTTTTGTACCTCCCTGTTCGTATTTGTATTAGCTAAGTACAAAAGCATTGTAACAAGTGTGTAATATTTATGCAATAGGAGATCATTTCCAATTAAGAAGAAACAGCCGGTTAAGAAAGCTCCAGCTTTCCGGTATACAACTGATAATAAGTTCCCTTCTGCTTAATCAGATCCGCATGATCCCCGCGTTCAATGATCTGTCCATGATCAAGCACAATAATTGCATCACTGTTTCGGATCGTAGACAGACGATGGGCGATAACAAAAACCGTACGACCTTTCATCAGGTTATCCATACCTTTTTGCACAATACTCTCGGTACGGGTATCGATGCTGGACGTTGCTTCATCGAGGATGAGAACCGGTGGATCTGCCACGGCAGCTCTTGCGATAGAAAGCAGCTGGCGCTGTCCCTGGGACAATTCTTCACCATCGCCGCTGAGCATGGTATCATAGCCATTTGGAAGCATCTGGATAAACTGGTCAGCATGCGCCAGTTTTGCCGCTTGGTGAATCTGTTCATCTGTCGCGTCAAGATTTCCGTAACGGATGTTGTCACGGATGGTTCCAGTAAACAGGTGGGTATCCTGCAATACAATACCGAGGGAACGACGCAGATCGTCTTTTTTAATCTTTGTAATATTGATGCCGTCGTAGCGGATCTTTCCTTCCTGAATATCATAAAAACGGTTGATCAGGTTGGTAATTGTTGTCTTACCGGCACCGGTGGAACCTACAAATGCCAGTTTCTGTCCCGGTTTTGCGAACAGGCTGATATCCTTTAAGATGACCTTATCCGGATTGTAACCAAAGGTAACATCTTCAAAACGGACATCACCGGTCAGAGGGGTGTAAGATACACTTCCATCTGCGGAATGTGGATGTTTCCATGCCCACATGCCGGTACGTTCTTTACATTCGATGATGTTGCCATCGGCATCTCTTTTTGCATTGACAAGTGTTACATAGCCTTCGTCTGTCTCCGGTTTTTCGTCGATCAGGGCAAAGATTCTCTCCGCTCCGGCAAGCGCCATAACGATGGAGTTGAACTGTTGTGCCACCTGCATAAATGGCTGGGTAAAACTCTTGGTAAACTGCAGGTAGGAGGCCATGACGCCGAGCGTAATGCCGCCCACACCGGCAACCGAGAGAACACCACCGAGGACAGCGGTCAGAACGAACTGTAAGTTTCCGATGTTTCCGATCACCGGTCCCATCATGTTTGCGTATTTGTTTGCCTGTGAGGCACTGTCAAACAGTGCTTCGTTGAGCTGGTCGAATTCCTCTTTGGATTTCTGCTCATGGTTGAACACTTTTACCACACGCTGGCCATTCATATGTTCTTCCACAAATCCGGTCACGTCGGCAAGGGAAACCTGCTGGCGCACAAAGTATTTTCCACTGTTTCCACCGATTTTTTTTGTGACAAATACCAGAATCCCGATGACAACAATGGCAAGCAGTGTCAGCAGGGGACTTAAGACCAGCATGGAAATAAACGTAACAATGATGGTGAAAAATGACATCAGTGCCTGTGGGATTGCCTGACTGATCATCTGGCGCAGGGTATCGGTATCATTTGTGTAAAGACTCATGATAGAGCCATTCGTATTCTGATCGAAATAGCGGATCGGAAGGGTCTGCATATGCTCAAACATATCATCACGCACACGCTTTAACACACCCTGGCCGATATATACCATCATACGGGTATAGATAAATGTTGCAATAACACCGACAATGAAAATACAGCCAAGTACAGCAAGTGCACGGTAAAATTCGGTATAGTCCGGACTTTTTTGTCCAATCAGGGGAAGGATGAAATCATCAAGCATGTATTTTAAGGACAGAGATACCGAAATGGATGCGACTGCACTTAAGAAGATACATACAAATACAAGAATAAAGCGGGCTTTATAGGTTTCTGTTACATATTTCAACAGACGTTTTGCGGTAGCAATATTGTATTTGGAAAGCTTTGGTTTTTTGTTATTCATGATCTTCACCTCCTTTGACCTGTGATTCATATACTTCACGGTAAATAGCATTGGTTTTTAACAGTTCTTCGGATGTACCAATGCCGGAAATCTCACCGTTTTCAAGGACAATGATCAAGTCGGCATCTTCAATGGAAGAAACACGCTGTGCAATGATGATCTTTGTCGTGTTTGGAATTTCCTCGCGGAAAGCCTTGCGGATCAGCGCATCGGTTTTGGTATCCACGGCGCTGGTAGAATCATCAAGGATCAGAATTTTTGGTTTCTTCAGCAGGGCACGGGCAATACAAAGACGCTGTTTCTGTCCACCGGATACGTTGTTTCCACCCTGGACAATCTGTGTATTGTAACCATCCGGAAATTCGCGGACGAATCCGTCGGCCTGTGCCAGTTTACAGACATTCTGTACTTCTTCATCCGTAGCATTTTCGTTGCCCCAGCGGATATTGTCGTAAATTGTTCCGGAGAACAGGACGTTTTTCTGCAACACCATGGAAACCTGATCGCGCAGGGATTCCAGATTATATTTGCGCACGTCGATACCGGAAACTTTTACACTTCCTTCGGTGACGTCATACAGACGCGGAATCAGCTGTACAAGCGTTGATTTTGCACTTCCGGTTCCACCGATGATCCCCACGGTCTGACCGGATTTGATATGCAGATTGACGTCTTTTAAGGAAAGATTTCCACCTTCACCGGCATAACTGAAACTGACATGATCGAAAATAATATCACCATCGGCAACGGAAGTTACAGCATCAGCAGGATCGCGCATTTCCGGAATCTCATTTAGTACTTCCACGATACGGTCGGTCGATGCACCGGCAATCATGATCATGACAAACACAAATGTTACCATCGTCAGGGAACCGATGATCTGTAAGGCATATACAATAATAGAAGTAAGTGCACCGGTTTCCATGATTCCGGTTACGATGCCTTTTCCGCCAATGTAAATAAGAATCATAATCACAGCATACATGACAAACTGCATAACCGGGGAATTCCAGGCAACGATCTTTTCCGCTGTGGTAAAAAGTTGATAAACATATTTGGAAACACCGTGGAATTTACCAATTTCATAATCTTCACGGACGAATGCCTTTACGACGCGGGCGGCATTTACATTTTCCTGTACGGAATTGTTTAATTCATCATATTCGTCAAACACCTTGATGAAATGTGGATGGGCTTTTTTTGCAATAAATAACAGCGTGCCACCGAGTACCGGAATGACGATTAAAAATAAGAGCGCAGCTTTTCTGCTGAGCGTCAGGGTCATAACCCAGGATAAAATAATCATGATCGGAGCCCTTGCCAGCAGGCGGATACTCATCATATAAGCCATCTGGATATTTGTAATATCGGTGGTCATACGTGTTACAAGACCGGACGTGGAAAAATGGTCGATATTTTTAAAGGAAAAATCCTGTACTTTATAATAAATATCGTGCCGCAGATTTTTGGCATATCCGGCTCCGGCAATTGCTGCAAAGTTTCCGGCCTGTACACCGAAAAACAGGGACATCATTGCCATAATTACAAGGATAAGTCCTCTTTGGATAATATATCCGAGATTTCCTTCTGCAATGCCAATATCAATAATTTTTGCCATTTCCAGAGGAATCAATACTTCCATCAGTACCTCTAATGTAACCAAAAGAGGGGTAATGATGGATTGCTTTTTGTATTCCCGGACGGATTGTAAAAGTTTCTTATTCATTTTTTTTACATACCTCCTTATGTTCTGATACGTTATAGAGCATCTGGTAGAGCACTTTTTTACAGGTCAGAACATCAGCTTCGGAAATATCTGTCGTAAGCTGTGTTTCCGACTGCCTTATGTGTGCAAGGATGCTCGGACGGAGTGCTTCCGCTTTCTTTGTAGGAATGATGCGTTTCAGACGGGCATCTTTTTTTTCGCTTTCCCGCACAATAAAACCATTTTTTTCGAGAAGCTGCAGCATTCCGGTCGCCGTGGATTTGCGGATCTGAAATTCTTCTTCGATGTCTTTCTGGTAGACAACCTTGTGAAGGGTTTCCAGAAGAAGAAATTTCAACACATGTTTCTGCATGGTGGTCAGACCATCGTCGTTGATCATGGAGTTCACACAGCTTTTCCGTTTCATCTGATGGGACAGTACCTGGATCAGGCGGCCCATATGAATTTCTTTGAGTTGTTCTTCATCGAAATCCTGCAAGAAATCACTCCTTTCTTAAAATGATTTTAAATAGTTAGCAACCGAACTTTTATCATTATAGGGATGAAAATTTAAAATGTCAATGGCTTTTTTTGGAGGATTTTGTAAGTTCACAGAAAAAACACAAACACAAAATGCCTGACAACTTGCATTAAAATGAGTAAATTTATCATATTCACAGAAAAAACACAAAATAATTAACAGACAGGGTTGACATTGCCAGAATACAGTGCTATAACGTAGGCATAACAAAGGAAACAAATTTGACATATGAATATGAGGAAAAGAGGCGATTACTATGTCAGATAAGAATCCAAAACACCCGTTAAAGAAAAAACAGGCGAAAGCAAAAGATAAAAAGAAACACATTTACGAATAAATCGTAAAATGGAGTCGAGCGAGAGCATCTGCTGATGTCCTCGCTTTTTCTTTTCCAGGAGCATGTTGAGAAGAAAAAACGGAGATGTTATACTAAAAACAGTATGAAATGAAGAAATGAGGAAATCGGTCATGATAAAAACAACGGGAAATATAGCGGCATCCGCCAATATCGTAAAGGAATCGGTAGTGATGGGGGATGTATCCATCGGTGAGGACAGTACCATTCTTTTTTATGCGGTACTGCGTGGGGATGACAATAAAATTATCATCGGAAAAGGGACAAACATTCAGGATAACTGCACGGTCCACACTTCCAAAGTCGACCCGACCATGGTGGGCGATTATGTGACGGTGGGGCATAATGCAATTCTTCATGGCTGCACGATCGGGGACAACACATTAATCGGCATGGGCGCAACGGTGATGAACGGCAGTGTGATCGGAAAAAACTGTCTCATCGCAGCAGGAAGCCTTGTGCTCGAACATCAGAATATCCCGGATGGAAGCATGGTTATGGGCAGACCGGCGAAGGTCACGCGGGCATTGACGGAAGAAGAAATTGCAGGGTTAAAAGAGAGTGCACTTTCTTATATCGAAGAGGGAAAGAAACTCAGGGAAGAAGGATATTGCCTGTAAAAAAGAGGTACACAAGTGGATAAAATATTAATAATTGAAGATGATGTGGAAATCAATACGCTGTTAACAGATTTCCTGAAAGAAAACGGATATGTTGTGTACAGTCAATATGATGGACTCCATGTTCTGGATTTCTTACACAAAGAAAAAATTGATCTGATCATACTTGATATTATGCTACCCTATCGAAGCGGCGATATTATTCTGGCAGATATACGCAGACAATTTACGATACCGGTTCTTATTATTTCAGCGAAAGAAACGACACAGAATAAAATTGATCTGCTTCGTCTTGGGGCAGATGATTACATTACAAAACCTTTTGATATGGAAGAAGTGCTTGCCAGAATCGAAAGCAATCTGCGCAGAGTACAGTTTGAAAATCGTTCGGCTGCCTGTTTACAATGCGGGGATTTATGTCTGGCTCTTGATGGTAATGTAGGAGCAAGCGTACAGGACAATAACCTCAAGATTATTCTTGAATTATAAAGTATTGAATTAAAAATAATAAGAGTTTATTTTGCGGAATTCTTTAAAGCCTGAATTTGTTCCACGGAAAGTCCGGTAATTTCAGAAATTTCAGAATCCGAATATTTACCGGAGGAAAGCATACGACGGGCAGATGTTGTAATGCCTCGTTCAATGCCCTGCTGAATGCCAGTTTCCAGCCCCTCGCGGTATTTCTCGTCATAAGCCATTTGCAGCGTCATGTAGTCATGCCTCCATTTCTCATTGCGCTTGGCAGATTCCACAGCCTTGGAGAGATCTTGTGTAAAAGAATCTTCCGGCTGTCTGCCATCAATAAAGTTAAGCAGCCGTTTCAGTTCCGGCCGAACATCATCAAAAATTCCTTTCGTATTTAAAATGATTTTCTGTGTGCCATCGTTAAGAGGCAGATTCGGATCTTCCACGCAGCGGTTTTCAAAAGTATACACATGCCTGCCGATATGGAACGGATCAAAGGTGCAGACAAAGATCACGAAACTTTGTTTCAACTGCGTGTAATCCATGCCCTTGTCGAGCAGGTTTAAATCAATCATCCCCTGATAATAGCGGGTGCGCTTCGGAAGATTTTTATGGTGTCCGTTCTGCATTTCAATGTTGTAAACCGTATCAAAATCGTCCTCAACATACACATCCAGCCGGATGCTCTTCGCATCCAGAGACAGATTAATCGTTTTCTGATCCTCGGGATACTCAATGCGTGAAATCTTAATATTCAGTATAGTTTCCAGAAAAGGTTTACAATATTTGGGATCGCGCATAACAATCCCAAACATAAAATCATCACTAATGGTAAGGTCTTCGAACTTTTTGCTCTTGTACATTTTCTTCTCCTTTGTAGTGGCGGAGAGGAAAACGTGTGATATAGCGGCTGTTCTTCTATCAAGATTGTAACATGGAAGCCCCCCAGCTTTCAATATCTGAAAATAAAAACAATAATAAAATAATAACTGAATTTTTGCTCTGCACGAAATTCCTCTCCAATATTTAATTGTTTCGTACACATGGAAAAAAACGGATGAAATATCCGGTGAAATGCAGCGGTATATAAATTTAGCTGCAAATTCGAAATGTGTAAAGAAAATATAGCATGGAAGAAACATATGCGCAATAGGAAAACAGGACTAAAATTAAGACGTCACAAAATCTTCACAAAAGAATTAACACTCAATACTTGATAATGGAAGTCGATTTTTGTCCTGTCTTGTGTATCCCGGAAGTGCCTGTTTTACAGGCTTTCCGGGGCATCAGTCATTTTGTCTGGTATTGTAAAGCAGTGTCAGATTTGTCGTAAATGTCGTAAATTTGTGGTCAAAAAATGATGAGAAATGGAGAGTGCTAATAAAATGAAATTAACGTATACAAATGTAAATGGATATCTGATCCCGAATCTCACCTATAAATCCGGTGAGCAGATGGAGCAACTTGGCAAGTATGGTTTTCTTCGCAGAGATTATCTGAAGAACCATCGAAATTCAACTTATCAGGTGATGCTTCTGCAGGACACCATTGGAGAGCATCTTCTGGAAGTGGACAAGGCAGCCAGAGAACGGGAAGAAGTGATTCTGAAACAG
>ENA-OPCW01001571-OPCW01001571.1-human-gut-metagenome-genome-assembly--contig:-NODE-1571-length-11210-cov-2.241775_pt1 | contig 11210 bp, 9 predicted proteins | sample MGYA00241258_ERZ501496 | MGnify/ENA primary metagenome ERZ501496 (study PRJEB25962, sample SAMEA2042660) | human gut metagenome | biome: human gut; feature: human-associated habitat; material: faeces...
TAAATAAGACATTGTGCCGTCTAACTTAGCAAAATGAAAAGCTTAATTCAATTCTTAGCATGATTGAATAAGTGAAAAAGCACACTTTCTATGCAACTTGTAAAAGGACGAGCAAAAACTGTTTAGTGTTGTAAAATCAGTGAGTTTCAAAATTGGCAAGGTGTAACTGCCAATGGGAGGCGTTGTGCCTCCGTTTTTATTAAGAGAAAGAATTAATGGCCAGTTTCCTGACAAAAATTTTTGGTAGCCGCAACGATCGACTGATTAAGCAATATCGCCGTAAAGTTGCTGCGATTAATAAACTTGAGCCCGAAATGAAGGCATTGAGCGACGAACAGCTCAAAGCCAAAACGGCAGAATTCCGTCAGCGTTTAGCCGACGGAGCTTCCTTGGACTCTCTCCTGCCGGAAGCATTCGCCGTTGTGCGTGAGGCAAGTTTCCGCGTTCTCGGAATGCGTCACTTTGACGTGCAGTTAATCGGCGGTATGGTCTTAAATGACGGCAAGATCGCTGAAATGCGTACCGGTGAAGGTAAAACGCTCGTATCTACTCTCCCGGCTTATCTGAATGCGCTCGAAGGAAAAGGTGTTCATATCGTAACAGTAAACGACTATCTGGCAAAGCGTGATGCGGAGTGGATGGGTCAGGTACATGAGTTCCTGGGACTGAAGGTCGGCGTGGTACTGAACAGCATGACCTCCGAGGAGAGACAGGAAGCTTACAAGTGTGATATCACTTATGTTACCAACAACGAACTGGGATTTGATTATCTGCGTGATAACATGGTTATTTACAAGGAACAGCTGGTTCTGCGTGGATTGCATTATGCCATCATCGATGAGGTGGACTCTGTACTGATCGATGAAGCGAGAACTCCTCTGATCATTTCCGGACAGAGCGGCAAGTCTACCGCTTTATATGAAATGTGTGATCTGCTGGCACGTCAGATGAAGCGCGGTGATGATGTACAGGAACTGACCAAGATGGATGCCATTATGGGTGTGGTACAGGAAGAGACCGGAGACTTCGTAGTCAACGAGAAGGATAAGATCATTAACCTGACCGCAGCAGGTATGGAGAAGGTTGAGAGATTCTTCCACATTGATAACTTCGCTGATCCCGAGAACCTGGAGATCCAGCACAACATCATTCTGGCATTACGTGCCCATAATCTGATGTTCCGTGATAAGGATTATGTGGTAAAGGATGACCAGGTACTGATCGTCGATGAATTTACCGGACGTATCATGCCGGGACGCCGTTACTCCGACGGTCTGCATCAGGCAATCGAAGCAAAAGAGCATGTAAAGGTGAAGAGAGAAAGTAAGACGCTGGCATCCATTACCTTCCAGAATTTCTTTAACTTATTCGAGAAAAAGTGTGGTATGACCGGTACGGCTCTCACTGAGGAGACCGAGTTCCGTGAGATCTACGGCATGGATGTTGTTGTGATCCCTACGAACCGTCCCGTTATCCGTAAGGATCTGCAGGATGCTGTATACAAGACGAAGAGAGAGAAGCTGAACGCTATCGTGAATGCGGTAGAGGAAGCACACGCCACAGGACAGCCTGTACTGGTAGGTACGATCACTATCGAAGCCAGTGAGGAACTGAGCAGAATGCTGACCAAGTGCGGCATCCAGCACAAGGTATTGAATGCAAAATTCCATGAACTGGAAGCAGAGATCGTAGCCGATGCCGGTGTACACGGTGCGGTAACCATCGCTACCAACATGGCAGGTCGTGGTACGGATATCAAGCTGGATGATGAAGCGAGAGCCGCCGGCGGACTGAAGATCATCGGTACCGAGCGTCATGAGTCCAGACGTATTGATAATCAGCTGCGTGGACGTTCCGGACGTCAGGGAGACCCGGGTGAGTCCCGTTTCTACATTTCCCTGGAAGACGATCTGATGAGACTCTTCGGTTCCGAAAAACTGATGGGCATTTTCAAATCCCTCGGCGTACCGGAAAATGAGCAGATCGAGCACAAGATGCTTTCTTCCGCCATCGAAAAAGCGCAGAAGAAGATCGAGGGCAACAACTACGGAATCCGTAAAAACCTGCTCGACTATGACCAGGTCAACAACGAGCAGCGTGAGATCATCTACAAAGAGAGACGCCGCGTTCTGGACGGCGAGAGCATGAGAGACACCATCTTCAAGATGATTGCCGACACCATCGACAATACTGTGGATCTCTGCATCGGCGAGAACACCGAGCAGTCCGAGTGGGATCTGACCGAGTTAAATGAGATGTTGCTCTCCATCATGCCGGTGAAGGCAGTGACAAAAGAGCGCGTAGAGAAGATTTCCAAAAACGAGCTGAAACAGCAGTTAAAAGAGGAAGCTGTTAAACTCTACGAGGAGAAAGAAGCAGAATTCCCGGAGGAGGAGCAGATTCGTGAGCTTGAGCGTGTCGTTCTTCTGAAGGTTATCGACCAGAAGTGGATGGATCATATCGATGATATGGATCAGCTCCGCGAGGGTATCGGCCTGCAGGCATACGGCCAGAGAGACCCGAAGGTTGAGTACAAGATGGCAGCTTACGACATGTTTAACGAAATGCTCGAGTCCATCCAGCAGGATACCGTCCGTCTCCTGTTCCATGTACGTGTTGAGCAGAAAGTAGAACGTGAGCAGGTAGCCAAAGTGACCGGAACCAACAAAGACGAGTCCGGCCCGAGAAAACCGGTACAGCGCGCAGAGCGTAAGATCTATCCAAACGATCCATGCCCGTGCGGAAGCGGCAAGAAGTACAAACAGTGCTGCGGAAGAAAACCGGTTTGATAAAAGCAGAACAGCAGTGAGACGGATGAGCACGATCCGTTTGACAAAGCACGCAGCTTCCCTACCAGAAGCTGCGTGTCATACAAAATATAAAACAGAAAGCAGGTGAAGCTTGTGGTAGTTGAATTAGACCAGTTCAAAATGGAACTTGGCACATACGATAAACCATTAGTGGAAGTGAGGGATTCACTTTGACCTCGCTAACAAAGAGCAGAGGATCGAAGAATTAGAGCGTAAAATGGAGGAACCCAATTTCTGGGACAACCCCGAAGAAGCGCAGGAGCAGATGAAACAGCTGAGCAGCATGAAAGAGGACAGAGATACGTATCAGAAACTGGTATCCGCCAAAGAAGATATGGAAACTCTGATCGAGATGGGACAGGAGGAGGATGACGATTCCGTTGTTCCGGAAATCGCGGAAATGATGGAAGAGTTCAAGGCATCCTTCGATGCCATCCGCATCAAAACCCTGCTGTCCGGCGAATTTGACAAGGACAATGCGATCATCAAACTGAACGCAGGTGCAGGCGGAACCGAGGCGTGCGACTGGTGCGGCATGCTGTACCGTATGTACACCAGATGGGCAGAACGCAAAGGCTTTACGATCGAGGAACTCGACTTTCTGGACGGTGATGAGGCCGGTGTGAAGTCCGTGACATTCCAGGTCAACGGCGAAAACGCTTACGGTTATCTGAAATCCGAAAAAGGCGTTCACCGTCTCGTCCGTATTTCTCCGTTCAACGCGGCAGGAAAACGCCAGACATCGTTCGTATCGTGCGATGTTATGCCGGATATCGACAAAGAGATCGATGTTGAGGTTCGTGATGAGGATATCCGTATCGATACGTACCGTTCCAGCGGTGCCGGCGGACAGCACATCAACAAGACGTCATCGGCGATCCGAATCACGCATATGCCGACCGGCATCGTGGTTACGTGCCAGAATGAGCGTTCCCAGTTCCAGAACAAGGACAAGGCAATGCAGATGCTGAAAGCAAAATTGTATATGCTGAAACTCCAGGAGCAGGCAGATAAGCTGAGCGACATCCGCGGCGAAGTAACCGAGATCGGCTGGGGCAACCAGATCCGTTCTTACGTTATGCAGCCATACACCATGGTCAAAGACCACCGTACCAACGCAGAGACCGGAAACGTCGATGCAGTCATGGACGGCGGAATTGATCTGTTTATCAACGCATATCTGAAGTGGATTGCCCTCGGAACCGGAGCGAAAGAGGAAGAAGCATAATTCGGCTGTGGGCAGAGCACAGTGACAAGTAAAATAAGGAGCATTTTCACCAACAGAGGACGGAAATGCTCCTTTCTGTTTTGAAGACAAAGGCAAACAGGAGGTAAAAGTATGGGTATTATCAGAGCAGCAGTCAATGCAGTACACGGCAGTCTCGCCGATCAGTGGCTGGAGACCGTGGAACCGTATGAGATGGGGGAACATACGGTATTTACAGAGGGAATTCTGGTAAGAAAAGGCCAGAATAAAAAGGGAAGCCAGACGATTTCAAACGGTTCTGTGATCCATGTCTATGACAATCAGTTCATGATGCTGGTAGACGGCGGAAAGATCATTGATTACACCGCAGAGCCGGGCTACTTTACCGTAGATCAGTCATCGTCTCCGTCGATGTTCAGCGGATCGCTTGACGCGGCAGTAAAAGATACGTTTGAGCGCCTGAAATTCGGCGGCCAGACTCCGCATGAGCAGAGAGTTTTCTATATTAATCTGCAGGAAATCAAGGGAATCAAATTCGGAACGAGAAATCCGGTCAACTATTTCGACCAGTTCTACAATGCCGAGCTGTTCCTTCGGGCACACGGTTCCTATTCCATCCGCATCGTCGATCCGCTCCGCTTCTACGCAGAGGCTGTGCCGAGAAACGCATCCCGCGTGGAGATCGAGGATATCAACGAGCAGTATATGAACGAATTTTTAGAGGGCCTGCAGTCCTCGATCAATCAGATGGCAGCCGACGGCATCCGCATTTCGTTCGCAGCATCCAAGAGCGCCGAGCTGTCCCGCTACATGGCAGATGCGATGGATGAGAGCTGGCGGGCAATGCGCGGCATGGAGATCCAGTCCGTGGCAATCGCAAGCCTTTCCTACGATGAAGCTTCCCAGAAACTGATCCAGATGCGCAACGAAGGTGCGATGATGTCTGATCCATCGATCCGTGAGGGTTATGTACAGGGAGCGATGGCACGCAGTATGGAGAAAGCAGCAGCCAACCCAAACGGAGCCATGAACGGCTTTATGGGTGTTCAGATGGGCATGAATGCCTTCGGTTCCTCGTTTGCATCGGCGTCCGCTTCGAATCAGCAGCAGATGCAGCAGCAGGCGGCAGCCAAGGCACAGCAGGAAGCTGCAAAAGGCGTATGGAAATGCTCCTGCGGAACGGAAAACACCGGCAATTTCTGCTCAAACTGCGGAAGTGCAAAGCCGATGGTGTGGATCTGCGGCAAGTGCGGAACGGAGAACAGCGGGAAGTTTTGTTCGAACTGCGGCAGCCCGAAACCGGAAGCGGCAGGAAAATGGGTCTGCGCATGCGGGACCGAGAATACCGGCAAGTTCTGCTCGAACTGCGGAAAACCAAGACAGTAAAAGAAAACAGATAACCATCCAATACAACAGCGGCTCCGGGGAAGGAGGGATAGAATATGGAGGTTATTACATACAAATGCCCGAACTGCGGAGGCGATCTGACCTTCGATCCGGCAAGCGGAAAGTATAAATGCGAGTACTGCCTGTCCTCGTTTACACAGGAAGAAGCCGAAAAGGCGAACCCGAAAGCAGCGGAAGCGCTGAACGGGGAGGACGATGCTGCCGGTGCACAGGAAGCATCCGATGCACAGAAGGAAAGCAGTACGGAGGAAACAAAAGGGGAAACAGAGCAGGGCGAAGCAGTTGTCTACATCTGCCCGAACTGCGGCGCCGAGATTGTGACCGATGCGACGACGGCAGCGACATACTGTTTCTACTGCCACAACCCGGTGGTGCTTTCCGGCCGGCTCTCGGGAGAATATATGCCGGATTTCGTGCTACCGTTTAAGATCAGCAAGGAGCAGGCAATCGAGAAATTTTTGTCATTTGCGCGGAAGAAACGCTTTATTCCGAAGGACTTTTTCGAGAAAAACCAGGTACAGAAGATGACGGGTGTCTATTTCCCGTACTGGATTTACGGCGGAGACTTTGAGACGGATTACATGGCACGCGGCCGGAAGGTGAGAGTCTGGCAGACCGGTGATGTGGAGTACAAAGAGACCAGCATCTACGATGTCCGCCGGGAGGGCGAGGTCCGCGTGGACGGTCTGTCGCGCAATGCACTGAACAAGGCCGACCGCGATCTGATCGAATGCGTGCAGCCCTATCGTCTGGAGGAGATGCAGCCGTTTTCTATGGGCTATCTTTCCGGATTTCAGGCGGAAAAACGTGATATCGAACAGGCGCAGATCGCACCGGAACTGAAAAAAGAACTGGAGACGATGGCGCGCGGCGCAATGCGGAACGAGGCGAACGAGTATCTCTCCCTCGAGCAGGAGAAAATGAAGCTTTCTCCAAAGCGGGAGGACTGGCGTTACGTACTGTTTCCGGTCTGGACACTGACGTATCCGGGAAAAGACGGAAAGGTTTATTACTACGCGATGAACGGCCAGACCGGCACGATCAACGGTGATTTTCCGTTTGAGCGGAAAAAAGCGCTGCTGACGTCGGTTGTGAGTGCACTTTTTGTACTGATCTTTATGCTGGTGGGAGGGTATTTCTCATGAGAAGAATGAAAAAAGCGAGACAATATCTGCTCGGCATTTTTGCAGCCCTTCTGCTGTGCGGGATTTTTTCTGTGAATACCGTAAAAGCGGACACCCAGTATGTCTACGACAACGCATCGCTTCTTTCGGATGAGGAGGAGCAGGATCTCGAGCGTTCCTGTGCGGAGTTCGAGAGCAATACGGACATTCATATGGTGATCCTGACCGAGTACAGCAGCGGCTCCGAGGACTGCCAGGCGATTGCGGATGATTTCTATGATAAAAAGTATCCGAAGGAGCCGAACGGCGTCTGCTTCCTCATTGACATGGGACAGCGCCAGATTGTGATTTCAACGTCGGGCATTATGCAGTATTATATGTCGGACGCGGAAATCGATGACATTCTGCAGGCAGCGCAGAGCTATGCAAAAGAGGGCGACTATGCGGGGACGTTTGCAAAAATGATTACGATAACGCAGGAGTGCTTCGACCGCGGTGTTTCCGAGGCGGACTACCTGATTACAGAAGACGGCTCGATCATTCATTACCGTAAAATCAACAGTACCGAGGCAATGATTGCTGTCCTTTTAGCTGCTGTGACAGGATTTTGTGTTTATTTTGGAATCTGGAAGAGTTACAGACGAAAGAAAAACCGCGGTGCAAAGGGCTATGCGGATCTGAAACGCGTAAAAATCAGAGACCGCAGGGATGCACTGATTGACCGCCATGTGTCGATGCACAAGATCCCGAGGGACGACGGAAACCACGGAGGAGGCGGTTCCGGCGGCGGAGGAGGCGGTGGCGCCTGAATGCGGGCAATGTGCTTTTTGTTGTCGGCACCCAGCGGAAACAGCCACGGCGGCGGAAGTATCGGATTCTAAAAAGTCCTTGCGCATTGTGCCGGAATATGGTACGATCTTTCCTGTGAAAACAAATGTATTTCCTGGAAAGAACATAGAAACAGAGGATTGCCATGAGAGAAGAGAAAACAAAGTATTATGTAATCAAAGAAAAGGCGGTTCCGGAGGTCCTTTTGAAGGTCATCGAGGCCAAACGGTTGATGGATATGCAGGAGCTTACCGTGCAGCAGGCAACGGAAAAAGCGGGAATCAGCAGAAGCTCTTTCTATAAATACAAAGATGATATTCTTCCTTTTCATGACAATGCAAAAGGAAAAACGATTACGTTTATTCTGCAGATGGACGATGAGCCGGGACTGCTTTCCGATGTGCTGAAGATTATCGCCGAGTTTCACGGAAACATTCTGACCATTCATCAGACGATTCCGTTAAACGGCGTGGCGTCACTGACGATCAGTGTGGATATCGCGGAAGACCGGGGAGACGCCTCGGAGATGATCAACGAGATTGAGTCCAGACAGGGAGTTCATTATTTTAAAATCTTAGGACAGGAGTCCTGAAAAAGAAAAAGCAAGAGAGGGACAAAAGAGATGATTCAGATTGCAGTATTAGGATATGGCACCGTTGGTTCCGGCGTGGTAGAAGTCATCAACACGAACCATGACAGCATCAACAAGAGAGCAGAGAACGAGATTAATATCAAATACGTTCTGGATTTAAGAGATTTCCCGGGAGATCCAGTGGAAAAAGTGCTGGTACATGATTACGAAGTGATCGCAAACGATCCGGAGGTTGATGTTGTTGTCGAGGTCATGGGCGGCGTAGAGCCGGCTTACACCTTCACAAAACGTGCGCTGGAGGCTGGAAAGAGCGTCTGCACATCCAACAAAGAGCTGGTGGCAAGACACGGTACCGAGCTTCTTGCAATTGCAAAAGAGCACGGCGCAAACTATCTGTTTGAGGCAAGCTGCGGCGGCGGTATCCCGATCATCCGTCCGTTAAACTCCTCCCTGACTGCAGATGAGATCGATGAAGTAACTGGTATCTTAAATGGTACCACGAACTATATCTTAAGCAAAATGGCAAGCGACGGTTCCGATTTCGCAGATGTATTAAAAGAGGCACAGCGCCTCGGCTACGCAGAGCGCAACCCGGAAGCAGATGTAGAAGGCTACGATGCGTGCCGTAAAATTGCGATTCTTTCTTCTCTTGCTTATGGAAAAGAAGTCAATTACGAAGAGGTTTACACCGAGGGAATCACAAAGATCACCGCAGAGGATATCAAATATGCGACCTCGATGGGAACCGCAATCAAACTGCTCGCAACAAGCCGCAAGGTGGGTGATCAGTATTACGCCATGGTAAGCCCGGTGATGATTGACGCGAAAAACCCGCTGTACAGCGTAAACGGTGTCTTCAACGCCATCTTCATCCACGGAAATGTACTGGGTGATGCCATGTTCTACGGAAGCGGAGCAGGAAAACTCCCGACCGCAAGTGCCGTTGTTGCCGATGTTGTAGACTGCGCAAAGAACAAAGGCAGAAACATCATGATGAGCTGGAGCGAGGAGAAACTGAACCTGCTGCAGATCGATGATGTGAAGAGCCGCTTCTTCGTCCGCGTATCCGGCCACGCCGCAGAGCGCCAGAGTGAGATTGAGGAGCTGTTCGGAAAAGTAGAAATCGTAGCAGTTCCAAGTCTGTCCGAGGAGTTCGCATTCATCACAGGCGAAATCACAGAGCAGGAGTACAGAGAAAAAGCAGAGAAACTCGACGGAATCCAGAGCAGAATCCGCGCGAGAATTTAAGATCTCGAAATAGACATAACTAAAAAGACGTTTCACAGCCGTAAAGCAAGGGGTGTGAAACGTCTTTTTAGTTATCTTAAGATTTATTTTTAAAGATCTGTGCCGGATCCAAAGGAATCCGTATCATATCCCACCGGTTCCGATGCCGGATACAGGACATCTTTCCGTTCCTGATAGAACGCAGCCATCGTGATCTGCATATACGGCATCACCCATAAGAAGCCGATGGCGCAGGAGCAGGATGCAAGGATCTCAAGTCCTAAAAAGCTGAGGAGCAGCAGAATGTAGCGGAAGAAATTCTTTTTCATCAGCACAAAGCTCTGACGGATCGCCTGGATCGGGCCGATGCCGGGAGTGTCGTTCATCACGAAGGTGGAAAGGGAAAACGGAACCAGCACCAGCGTGGAAACGAGAGAGCCGATCAGCTTATAAACATAAACATTCATGAGCGAAGAAAGCTCAGCGTCAATGGAAAGTGCAGTTCCAAGCGTCAGTTCCGCACTCGGGGAGGAAAGATACTGGAAGCCCGGAATGCTGGAAATCAGGGCGATCACGGAGCTGATGCCGTTGATGATAAGGAACATCAGCACGTACTGGTCCGGGTGGTGATAGAAAGCGTAGAGCATATCACCGACGGAAATCGGTTCCCCGCGCAGCGTCGAGAGGCAGATTTTTAAGTAGCCTGCCTGGAAGAGGCTGAGGAGCAGGGAAAACAGGAACAGCGTCAGATTCAGGAAAATGATATCGTACAGCGTTGTGCCTGAAAAAATCAGCGTCGGGATGAGGGAGCAGGAGAAGGTGAGAAACAGGTTGATCGCGGTTGCGCCCACCAGCGTGCCGCATCGGCCTGCCATGGCCTCACGGGCCTGCTTTTTCAGTTCTGAAAATTTCTGTTTTTGTCCGTTCATGAAAAATCCTTTCTGGTACTTAGATGGTATTTCCGTCGGTGGTTGTTCCGTTATCCGGTGTCATCTGGTATTCCTGCATGTACTGATTGTAATACCGCTCGAGCAGGTTGGTGCTGCCGCCGCTGACCATGTTGAAAAGCAGGAAAGAAGCATACATGCAGATACCGACAATTATGCCGATGGTACAGCCCGCAAGACCGGCTTTTGCCGTGCCGCTCATGCGTCCTGCGCCGCGGCTTAAAAGGGCGAAGATCACGCCGAGCGAGCCGAAAAACAGGGAACCCATGTTGAGCATGAACAAAAAGGAGCAGATCGCCATGACCATCGAAGCGGCCGCAAGGGCCTGCGAACCCGTCCTGCGCGGCGGCTGTACGGGAGGCTGCTGCTGGTAATGCTGATACGGTCCGGGACGCTGGCCCTCAGGCACGCCGTACGGATGGGAGGACTGATAGGAATCTCCGGACTCATTGGTGTTTGGATCGTAATTTTCTGGTGTCATAAAATGTCCTTTCTTCTGCAAAAAAGCGCGGTTTCACACGCAGTCTGTCAAAAAAGCTATAGTAAAGATTTTATCATGTAAGGTTGACAAAAACAAGACCTATTGATAAGGTAATAGAGTGGCTGTTCCGCCAAGGGTCCCGCTTTTTATGCGGGAAAAACAGAGAAGGAACAGCGTGTTTTGGAAGAGACAACAGGAGGAATTTACCTATGGATATGAATCAGGTATTGGCAGCCGAGTTGAACGTCAAACCGTGGCAGGTAGAAGCTGCAGTGAAACTGATTGACGAGGGAAACACGATCCCTTTTATTTCACGATATCGAAAAGAAGCAACAGGTTCCTTAAACGATGAGGTACTGCGAAATCTGTATGACCGTCTGATGTACCTGCGCAGTTTAAATGACCGCAAGGCCGTTGTCCTTGCGAGCATCGAGGAGCAGGGCAAGCTGACCGCAGAACTGAAAAAATCCATCGAAGAGGCCGCAACTCTCGTGGTTGTAGAGGATTTATACCGTCCGTACCGCCCGAAACGCCGGACGCGTGCGACGATCGCAAAAGAAAAAGGACTGGAGCCGCTGGCGAATATC
>ENA-OPCW01001572-OPCW01001572.1-human-gut-metagenome-genome-assembly--contig:-NODE-1572-length-11197-cov-4.014540_pt1 | contig 11197 bp, 9 predicted proteins | sample MGYA00241258_ERZ501496 | MGnify/ENA primary metagenome ERZ501496 (study PRJEB25962, sample SAMEA2042660) | human gut metagenome | biome: human gut; feature: human-associated habitat; material: faeces...
TTATGAAAAGAGGCTGTGAAATAACAGTCTCTATGGAAAAAGAGGACCTTTCGTTCAAAATGAACGAAAGGTCCTCTTTTTTACTCCCTTTCCGAAGGGGATATATTGCCAAAGGAGAAGTTTATCAGAGGTATATCCATCAGAGTGTGGAAATGAAACGTTTAAAGGCTTTAATTCCTTCATCTGTGCATTTATATACACCTGCGTCTTCGAGTACTTTGCAAAATACTTTTCCGACTTCCTGTTCCAAAATCTGTTCGATATTTTCTTCTGTAACATTGTCGTACTCTGATAGAAAGGCATCTGTCCAGTCTGCGTGTTTTGCAATTTGATCATTGCTTCGGATGTCTTTTTTCTCTATGATATATTCTTTTAGAAGTTCCATCTCTCCTTTGAGTCTTGCAGGAAGAACGGCGAGACCCATTACTTCTATCAGACCGATGTTTTCTTTTTTGATATGGTGAAGTTCTTCGTGCGGATGATATACTCCGAGAGGATGTTCTTCTGTTGTAATGTTGTTGCGAAGCGTCAGATCAAGTTCATACATACCGTCTTTTTTTCTGGCGATCGGGGTGATCGTGTTGTGTAAAACCCCGTCTGTTTCTGCAAATATAAATGCTTCCTCGTCTGTATAAGTACGCCATTTTGAAAGAATATGATCTGCAAGGTCGATAATCTGTTCCGTATTTTCTCCTCTCAGACGGATAACAGAAAGGGGCCATTTGACGATTCCCGCTTCCACGTCTTCATATCCCGGCACAGTAAAGTTTTCGATGATCGGAGCTTTGGCCATGGCGAAAGTATAATTTCCGCCCTGGAAATGATCATGGCTTAAGATAGAGCCGCCGACGATCGGAAGGTCTGCGTTCGATCCAAGGAAGTAGTGTGGAAATAGTTTAATAAAATCAAACAGTTTGGCAAATGTATTTCTGTCTATCTTCATCGGAACATGTTCGCCGTTAAATACGATGCAGTGTTCGTTGTAATAAACGTAAGGAGAATACTGGAATCCCCAGCTGCGTCCCTGGATCGTGATCGGGATGATGCGGTGGTTCTCTCTTGCAGGATGGTTGGAACGTCCGGCATAGCCTTCGTTTTCCATGCAGAGCTGACATTTTGGATAGGAAGCGGATTTCGCTTTTCCTGCAGCGGCAATCGCTTTCGGATCTTTTTCCGGTTTGGAAAGATTGATCGTAATGTCAAGTGTGCCGTATTTGGTTTCGACTGTCCATTTTCGATCTTTTTTGATGCGGTAGCGGCGGATATAATCGGTGTCCTGACTGAATTTATAGAACCAGTCGGTTGCGGCCTGCGGGCCTTCGCTTTCGTAGCGTTCCTCGAAATTGGTGCGCACGATGCTGGGCCGCGGGGTCAGTACGCCCATGAGCTTTGTGTCGAACAGGTCGCGGGCGGTGGAGTTGTCCTCGCACACACCGCGGGCAACGGCATCATCTACCAGCGTTTTGAGGATGCTTTCCAGATCGGTATAGCACACCTCGCCCTCCGGCGCGGTAAAGTCGTCCAGCTGCATGGTCATAAGCAGCTGGTTGCGGATGTAAATTTCATCATCGGGCAGGATAAGGCCGGTGTCCAGCCCGTAATTCACGAGCTGCTGAATGGCGGTAGAAATCACAGCACTGCGCCTCCTTCCGGGCGGATGCTCAGCACATGGCAGCGGCCCTCACCAAGGATGGCTTCCATGTGGGCCTTGAAGTCGGCCAGCATTTCCACCGGTACAAAGGCCTGAGCCGTACCGGCAAAGCCGCCGCCGTGCACGCGCACAGCGCCCTTGCCGTTCAGATAATGCTTGGCAGCTGCAATGGTCACGCCCATCTCCTGATGCTCCTTGTAACCGGCGGGGATCACGTTCTGCAGGTATTCCCAGCTGCTGTGGCCGGACTCGTTGACCAGACGCAGGAAAGTGTCAAAATCGCCCTCGCGCAGGGCAGCTACCTGTTTTGCCACGCGGTCGTTATCAGCATAGATATGGAAGGCGCGCAGCACGGCACGGTCGCCGCACTGCTTGCGGCACTCCGGAAGCTTTGCAAGGAAGGTCTCAAACGGCACATCCCGCAGCACTTCGCCGCCGCACACAGCAGCCACGGCGCGGCACTCGGCGGGCACAGCGGCATATTCGTCGGTCAGGTCGGCATGATCTGCGCAGGAATCCAGAATGCACAGGGCAAGGCCTGCCTTGGAGAAATCCACGGCCACCGGCTCCACATCCGGGTGGGCAGGGTCCGCAAAATCAATGGTAATAATGTTGCCAACGCTGGAAGCCATCTGATCCATCAGGCCGCAGGGCTTGCCAAAGTAGACGTTCTCTGCCCACTGGCCGATCTGCGCGATCTCGATGGGGGAGACTTTATCGGTCATGAAGCAGTCATTCAGGATCACGCCGATCAGCACTTCAAAGGCGGCGGAGGAAGAAACGCCGCTGCCCTTGGGCACGTTGGAGGAAATGTACACATCCAGACCGGCCAGCTTTGCGCCGCGCTGACGGAAGGCTTCGCATTCGCCGCGCAGCAGAGAGAGGGTAGTGTTTTCCTCTTCCTTGCGGGCAGCAAGGTCATCAAGGCCGATCACACACAGGTCGTAGCCTTCGCTCTGCACGCGCAGCTGGTTCAGGGTGTTGGGCGCGGCGGCAGCGATCATATCAATATTCACGCTGCCGGCCAGCACGCGGCCATGCTGGTGGTCGGTGTGGTTGCCGCCGATCTCGGTGCGGCCGGGGGCACTGTAAAGACCAGCTTCAGCATGGGGGCCAAAGGTGGCATCCAGACCATTCAGAACAGCTTCGTAGCGGGCAGCCTGTGCAGGAGTTTCGTCGGGCGCACAGCAGTAAAGTGCTGCCAGCCGGGCAGCGTGAGCGCCGCTGGAAAGCTCCTGCTTCCATGCGGAAACAGATTTCATCATAGGATAATCCTCCTTTTGAGCGGGTTGGAACTGCAGTGCAGGGCCGCATACAGGATGCTCTGCACACTTCTGTCCTTATCATATAAAATCCGGACAGAAAAAACCATGTGTTATTGTTGCATCTGGATGAAAAGTTGCAAAAAGACTGAAATTGGCGCACAGAGTGGAATTTGACGGTTGAAATAAAATTAGATATAAAACGGAAAAACCATTGGCGAAAATGCCTGCAAATCCACGGCTTTGCGTGGGACGGACGAGGCCTGCACAACATGGAGATTTGCGCTTTGAAAAAACAGGGAAAAAGCGCATGGGCCTTTTCCCTGTTTCCCCAAATATTATTTTGTAAACTCGTTTCCGGTCAGGCCGTCCATGTTCAGCATCCCTTCCAGTGCGGCCACATCTGCCGAAACGTCCAGTGCGTCGGACTGGAACAGCTTGTCCAGCTGATTTTCAAAGGCGGTCACCAGCAGGTCCATGCTGCGCTCGATGTTCTTTTTGACATCGGCGATGTTTTCCCCCTGCACATCCTGCGCAGGAAGGCTGGCGTAGGTGTTCAGCAGCTTGAGGGCGGTGGGCAGATAGTAGTCCATGAATTTCTGCAGCTGAGCCTTTTTGCCGGGGTCCTGCTTTGCCAGCTCAAAGATGCGGGCACTGACCGCTTCCAGACGGCTGATCTTGGTGGTCATCACGGGGTCCGGGATGGCATCGTTGACCTGCCGCAGCTGCTGCAGAATTGCGGTATATTGGTCCGCTGGTGCAGGTTCTGGGGCGGGCGCAGGCTTCGGTTTCCGGGGCGGCTGGGGAGCCGCGCCGCGCACTACCAGAGTATTGGTGCGGTTATCAATGTAAGCATCTGCACCGAAGTAACCGTGGGAAATAGCACTTTCCACCACGGTGCGCCCCTTTGCGGCATCGATGCCCGCGGCAGCAAACAGCTCGTCCAGCGGAATATTGTCGCGGTCGCCTGCGATCTTGTCCAACAGGCGTTCCAGCTTGCGGGTACGATCCATGCGCAGGCCGGTCAGCAGTGCGCCGGCTCCGCCAATGGTCGTGGCCAATGCAGGGAGCAGATCGTCGAAGTCCGGAAAGTCGAACAGGCAGTCGATCAGTTCCTCCGCACCGGTAAACAGGAAGACAGCACCCAGAATGGTGCAGATCACGGCAATGGTCTTGTGCCAGTTTTGAGCGCTCTTCTGTTCTGCGGTGGGGCGGTCAGTGCCGCAGGCGGCCTCGGGATCCTGCCGGGGTGCCGTCTGCGCAGGGGCGGGGCCGAGGTCGGAACGATAGTCTGCCTGCGCCTGTGCTGCGGCTCTTTCTTCTTTTTCAGCATTTTTATCGATGCTTTTTAAGATGAACAGCAGCACGCCCAGCGGTGCCGACATGGCAAACACAATAAAGATGGCAATGGTGGGAATGTGGGCAAAATAATGTTTTTTGGGCTGCATGAGCAAAAACCTCTCAATTTATCCTGACTGTCCGGCAAAAGAACAGAAAAAGACCGCGTTCCACTCTATTATAGCGGAGCACGGCCTTTTTGTTAAGGGGGAAATATTGATGTGCGTGGAAGCAGCAGGGGAGTAAGTCTGCTGCCTACCGGAAAAAGTTACTTCATCAGGCTGCAGACGGCCTCGGCGTAGGCGGCGGGATCATCCACCGGCAGGCCTTCGATCAGCTGAGCCTGTGCGTACAGCAGAGCACTGTACTTCTTGAGCTTGTCGGTGTCACCGGCCTCCTGTGCGGCCTTCAGCACGGCAAACACGGGGTGGTTGACATTCAGTTCCAGAACCTTATCGCTCTTTACGCCTTCGCTGCCGGGCTGCTTGGACAGCACTTTTTCCATCTCAATGGACAGCGGGCCGTCAGCACTCAGGCACACAGGGTGATCCTTCAGGCGGGTAGAGACCTTGACCTCTTTCACCTTGCCGTCCAGTGCGTCCTTCATGGCATCGAACAGGTTCTTGTTCTCAGCGGTAGCGTCCTCGGCGGCCTTCTTCTCTTCCTCGGTCTCAAGGCCCAGATCACCGCTGTTGACATTCTTGAACTCCACGGTGCCGTCCTTGCCCTCGGCATCCTTGCGGGGATAGGTGCGCAGGATCTGCAGGCAGAACTCATCCACATCCTCGGTCAGCAGCAGGACGTCATAGCCCTTATCCATGACCAGCTCAGCGGCGGGCAGCTTTGCCAGACGGTCGGTAGAATCACCGGCAGCAAAGTAGATATACTTCTGCTCAGCGGGCATCTTGTCCACATACTCCTGCAGAGTGACCATCTTCTGCTCCTTGGCAGACCAGAACAGCAGCAGGTCGCGCAGCAGCTCGGCGTGCATGCCGTAGTCGGAGTAAGCACCGAACTTGATCTGACGGCCGAACTCTTTCCAGAATTCCTCGTACTTCTCGCGGTCATTGGCCAGCATGGCGTGCAGCTCGTTCTTGATCTTTTTTTCCAGAGCGTTGTGGATCAGCTTGAGCTGGTTGTCCTTCTGCAGCATCTCGCGGCTGATGTTCAGGCTCAGATCCTGACTGTCCACAATGCCCTTGACGAAGCTGAAGTAATCGGGCAGCAGGTCGGCGCACTTCTCCATAATGAGCACGCCGGATGCGTACAGGGCCAGACCCTTTTCATAATCCTTGGTGTAGAAGTCGTAGGGACGGTGGCTGGGCACGAACAGCAGGGCATTATAATTTGCAGTGCCCTCGGTGCGGCTGACGATGACGCGGGCGGGGTCGGTATAATCGCCAAACTTTTCCTTATAGAAGTTCGCGTACTCCTCGTCGGTCACTTCGCTCTTCTGCTTTTTCCAGATGGGCACCATGCTGTTCAGAGTTTCCAGCTCGGTGTAAGTCTCCCATTCGGGCTTATAGTCCTCCGGCTTGGGATCGGGTTCCGGCTTCTGGCGCTCGTGCTGGCGCTCCATCTGGATGGGATAGCGCACATAGTCGCTGTACTTCTTCACGATGGCCACGATGCCGTACTCATCGAGGAAGTTGTCGTAGTGGTCCGTCTCAGTATCCGGCTTGATGTGCAGGATGATCTGGGTGCCTGCGGTGTCCTTCTGGGCGGGGGTCATTTCGTAGCCGTCCACACCGGAGGACTCCCACTGCCATGCTTCATCCGAGCCATAAGCCTTGGAAATGACGGTGACTTTATCGGCTACCATGAAGGAGGAGTAGAAGCCGACACCAAACTGGCCGATGATATCGATGTTCTCGTCCTTGTTGTCCTTCTTGAAATCCAGAGAACCGGAGTGAGCAATGGTGCCCAGATTCTGCTCAAGTTCCGCTTTGGTCATGCCGATGCCGTTATCCTCAATGGTCAGGATGCGGTTCTCCTGATCGCGGGTGATGAGGATGCGGAAATCGCCCTTGTTCATGCCCACAGAAGGATCGGTCAGGCTCTTATAATAGAGCTTATCGATGGCATCCGATGCGTTGGAGATCAGCTCGCGCAGGAAAATTTCCTTATTGGTGTAGATGGAGTTGATCATCATATCCATCAGCTTTTTGCTTTCAGCCTGAAATTCTTTCTTAGCCATAATGCAAAACCTCTTTTTATCTGTATTCGGCACCAAGCACTCGGAATAGGATATTGCTTTTGAATACTTAGCACTCGTAACTTTCGAGTGCTAATATACACCGACAAAAAGCAAAAATCAAGGGCTTTCATAAAAAGTTTAAAAAATGGTTCGTTTTGTGCTATAATGAACCGCAAAGGATGCTGTAAAAGGAGGAAACATCATGCAGCTGAAACAGCTGGAACTGGCCGGCGGTGGGACACTGACCGTTTATCTGCGTGATTGCTGTGAGCGGATGCCGAATGTGCTTGACCGGCCATTGGTGCTGGTGGTGCCCGGCGGCGGCTATACCCATGTGAGTGCCCGTGAGGGCGACCCGGTGGCGCTGCAGTTTGCGGCGGCGGGGTACCACACCGCTGTGCTGGACTACGCCATCTGCGAAAAGGCAAAGGACTACATGCCGCTGCGCCAGTTGGCCGAGGCTATCGGTCTTGTGCGGCAGCACGCGGCCCAGTGGCATATCCTGCCGGAAAAAATTGCCGTGTGCGGCTTTTCAGCGGGCGGCCACCTGGCCCTTTCCGGTGCTGTGCTGGACATTCCCGGCGAAGCGGCCCAGCCCCGGCCCAATGCGGTCATTCTGGGCTATCCGGTGGTCACGGCAGGGCAGTATGCCCACCGCGGCAGCTTTGTGCAGCTGGCGGGCAGCGCCGACCCGGCGGCACAGCAGGTGTTCGGGCTGGAGGATAAGATCACGCCGCAGACGCCGCCGGTGTTCGTATGGACCACCATGGAGGATGCCACCGTTCCGGTGGAGAACACCCTGATGCTGGTGAACGCTCTGCACCGGGCGGGTGTGCCCTGCGAGGCGCATCTGTTTGAAAAGGGGGTGCACGGTACCAGCATCAGCACGGCAGAGGTGGACCAGCCCAGCCGCCACCGGCATCACTGGGTGGAACTGGCAGTGGAATGGCTGGGAGACACTTTTGCCTTTTCCGTCTGTTAAGTCTGGATATATTTGAACGAACCTACAAAAAATTCACAATTAAACTGTTGACTTGCATAAGCCTTTGACGTATACTGGTCAGCAGGGACAAACTAAAGGAAGAAGGAAATACCTATGGTTATGGACCCGACCCTGCCGCGCATCTCTGTGCGCGACCTGATGATGCAGGCTTTTCTCACCGGATGGGAGCTTTCGGACAAGACAGTCTCGCAGGACGAATACCTGCAAAGCTCCATTCAGGTGATCGAAATGCTGCAGGTGGAACCGGAAAACCTTTATGCCGAAGAAGGCCTTGGCCTGCCGGACGGCGAAGAAGTGGATCATCTGGACGACTGGCTGCGTGCCGACGGCCAGTGGCTGTACTACGGTGTAGAGGAAGAAAATTTCTTCCTGATCCAGTGGTACCCAGACGAAGCCTCCGCAAAGGCAAAACTGGCCCAGCTGGAAGAACTGGGCGACGGCAAGCAGTATCTGGTAGATTTTTCCCTCAAGCGGGAGAACCCTTCCAGTGCAGAGAACTTCGGCAATTCCAATCCGGTCCAGCTCCGCTCCTGAAAACATCACCTTAAAGCAAAAGGAAATTTTGCAGCATGCAGCTTTCTGAGATCGAGCGCGAACAGCTTTATGCCATCGTTGAAAAATACGATCATCACCCGGATGTGCAGCGGATGCGGGAGTACATCCAGCACGGCTCTGTCACCACCTACCAGCATTGCAAGAATGTGGCGCTGGTGAGCTTTTGGCTCAACCGCCGCCTGCATCTGCACGCTGACGAGACCTCGCTGGCAGTGGGTGCCCTGCTGCATGATTTTTATCTGTACGACTGGCACACCACCGGTACCTTTCACGGCCTGCGCCGCCTGTTTGAGATGCACGGCTTCTCCCATCCGGGTTATGCCTGCGTCAATGCAAAGCGGGTGTTCAGCATTACCAGAAAGGAACAGAGCATCATTGCAAGCCACATGTGGCCGCTGACCTTCCGTCATGTGCCCACCTGCCGCGAAGCAGTCATCGTCTGTCTGGCCGATAAGTACTGCGCCGTGGTGGAAAGCATGTTCCAGCGTTCCCGTGCCGGTGCCGTGGTGGACGGCAGCGTGGACATCGACGGCGAAGAGTGGTAAGCCTGTTTTTACCTTTATCATTTTATCAATGGACAAAAAAGAACTCCGCACCTCACAGGGCGCGGAGTTCTTTTGTATCTTACAGCTTTTTATAGCCTTCCGGTTCATTGGCGGCAGCGCGGTATTCCATTAAGAATGTGTCCAGCCAGCGGCCGTGACAGTCGCGGGCAATGCGTTCCCGGCGGCCCACTAAGCGAAAGCCGCATTTTGTGTGCAGGGCGCGGCTGGCAGCGTTGTCCTGCAGCACGGTGGACTGCAGTGTCCAGTAGCCGGCCTTTTCTGCCTGATGGCACAGCTCGGTCAGCAGGTGATAGCCAAGGCCATGGCCTCGGAACTGCTCACCCACGTAAATACTCACCTCGGCAACGCCGCGGTAGCACCAGCGCGGGTCCACCCGGCGCAACGCCGTCCACCCGGCAATCACGCCGTCGGCCAGCAGTACCAGTCGACATTCTTTTGCGTGGGAAGCATCCCACGCAGAATACGGCGGACAGGTGGTCTGAAAAGTGGCATGTTCTGTAGCAATGCCCTCCAAATAAATTCTGGAAACAGCGCTCCAGTCTTCCGGCTCCATGGGCCGGATCTCGATTTTGCTCATATTTCGATCCCGACGGAAAGTGCATAGCTTTCCGCACCCTCAACTCTCAAAAATATCCGGCTCCAGTATAGCAGAATTTGCGGTGCGGTACAAGCGCCGTACTGCACAGAAATTTCTTTGACAAGCGGAAGGTTTGTGATACAATAAATCATAACAAAGAAAAGCACGGCAGGATACGCCGCTGCAGAATGGAGGATGTCCCAAAATGAAGTGGATCAGAACGATGGTGTGCGCGCTGGGAATGCTGGCGTGCGTATCGCTTTCGGCATTTGCTGCAGAGTACGGCGAGCCGAACATCACAACAAAGACGACCATGAAGGAGCTGCGGGAGAACCCCAGCATCAAAGGCTCCGGCTACTACACCTACTGCAACGAATGGATCGAGGGCAGCACGCAGTACGATGATACGCCCATTGAGGGCTATGTAAGCTACGCGGCTGCCGAGGATGCCGCCGAAGGCATGAACCTTGTGATCGAAAACTACAACAGGGGCGTACAGATCACATGGCAGGTGTATACCCCGGAAGAAATTGCGGAAAATTCTTCTCTGGGCATGGTGCAGCTGTATTATTTCCCGGCTAAAACAGCCAACGCAAAGTACGCCATCGTGGTGCCCGGCAACGGCGGCAACACCACCGCAGAGCTGAACGAGGGTGCATCCATTGCCAACCAGCTGCACGAGCTGGGCTATGCGGCTTTTGTGCTGCGGTACCGCTCTTTCCTGAATGCATCCGACAATGCGCCACTGTACGATATTGCCAATGCCATAAAGTACCTGACCGAAAATGCAGATCAGTTTGGCGTTCAGCGCGAAAACTATGCGCTGATGGGCTTTTCTTCCGGCGGACACATCGTGGGCCTGATCGGCTCAGACAACGAAAAGTTCGGCTATAAGGCATTTGGTCTCCCACAGCCTGCAGCGCTGCTGCTGGGTTACCCCATCAACGATTTCTTTGAGGTGAAGCCGCTGTATCAGCTGGCCATTGACCCGCTGGTGCTTGGCTGGCGTTACTACTGGACCGATATTTCGGATGTGGTGAACGAAAACTTTACCCCTACCTATTTCTTCTACGGCAAAAATGATCTTTATATGCAGCGCATGTGCTACTCCCAGCAGGGGCCGCTGCTGGAGCGCAAGCTCCGGGAGAGCGGGGCTGTTTATGAGTGCCATGTGTACGAGGACGCACCCCACGCCATTGGCCCGGGCCGCCACACCGATGCGGACGGCTGGATCCTGCAGGCAACGGAATTCTGGGAAAAACAGTGCAAATAAAGAGATAAATGGGGGATTGCTGTGAGAAAACGATTGCGCACGGTGATGTTTGGTATTGGCCTGATGATCCTGCTGGCACAGCCGGCGTTTGCGGAGGAGCTTGGTCAGGCCAACATCACACCGCGCACCAAAATGGCAGAGATCCGCTCCAACCCCAGCATTGTGGGTGCGGGCATCTACACCTACTCGCTGGATCAGGACCGTGTGCTGGACCGGATGTACTGGGACGCGCAGCCGCTGAGCCGCCTTTCCAATCACTGGACGGCACAGGATGCGGCGGATGGACTGAACTATCTGATCCGCACCTATAACGCTGGGCAGCGGGTGACCTTCCCGCTTTATACGGCGGAGGAGATCGCGCAGGATACCAGCCGGGACGGTGTGGAACTGTATTATCTGCCGGCAGAAGGGGCGCAGGCAAACCAGAAATATGCGCTGGTGATCGGCGGTAATGCGATTGTGGTCAGTGCGGAGATCCGCGAGGGCATTTCCACTGCATGGAACCTGCACGAAATGGGCTATCCGGTGTTCGTGCTGCGCTACCGCATCGGCATGAAGGCTTCCAACAATGCGCCGCTGCAGGATGTGGTCCGCGCGGTGCAATACATCACGGAACATGCAGGACAGTTTGGCGTGCAGGCGGAGGATTATGCCATTGTAAGCTATTCCTCAGGCGGGCAGATCGCCGGACTGTTCGGCACCGACGCGGTGGGCTACAAAAATTACGGCCTGCCAAAGCCCGGTGCCATGCTGCTGGGCTACCCGGTAAACACCT
>ENA-OPCW01001574-OPCW01001574.1-human-gut-metagenome-genome-assembly--contig:-NODE-1574-length-11187-cov-6.783507_pt1 | contig 11187 bp, 9 predicted proteins | sample MGYA00241258_ERZ501496 | MGnify/ENA primary metagenome ERZ501496 (study PRJEB25962, sample SAMEA2042660) | human gut metagenome | biome: human gut; feature: human-associated habitat; material: faeces...
GTAAAGGTGGGCTCGGCGGCATTGTGTTTCTTGCTCAGGATAAGCAAAACATAATTAAACGCTTGTCTCCGAAAGAAGCGGGTGTTCGGCTGTTTCTGCAATTCATAATCCCGTGCGACAACGCGGAACAGGTGCGTTTTGCAGCGCGATATACGGAACGTATACTTGAGCGCACGCCGGTTTGGCTGCTCAGGAATCGCGGGGACGGTGCATCGGCCGAGCTTTGCCGAAGGACGCTTGAAAGCGAACTTTGCTGCGCTGACAATTAACGATGCAGTGTTTGGAATCATTCGGCTTTTGAAGGGTGCTTTTGAAGGATAATCGACCGAACGGAAGGTTTGAGAGTTTATTATGGAATACAGAGTTAATCCGAATGCGGTTTATGTTGAAGTTTGTGATGAATACCTGCTTGTTGCCGTTGGTGAGGCGCGGGGAAAACTGCCGCAGCTCAGGAAACTTTCGGAATCCGGCGCGTTTATTTGGCGCGGGCTTGAAAAGGGTCTTGCATCGGAAAGCATTATTTGCGCTGTCATGCAGGAGTATGAGATTTCTCGTGATGAAGCGCAATCGGGGTTTTCTGCCTTTGTTTCAACTTTGATGAAAGAGGGTTACATAACCGAATCCGAGTGATTTTACACGATTGAAACGCTGAATTAAAACCGAATTTAAGCGCAGTCGATTCAAAAAATAAGGGGTTTGCTGCATCGGTTCCAAAACAAACGGGCTGCTGTCAATTCAGCTCTGCAAAATCGGTCGAAAACTTAAAGTTTTTGCACTATGATGCATTTGCTTGATTTTTTTCGCTGATTTGTGCTATACTAATAGCGCAGGAGGTGTGAAGACATGATAGATTCCCATGAACTTAAGAGGCGTGACAGCTATTTAAATAAACTGATCGGCTTTCAGGATACGATACCAGAATATGAACTAGAACAATATAAACCAAAACACTTGGAAGTAAAAGTGTTTTTAGATTTTGACAATGCTCAAAACATAATAGCAGATGTAAAATTTAAGTATGGAAAAGATGAATTTAATCCATTAGATGAAAAAACAAAAATAGAATTTCCAAGAAATATAATTGAAGAAACAAAAGCCTTAAATATCTTTAGAAAAACAGGTTTTATGTTTGAGGTAAAAAATTTAAGATTTATATTACCAAATAATGATAAAATTTATGAATTCATGTCCAATGATATAAGCTTATATATGAAAAAACAAACTAGAAACGATTACAGATGTAGTAATGGACGAAGCCGATGAAATGCTGAATATGGGATTTACTGATAGCATAAATGCTATCCTTGAAAAAGTTCCTGAAGACCGGAATACCTTGATGTTCTCGGCTACCATGAGTCCGGAAATCTCACGCATCGCCAAAAAATATCTGCATGACGCAAAAGAAATCACTATCGGTACCAAAAATGAGGGCAGTAAAAACGTCAATCACATAGCCTATTTAGTACACGCTAAAGACAAATATGCCGCATTGAAACGTATCGCGGATTATTATCCACAGATTTATGGCATCATTTTCTGTCGTACCCGTAAAGAAACTCAGGAAATTGCAGATAAATTAATACAAGACGGTTATAACGCAGACTCTTTGCACGGTGAGCTCTCACAAGCCCAGCGCGACTTAGTGATGCAAAAATTCCGCCAACGCCATTTACAGCTTTTAGTTGCTACCGACGTAGCAGCCCGTGGCCTAGATGTAAATGACCTTACTCATGTCATTAATTATGGCTTGCCCGATGATATAGAAAGCTATACTCATCGTAGTGGTCGTACAGGACGTGCCGGAAAAACAGGTATTTCTATTGCCATCATCAACCTGCGCGAAAAAGGAAAGATGCGTGAGATAGAACGAATCATCAACAAAAAATTTATCATGGGTGAGATGCCCAGTGGTAAACAAATTTGCGAGCAGCAATTGATTAAATTGATAGATGACATAGAAAAGGTAAAAGTAAACGATGAAGAAATTGAATCCTTCCTACCCGGAATCTATCGTAAACTGGAATGGCTTTCAAAGGAAGATCTGATAAAGCGCGTGGTGTCAATGGAATTTAACCGCTTCTTGGAATACTATAGTAACGCTCCGGAAATAGAAATTCCCAGCACAAATGACCGTCGCAGCGAACGTGGCTCCAAAGAACGCAAGGATCATGGCAGTGCTCGTGAAAAGACAGAGCGTAAAGCAGAAAAAGGATACACCCGTCTATTCCTGAATGTAGGAAAGACAGACGGTTTCTATGCCAACCAAATCATAGAACTGATTAACCGCAACATGAAGAAGCAACGTACTACCATCGGACGAATAGACCTGATGCAGAATTTCTCTTTCTTCGAAGTAGCAGAAAATCAGGCACAGGACGTGATTAAAGCATTGAACAAGGTTAATCTGAATGGCGGCCGGAAAATTGTAGTAGAAGTTGCCGGTGACAATAATGGCAAAAACGACAATGGCGAACGCAGAAGCAGTGCAGCAAGGAATGCTTCATTCGGCAAAAAAAGTGACAGGTCCAATAAAAAAACGACCTCAAAAGAAGGAAGACCCAGCCGTGCGGAACGTGGCTACATTGAAGAACGCGGTCCCAAAACGAAAGACGACTGGAAACAATTCTTTAACAGCGATAACAATAAGAAAAAGAAATCCAAGAAATGAGGAAGCCAACTTCATGAAAGAGAATTGGACATAGTAGAAATATGCAAATAACATCCACTTCTCTCGAATAATAGCGGAGCAGGCAGAATTGAAACAACCTGTCATTTCAAGGACATTCCGCAAATAATACGATAAATCCAACTGACTCATAATGAATCAGTTGGATTTATCGTATTATTCAAAAAAAGATTTGCCGAATATCCTTGTTTACATCGAATTAATATTAACAGTTTTTTTGCCATCTTCCGGATGAAAGATTATATGACAAACTATCGGAACTTTGACATACCCAAGCTTCCTGTCATTTCATACTTTTCTTTTAGTCTGTCAATTTCAGTTCATCGATCAAACGGGAAGCTTTCCCATATTTTTCAATCATGTAAAGAACATAGCGGATATCCACCCCGATACAACGCTGCAAATTAGGTTCAAAAACAATATCTCCACTCATTGCTTCCCAATTCCCGTCAAAAGCAAGACCTATTAATTCCCCTTTTCCATTAAACATTCCACTACCGGAATTTCCTCCCGTTATATCATTATCCGAAATAAAGCAAACATTCATATTACCATCTCCGGTAGCATAACGTCCGAAATCCTTCCTTCTCAAGCATTCGACTACAGAAGGAAGCACATCGAAATCACTATCTCCCTTATACTGCCTTATCTTGTCAAAAATACCTTTTGTCGTCGTAAAGTAAGAATATTCAATAGCATCTTTCGGTGAGTAACCACCCACCATGCCAAAACTCAGACGCATAGTAGAATTAGCATCCGGATAAAACACCCTATCTGCCTCCATCTCACGCATTGCTTCATTCAGCAAACGTTCATTTTTCTCAATATTCATACTAGCTTCTTCCACCGACTGATTGAATTCATAAAATTTCACCAACATATCAATAGCAAAAGAAGCCGCAGGGTCATCAAACAAGACATAAGTAGTATCCCCTTTCACCACCTGTTCAAACCCATGCGGTGTCTTTAAAGAGGAACGAGCATACAAATCATCTACATAAGCTTGGTAATCACCTTTAAAATCTTTCTCTATCAATGGATAAACATCAGGTAAAAACTCCTTGCCTACCTCAGCCGCATATTCTTTCAACATAGCCACAAAGACTTGTTTATCCACACTTATATCCATATTGGCATAAATCTCCAACAATTGCCGCATATTACGCTCCAAATCACTCTCCTCTGCCTCAAAATCAAAATTCAGTACAGCCAAGGCTGCCGTAATCAACTCCGGTCCATTAGCAAATGTTTCTCCAAAATATGCTATAGCCCGCGCCGCATTTCTACGATTACGATAATTCAGCTCCAGTTCAGTCAGAACCCTTGCATATTTGCTTCGCTTATCAGGTTCCCGACGGATCCATTCTTGCAACTGGCGCTCCAAAGCTTGTTTTTTCTCTATCACTTTCAACTCTTTTACCGCTTGATTCATGCCTATACTATTCTTCCAATAGTTAGAGCTTTGTGCATACTTGGAAGCATATTTAATGCGGATATCATCACTTTTTTCCATTGCATTTTTCCAGATAGCCTGCTTGATGGTACGGACATTAATCATAGCGGCATTATCCGTATTAATCCTTTCGTCTATCCCAAATGAAGACAAATACCTGCTGGTAGAACCGGGATATCCCATAGTCATGCAAAATGAACCTTGTTCATACCCGCCCAAAGAAACAGGAGCAAAATAATCCGGATGATAAGGCACATTCTCCGGAGAATAAGCTGCCGGTTGATTATTCTGATCAGCATAAATACGGAAAACAGAGAAATCCCCGGTATGGCGGGGCCATACCCAATTATCTGTATCCCCGCCAAACTTGCCTACAGAAGAGGGAGGAGCAAACACCAGACGAATATCATAATAATCTTTATACACAGACAGATAAAACTCATTACCACCATAAAAAGGAGTTATCTCAGCACGCAGCAACGTATCATTCGCCACAGCTTCCTGAGCAAGCAATGTGGAAATAGAATCCACAATCAGCGCACGGTCATTTTCCTTTGTTCCGACTGGAATAGCTTGCAACACACGCTCCGTCACATCCTCTGTGCGTATCAAGAAACTGACAAATAAATCCGGATTAGGAAGCTCCTTACTTAAGGAGTCGGCTACAAAACCATCTCGCAAATAATCATGCTCCACAGAACTATGCTGCTGAATGGCATCATACCCACAATGGTGGTTAGTAAAAACCAAGCCATCCGGAGATACAACAACCCCCGAGCAAAAACCTCCAAAACTAACAACAGCATTAGCCAATGCTTTTCCTCCGGGATTATACAATTGTTCAGATGAAAGTTCCAATCCCATTTCTTTCATCACTTGTTGAGTTTGTTTGCTAAGGCAACAAGGAAGCCACATTCCCTCATTACCCCATATACATAAAGGCAGGAAAGACAGCAGCAATAGTAGTTTTTTCATGGTTTTATTCTACAATTAATTTAAGTTTTTTCGCCCCGACACGTGCCTTCAACCATTCGGAAATCTTTTCCTGTTCTTTTCCTACAGGTTTTTTACTGAATTTCATCAAGACTATTGTCAATGTGTCCGTTTGGGTTGAGTCTACCTGCAATTCCACAGTCTTCGCCATGGCTATAGCTTCTGCTGCAGGATAAAGTACTTTAAGTTCGGGAATTATCTTTTTATCTACGGTATTGTATGCGGCATATACATTAAGTTCGTTTTCCAAAGACTTAATCTTTTCCTGCTGCTCCAGCAAACGTTTCTCACTATTCTTATAAAAGTCCTCCATCACTTGCGCCTTTATACTGCCAATATCCATCGCATCATTATTCATTCCTTGAAGAACAACCAGTTTGGTTCCTGCCAGATTAAAAAGTTTCAAGTTATCCCTTGCGGTTGCTATTTCTGTTTCCGAAACCTCATTGCCTATTAGCACAACACGTATTTCCTTCTTCTCGAAAGAAATCTTCCGGTCTATTACTTGGGTATTATTAAAATTCAGCTCCTCGTTGATAAAGTTGTTGGCAGAAGCTTCATAAATAGTACTTTTTACAATGCCATAAGTCAGATAAACAGCAGGACACATCGTAGCCAAAGTAATAAAAATAATATATTTCTTTACCAATTTCTCACGCTCCTTATCCACAAACTCCTTACGTTGGAAATGCATGACACGCACCCCGATAAAAGTAGCCAGACTGATAAATACTGAATTGATAAAATACAAATAGAACGCACCTAAAAAATAAAGTAAATTTCCGGTAGCAAGCCCGAATCCGGCAGTACACAAAGGCGGCATCAAAGCCGTAGCAATAGCTACCCCCGGAATAACATTCCCCTTCTCCTTTGTAGACAAGGCGATAATACCGGCCAAGCCACCGCATAAAGCTATAAGCACATCATATATAGTAGGAGAAGTACGTGCCAGCAACTCCGATTGTACTTCATCCAACGGAGTCAGCGAAAAATAAATCGTGGATGTAATCACACTAAATACAGTCGCCACCAAATAACTTTTCAGAGAACGTTTCAACAGTTCAAAATCATTCTGTCCGATAGCCAGCCCCACTCCCATAATCGGCCCCATCAGCGGAGATATCAACATAGCACCGATAATCACTGCCGTAGAATTCACATTCAAGCCCAATGAAGCAATAAAAATTGCGAATATAAGAATCCACAAATTAGTTCCTTTGAACTCAACACCGTTACGAATACTTTCTACAATCAAGGCTTCATTATCCTTATCCTTGCGCAAATCAAGATATTCACCAAAGAACTGCTTTATATAAGGCACATTCTTCAAATCATTCTTCAGGTCACTCATAGCTATTTCTTTATGTATCGGTTTATAACAGGTATCTGCTGCAAGGGGAAGTCCGTTTTCACAATATATGCCACAAACAATAACAACAGTAATGTACGAACACCCAACAACAAGAATATATTTTGAATAGGAAGATAAACTGAAACAATGTAAAGTACCAGCGCTAACGCCACATAGTTACCTATCGCTTTCAAATCATAATTAATAGGATATTTTTTCTGCCCTACAAAATAAGAGAGAAGCATAGCTACTCCATATCCGGCAAAACCTGCCCACGCACACGCCATATAGCCAAACACCGGAATAAGGAAAATATTTATCAGGATAATGATACTGCATCCCACCAATGAAAAATAAGCTCCCCATTTTGTTTCATCAATCAGCTTATACCAAAAAGAAAGATTGAAATAAATACCCATAAACATTTCGGCAGCCATGACAATAGGTACAACTTTAAGCCCTACCCAATAATCACGTCCTAAAATATAACGCAATATATCAAGGTAAAACATAACAGCCAAAAAGGCCAGCAAAGTGAAGATAATGAAAAACTTCATCGCTTTGGCATACATTTCCCGACTATCCTTTTCTTTACTCTTACTAAAAACAAACGGCTCGTATGCAAACCGGAAAGCCTGTGTCAGCATGGCCATTATCATAGCTATTTTACTGGCAGCCCCATAAATACCCAACTGGATGGTCGCCTCCGCCTTATCAGGATAAACAAACGGAAAAATAATTTTATCAGCTACCTGATTTAAGATTCCGGCAATACCCAGAATCAGAATCGGGAAAGAATAATGCAGCATACGCCGCAACAACTCCCTGTCCAGCACATACCTGAAGCCCACCAATTCTTTCCACATACACAGCATCACCAAAGAAGTACAAGCCAGATTTATAGCAAAAGCCACTCCGACATTCTCTCCTTTCATACCTACAAAATAAGCGATATTCAAGGCAATGCTGGCAAAAATGAACAACAATTTCAATGCAGCGAACTTAACAGGGCGTTTCTTATATCGCAAATAAGCAAAAGGAATAGCTTGGAAAGCGTCCATTGCGACTACAATCAGCATCATCCCCATATACCACGGATGCTCTCCATATCCCAAGAAACCTGCTATGGGATGCAGAAAAGAAAGACAAACGATTAAAAACAAGAGCGCAGTCGCCCCTACCGAAAGCAAAGTAGTGGAATAGACGCGCATCGGATCATCCACCCCCTTATTGGCAAACCGGAAAAATCCGGTTTCCATACCATATGTTAAAAGCACCATCAGCAAGGCAGTTATAGCATACATATTGGTAATGATACCATAGCCCCCCGATTCCACAGGCAAAGCGTTGGTATATATCGGTACTAACAAATAATTCAGGAACCGCCCGATGATACTACTCATCCCATATATGGCTGTTTCCTTGGCTAATGCTTTTAATCCTGCCATCTTTTAATCATCAAATAATGTCTTCTGACTATTATAAATGCTCCGTCCCAGGTGCATATAGGCCAGTTCCGTGACCTCACGTCCACGCGGAGTACGTTTTAAGAAACCTTCTTTAATCAAAAAAGGTTCATAAACCTCCTCTATTGTTCCGGCGTCTTCACCCAAAGCGGTTGCAATAGTAGTCAGCCCCACAGGGCCTCCCTTAAACTTATCTATAATAGTACATAAAATCTTGTTATCTATCTCATCCAGTCCATACCTGTCAATGTTCAAGGCTTCTAAAGCAAACCGGGCAATTTCCACATCAATCCTTCCGGAACCTTTCACCTGGGCAAAATCACGGACGCGCCTCAACAGCGCATTTGCAATACGGGGCGTTCCACGGCTGCGCGAAGCAATCTCACCCGCCGCTTTCACGTCACAAGGCACATTCAATATAGTAGCTGAACGACGGATAATGCTTGTCAATACATCATCGTCATAATACTCCAAATGAAGATTAATTCCAAAACGGGCACGCAAAGGCGCAGTCAGCAACCCACTCCGGGTAGTGGCTCCAACCAAAGTAAACGGGCTCAACTCCAACTGGATACTACGCGCCGAAGGTCCCTTGTCTATCATTATATCGATACGATAATCCTCCATGGCAGAATACAGATATTCTTCTACCACAGGGCTCAACCGATGTATTTCATCAATAAAAAGCACATCATTGGGTTCCAGGCTGGTCAGTACTCCCGCCAAATCACCCGGTTTATCCAGCACCGGTCCTGAGGTCACTTTAAAACCTACTCCCAGTTCATTGGCAATGATATTACTTAAGGTCGTCTTGCCCAAGCCGGGAGGTCCGTGCAAAAGAACATGGTCTAACGCCTCGGCCCGCAGACGCGCCGCCTTGACAAAGATGCGCAGATTATCCACTACCTTATCCTGCCCGCTGAAATCTTCAAAATTCAGCGGACGTAAGGCATTCTCAAAATCGCGTTCCTTAGTTGTGAGCTGTTGCTCGCGTATATCAAAATTTTCTTCCATTTTTTTGTTTATGACACAAAGGTACAAAAGATATTATTATTATAGAAAGAAAGATGGAGGAATTCATTTTCAGTCCCTCTCTGGTCCTTCTTTTCAACATTATTATTGTATTAATTATTATTCATTATGGGAATTACATTAGGAAAGAAACAATTGAACAAAGGAAGAGTTTCGCTTTATTTGAATTACAGTTATAACGGGAAACGCCGCAAAGAGTATTTGGGCATCATCCTGGACGCTCCTACCAGTGCAGAGCGAAGAGCGGAAAACAGGAACAAGGTACTAATTGCCAGGCAGATAAGAGCAAAGAAGGAACTAGAATTCTTATCTGTTGAATATCATCTGAACGATATAGAAAATACATTCGATGATATACTTCCAACAGATAAAAGCAATGTTCCCGATTTCTATATTCTGATAGGACAATACCTGGATACCTATCACAAAAAGGACAAGAAAATGGTCAGGGCATGTATCACCCATCTGCGACTGTTTACAAGAAAGAAAAGCTTACCTGTAACCCTTCTCACAAAAGATTTTTGTATAAATTTTCTTGAGTATCTCAGGGGTCATCTCCGAGGTAACACTCCCATCGGATATTTCAAGAAATTCAGAATGTGCATCAATAAATGTATAGAAAAAAAGTTAATGACCTCTAACCCTACAGATGGTATCCGCCTGATGCAGTTTGATGAGGTAACCAAAGCAATCCTCAGCTTAAAAGAGATTCAGAAACTTGCTATCACTCCATGCCCCAACAACGAAGTAAAAAGGGCATTCTTGTTCTCTTGCTATTGTGGGCTGCGCTGGTGTGATGTGCACCAACTGCAATATAAAGACATAGATTTCTCATCAAACCGCCTTACTATTCTACAACAGAAAGTACAGTCACACTCCAAAAACGCAATCTTGCATCTAAACTTAAACCACACTGCCATCAAGCTCCTGCAAAGACATAAAGGCATTAACGAGGAGTTGGTATTCGGGCTCCCCTCCTATTCTTACACACTAAGAATTTTAAACAAATGGGTCAAAAGGGCTAATATACACAAGCACATCACCTTCCACTGCAGTAGGCATCACCATTTATCTTATACGTTGAAAATAAGCAGTTTATAAGAATATGTTTTTTTACAGGTAACGATTTAGAAACGAGCGAAGTTCTATATTTTGTTAGATTTTACATCAATCAAAAGAACACTATTTATGTATCCACAAAGATATTAATATTTCTATTATTATGGAAATCTACCTTAACAAATTATATGTAAATCCGATATTTCTCTATAGTGCATTTTAATCTAATAAAATAAATCCTTATATTTGTACGATACTAAATCATACCATTAGAATGGCTCTATCATTATCAGCAGAACAAAAAAATTTAAGGTCATTATTTATTAATGATGACAGGTACATCGTTCCTCCGTTTCAGAGGCCTTATAGATGGACGAAAAAAGAGGCAAAGCAATTATTTGATGATATTACGCAAGCCTTTAAGTTAAATGAAGATTATTTTGTTGGGAACATTGTTATTGCTCGTGGAAACGATGATAAATCTAAACCACAGATTATCGACGGGCAACAAAGAATTTTAACTTTATGGATGTTCTTAAAAGCTCTTGCAATCTTAACTAAAGTTCCAAGAATAGAGGAAATGCTATCAATAAAAGATTGGGAAGATAATAATGTGCTTTCTAAAATTGATTCATTAGTATTTGAAGAAGCTGATCAAGAGGGAATTGATGATTTACTGAATTGGCAACAAGATGATTTCAAGAATAAAATCAAAGAGATTTCTAAATTAGGTCAGATCCAATCAAATGCAATCCAAATTTATAAATGGATTCAAGAATATTTTAGTCGAATTGGAAATGTCGAGCAGACCAGTTTTTGGAAGTATTTTATTGATAGAGTATATTTATTACCAATAGTACTCGACGGCAAAGATATGGCGGAAGCTACTTCACGCGCATTAACAATTTTTGAAACAATCAACAATCGTGGACTAGATTTAGCAGATGCAGATATATTAAAGGCAAAACTCTATGAGATGGCTAGTAGTGTGAAAGAAGGTAATGAATTTATTTTGGAATGGAAAAATTTAGGACAAAAATGTCTAGAATTGAACATTTCTGTAAATGAAGTCTTTAGATATTATTTGCGAATTATACGCAGGCATGGGGACAAGGAGTGAAGAGTATCATCAACGCACAGGCTCCGC
>ENA-OPCW01001577-OPCW01001577.1-human-gut-metagenome-genome-assembly--contig:-NODE-1577-length-11158-cov-4.380708_pt1 | contig 11158 bp, 17 predicted proteins | sample MGYA00241258_ERZ501496 | MGnify/ENA primary metagenome ERZ501496 (study PRJEB25962, sample SAMEA2042660) | human gut metagenome | biome: human gut; feature: human-associated habitat; material: faeces...
ATAAGTCATATTCTTATTTTAGTGGTTTCATTATTTCAGGAAAGCGGGGCTTCGGTTCCGCTTTATTTTATTCAAATATACGAAAAAAGTTTGCTAGTAACAAACTTTTTTCGTATATTTGCAGTGTCATAACAAACGCGGGTGACGTCCGCATAAGTTCTTTTAATTATGGAACAATTGTTCAAGGCTATCCAGGAGATAGCAAGACAGAACCCGGAAGGGTTCACGGTTGACCTTACAACCTTAAAAAAGGTCACAAAAGGCATCTCAGTCGCTTATCTTGAAACTCAGAACAGTTTCGGGGAAGATGGTCTGAGAAGAGTTCTTAACCATGCTTTAGAGCACGAAAGGAAAGTCGGCGGATGGCTGAATGAAGAAAACGGACAGTTTTATTTCGACAGCATCCGGATTTTCACAGATCTGGAAGCAGCCAAGCGCTTCGGACGTGAAAACAGGCAGATCGCGATTTTCGACCTGACGCATTTAAGACTTGTCAAATTGTGATGGGAAGGGCTTAGGCCCTTCCTTTTACAGATTAAAAACAAATATTCCGATAATCAATCGTAAATTGATGCAGTATGAAAAATTTGGATTTACTTCCTCTTTCTCCAGAGGTTAAAAAGAGACTTGATGAGTTTGCCAGACAGTATGCACGTATGGCGCATATTGTAATTGAAATTGTTTCCTTCTCCGAAGGCCGTCTGATTGTCCGTGCGGAGCAGAAGGATCTGGTGAATGGACAGTTCCTTTCCAAAAAGGAGCTTCACGAGCGTGTCCGGGAAATGTTTAAAGGTGAGATTCCGGAAGACTGGAAACTGACAGTTTCCGCTGTTAATTTTGACCGTAAGGATATTGACGGCATTACCATTGAATGGGTCAGAAAACGTATGGAAAAATTAGGGTTGAAGGCCAAGCACCTGAGCAATTATACCGGGATTGATAAATGTACGGTATCGTCCATACTTTCCGGGGACAAGGATCTGACCAAATGGCATAAGGTGGCATTGTATTATTTCTTCAAGTATTATGAGGTGGCGCAGTTCTGATTGGATGCGGCAATATGGTAGTAACAGTGTTCACCACGTCTATGGGGAACTTAAAAAAAATAAAGAGATTATAACACTGAGAGAGGAATTGGAGGATCTACGTCCATTAATGGGAACAGAATCCGGGGAGTTTTATTCCCGGGTGAAACATATAGCTGGTATTTATACAAGTGAGGAGGACAAGAAGATGATTGCTGATTTCATGGATGAGTGCCTGAATGGAATTGATGATGAGATTACCGAAATGGAGGAGAGAACCATAAAATTACAGCTTTAGGACATATCCGAGATTATATCGTTTTGAACCGTTGCATGGATTTTTTATTCATGCCTGTCTTTTGCCCGGCAATTGCCGGGCTTTTTCTTTGTATGGTACATTGTAAATGTTATCGTATGAAAGAAAAAATTATTGCTTATCTGAGCGGTCCCCGTCCGTATCGTGAGGGGATTGCTTTGTACGAGGAGTACGGGCTTAATCTGATGCTGAAAGCCACTTTCCGGCGGAATACCGAAACAGACCTGCTTCGTGCCACCTTGATGGAGGAACTGCGCAAGCTTGCCGGAATTTCGGAAACGGCTTTCAGGACAATGCAACGGAAGGCAGTGGACTCTCCCCACATATCTTCAGCTTCTATAGTGGTGGAAGAGATCAAGGCTGAGAAAACCGCAGTGAATGTTCCTGTCACCCCGGTTGTGGAAAATGTGATCCGTTTCCGTGACCGTTTCCCCTTCCTCAACTCTCCGGATTGTCCGGATGTACTGAAAATACTGGTTGCCGATATGTTCACGGCCTATGACCTTTATCTAAAAACTTTCAGGGAACTGGGGGAACTGCCGGATGACGTTGAGCTGGAACAGGCGTTTGCCATAGCCAAAACAACTGTGGAGAATTACCTGGAGGACCGGAGTATCTGGGAGGAGTTGGAATATTACCGTGACAATCATGCGCTGCTCGGGAAACATCCCCGTATTGCCGTCTATCTAGCTTCTGACGAGCTTTCCAACAAAAGTGATCTTGAGGTGATGAATATCCGTAAGAATGCGGCCAGCAACGTGTCCAAATGGAAGAAGAAGCTTGAAACCGTTGAAGGTGAGGAGGAACGTGCGAAGGCATTGGCGGCAGTGGATAAATGGGAATCTATGAAATCGGCCGCCGAGAAGGAACTGGAAAACAGAAAAAAAAACTGATATTTCGGAAAGGGACGCTGGAGGATGGGATCAATGGGCTGCTCTTGAAAATGGAGCGTTTCTCCCACCCTTGTGACCGTGGCGAGTTTGCCCATTTACTGTCTGCAAAAAAATGCGAGTTGGCGTACCTGGAAGAATGTTTGAACAGATTATCTTATGAATGATATTCCCCCTGACAGCCTGGCTCTGACTGGAGAGCAGAAAAATGAAGTCCGGCGTATGGCGGCTCTGGGCTATAGTCCCGAGGATATTGCCACCTATCTTGGCCTTGACGCTTCTGAATGTTTTCTTTTTGTTTATGATGCCGGTATTCCTGGAACCACCATTCGAGGGCTGATCCGTGAAGGCGTGCTTGTCTCACGGGCCGCTCCCGAGATAAAGCTGCACGAAGCAGCCGAGGACGGGAATATCGATGCCGTCAAGTTGCTGGCAGAGATCCAGGAACGCCGTCTTTTTGAGAATTTGTTAAAAGATATGGATGAATATGAGTGAATTGCCGGTCAGACCTTCAAGAGTGGACTTTGAAAAGGTTGATCTGAATCAGATCCAGCGCATTCTTTCCACCGGAACGCTGGATTCTTTGCGTCCGGAAGAGAGGGAGTATTTCTCTCTAATGGAGATGGTACGTGGTCTGCGTGCCAGGATGCGTTTTACTAACGGCAGGATGGTGACAAAGGCGGGAATAATCAGGCTGTTGAAATCGGAACCGTACAGCCTGTCCGACTGGATGGCCCGACAGGTGTATAATGACAGCATCAATTTTTTCTATACCCAGGACAACATCCGTCCGGAGGCGTTTGCTGCCCTGTATGCCGAGCGTGCCGAGAAGTGGGCGGACGCCGCTTTCCTAGCCGGCAAGATCAAGGAGGCAAGGGCCTTGTTGAAACTTGCCGGTGAATACCGCGGATGCTTCAGGAAGGAACAGGCGGAGATACCGGAAGAGCTTCTAAACCAGAAAAAGGTTGATATCTATACGGCCAACCGTGAGGATCTGGGCGTTCCCGCCATTGATAGAAAGGAACTGGAGGGTTTCATCGACTCGATACCGGAGATACCTGTTGCTGTGCGTGACAATCTAAAAGAGGACGCACGGATAAGAAAGTTTGATTTGAAAAAACGTATGATTTATGATATCGAGGAATTTAGCGAGGAAGATAGCGAATGATGAGGATGTGGATGTAAAATTCAGCCATAATGTCCAGATGCTGACCGATTTCGTGGATACGACCATTTTGGTTGTCATAGCCGGGCGTGGTATGTCCAAGAGTACGGTCATACAGTCCAGACGTTCATACAGGTGTATCTGGGAAATGCCCGGTGCGCCTTTCGCTTTTGTCGCCAACACTTATGCCAATCTGAAGGACAACATCATGCCTGCCGTACAGAAGGGATGGGAGATGATGGGGCTGTACGAGGGGGTGCATTATATCCGTGGAAAGGAACCGCCGGCCTCCTGGAAGGCGAAATGCTCCATAATTGTCAATGATTACCGGAACTGCTATTCCTTCTGGAATGGCAGTGTTGTTTTTATGGGTTCGCTGGATAACCCTTCACTGCTTGCCGGCAAATCGGTGGTCCATCTGTTTTATGACGAGTCAAAATATGACAAGGACGAGAAGGTGAACCGTGCCATGCCTGTTCTACGTGGCGATTCTCTCACTTACGGGGCATCGCATCTGTTTCTTGGTCTGACGATCACCACTGATATGCCGGATGTCAACGAGGGGGAATATGACTGGTATTTCCGTTATGCACCCAATATGGATCCAGACCGTATAATTCTGATTGTACAAGCGGCTTTTGAACGGAACGGGCTGTTGTTGAAGCAACTGCGCGAGCAGAAGAAAGACAATCCCAGTCACTCCGTGCTGGCGCGTCTGGAAAGGAAAATAGATTATTATGATCGGGCCTTGCGCAAATTGCGCCGCGGACAAACCTTTTTTCTTAACGCATCCTCCCTGGTCAATGTTGATATCCTGACCCCGGAATATATACGAAACTTATATCAAGGTACTCTTGAACTGCATGAGTTCTGCAAGTCGGTGCTGGGTATGCGGCCCGGTCTCCGGCGTGATGTCCGCTTCTATGTATTATTCGGGCAAAGGCATAAGTATTATGACGGGAGTCCCGGAGGAGAGCCGGCGGAAAATAGTCGGGAGTTGCGCTATCTGCGGCATGACGAGCCTTTGGATGGCGGCATGGACTTCGGCAACATGCTTTCATTCGTGATTGGACAGGAAGACGGAGCGTATTACCGATGCCACAAAAACTTTTTCGAGATACCTCCCGGGTGGTTCCGTGAGTTGGCTGACCAGTTCTTGGATTTCTTTGCCTCACATGAATGTAAGGAACTATCGTTGTATTATGACCGAGCCGGCAATAATTTTGAAAGACAGGGGGAGGATTATGCCAGGAAGATAAAGGATGCCATAGAGAAGGATGCCGATGGTCGGCGGACCGGATGGACCGTCATTCTGATGAGCCGCAGACAGAGCATCATCCCCCAGTCGGAGGAATACGGATTCATGCAGGAGTTGATGAAGGGAGAGAATGGGCAATTGCCCCGATTGCTGGTTGATGCGGTGAATTGCCGTGAAATGGTCAGCAGCGTTGAGAAAGCCCCAGCCGGCATCCGCTATAAGGGTGAAACCAAGGTGGTGTTCAAGATCAAGAAGAGTGAAAAGCTTGCCCCGAAGAAACTTCCCATGTTTTCTACCAATTTCAGTGACGCTTTCAAATACCTGATGATGCGCAGAAACTGGCGTCGCATTGTCCGTATTGCCCGTGGCAATAATGCAAATCCCTATATTCCCGGTTTTGAGGAGTGATTTCTGTCCGTACCAGGCATCCCGCCGTTTTTCTCTGTCATATTTCACGAAAATTGCCCGGGGCAATTGCCCCGGGACTTCTGAGCGGCCCGCACGGAAACAAGAGACGTGGTTTTAAAGATTTTGGCTTTATGGTGTTATTTGTTGAAAACTAGATATTTATGTGCTATTACAGCAAAATTCAAGGCTGAAATACGCACATTTTGAATGATAAATACGAAAATAAGGGGAAAATCAGTCTTTTTTTGGATGGTTTTTCACTGGATCTTGTGAAATGCCTTGCGGGGGAAGGCGAAAAAGACCCCCCGGCCTGTAAGTAGTTATCTCACCCACATACTTACACAAAGATGCGTCACACCGCACAGCCGGGGGCAAATACCCTCTGCTGCGGTGTGACGCATTTTGTATGTTATGTGAGTGAGATGGCGCAAAGATAATCAAATATTATTGTATGAAAGTGATAGAGATAATAAACTTTAATCGTGAGCTGCTGAAAAAGTTGCAGGAGGCGGGTGTCCGTCTGGAGGATGTCCAGTATGTGGAGTTATATTCGGAATACATGTACCGGACAAGCCAAGGAGAGAAAGTATCTTATGTCGTTGCCGTGCTTTCTGAAAAATATTCGGTTAGCGAGAGGACGATTTATGCCCTGGTTAAGCGGTTTCGGAGTGACTGTAAGACGTTTGCAGTATGAGCGGACCGTTTTATCAGGCGAACTGTGCTGTTTCTCCTATCTTTAGGATGTTTCATTTTTATAAAGAGGAATGGCTATGAACAAGTATTATCAGGTACTAGACAAGATACTTGCCACAGGAAAAACGCAATCAAACAGGAAGGGGAACATACAGTACCTTCTGAATGAGGTTCTGGTACTTACACCAGCGGATCTGTTGGATATCTTTGAGGGGCATAATATTGCCCGTAAGAAGCTCCGTAGCGAGCTCCAGCTGTTCATGCAGGGGGAACGTAACGTGGAGAAGTACCGAGAGGCCGGCATCAATTGGTGGGATTATTGCGGATCCATTCTTGTGAACTCTTATCCCACCTATTTTGAGAAGCTGCCGCCACTCATAGACAAAATCAACAGGGAGAAACGTAACAGTAAGAATTATGTGCTTTTCCTGGGTGAGACCGGTGTGGAAAGCAACCAGACGCCCTGCCTGAGCTTGGTGCAGTTTCAGATTGACAATGGAGAACTGGTGTTGTCCGCATACCAGCGCAGCAGTGATGCAAATCTCGGATTGCCTGCTGACATTTATCATCTGTACCTGATGGCACGGCAGATAGAACTTCCCCTGAAGTCGATCACCCTCTATTTGGGAAATGTACATATTTACGAGAACAATATCCCGGGTACCCGTGCACTGCTTGCTGGTGACGAAACTGTCCGTTTCGAACTGAATGTCTGATCTGCTGCATGTGTCGTGCAGTGGGTAACGCTCCTGATCCTGCCTGTTTCTCATAAATTCAGAAGATCTTTGCGGCGTTTTTTTAAATGGAAAGTAACATGAGAAATATGTATCTGTCTGCCCCGCTTCCGTTTGTGGGGCAGAAACGTATGTTTGCCAAAGAATTCATCAAAGTATTGGACCGATTCCCAGACAGTACCGTTTTTGTGGATCTTTTTGGCGGATCGGGGCTGCTGTCCCACATCACCAAACGGGTAAGACCTGATGCTGTTGTGGTATATAATGATTTCGACAACTACCGGCAACGGCTTGACAATATACCGAATACCAATCAGTTGCTGGCAGATTTGCGAAGGATAACAGCGGAACTCCCCAGAAAGAAACGTATAACCGGTGAAGCCCGTGAAAGAATATTGGCTCGTATTGAAAAGGAGGAAAAGGAACATGGCTACGTTGATTATATCACATTGTCGTCATCCCTGTTGTTTTCCATGAAATATGTGCTGAATCTGGATAATATGAGGAAAGAAACGTTTTATAACACTATCCACCGGACTGACTATTCCGATGCGAAGGATTATCTGGAAGGGCTAACAATTGTCAGTGAGGATTATAAGGAAGTGTTCAAACGTTACAAGGATGTTCCGGGGGTGGTTTTCCTGGTTGATCCCCCTTATTTAAGTACAGAAGTCGGAACATATAAAATGTACTGGCATCTGGCTGATTATCTGAATGTCCTGCATGTTCTGAAGGAGCATTCGTTTGTGTATTTTACATCCAATAAATCTTCCATTCTTGAATTATGCAGTTGGATTGGGGATAATCCCTCAATCGGTAATCCTTTTAAGGATTGTGTGAAAGTGGAATTCAATGCCTGTGTGAATTACAGTAGCTGTTATACTGATATAATGCTGTGTAAACAAGGTAAAAAAGATGTTTCAGATTTGGCTGCCTGATATTAAAATCTGTGAACAGGATGTGCATTTATAACAGAAGTCCTGTTATCAGACCAAGCAAAAGGAATATTAGACTGTTTATTATCAGCTTTTTGATCTGATAAAGGTGCATACAAATAAGGCTTACCTCTTTTTGTAACTGCTTGATATCTTCCTGTTCTTTTGTCATGGTTCATATTTTTGATGCATCAGCAAAGGTAATAAAAATCCGCTAGAAAATTCGGAATGTTGAATATTATTCATACATTTGTGATGCCCTCAAAATTAGAGTCATAAAAATTGGTGAAACAGGACATGAACCCCTTTTCAAAACGTAATCCGTAAAATCGGGTTAAGGTTACACTAATACCTTTGGGCGCGTTTTGATAAGGGATTCACCATTTAATGTATGAGACCCTACGATAAAGATAAATCACAAATATTGGCAATGTTTTATTATGGAGTGCCGATAGAGGATATAAAACGATTCTACAAGGGTAAGGAACAACAATATTTATTTGACACGGCTTTAATGCAGTTAGAATCAGAAGGGATGATAAAAAGAGAGGGGGAAAGCTTTGTCGTGACAAAAGAGGCGGGGGACGCATTTCTGTGTTATGGGAATTATCTTAAATATGTTGAAGCGAAGAGGAGACAACAGGTTGATAATGAAAAAGCAAAGGTTTTGGATTCAAAAGTAAAGAAATCAACGATTGTTTCCAATTACTTGAAATCAGCAAATATGGTATGTAGTATTGTCAGCTTTATAGTAGGAGTTCTGTTGTCAGATCAGGTAAAATGGATATTAAACTGGTTATTATCATTTTTTCTCACTGGATGTGCTCTTCCTCATTCATAATTTATTAAATTGAATTTTGCTATAAGACTAGTAAAAATCCATTAGTAAATGCCTGGTTGTTGGATATTATCATTACATTTGCTGTTCCAATTAAATAATAATCTCGTAAAAAACAAAATCATGAAAAAAGTAATGCTTTTAGTATTAGTTAGCACATTATCTTTATTGTTGTCTTCATGTTATAGTTCTCAATTGTATGTAGGTGGCATGGAAGTTGACGAACCTAAAAGAGTTTTGAACTCAAAGACAAACAATCATTTTCTTTTCGGGTTGATATCACCAGCATCAAACAAGAAAGATATCAAGCAATATGTTGGGGATCGTCAGAAGTATGCAATCAAAAACCACCATACTTTTTTAAATGGTTTTTTGGAGGTTATTACTTGTGGTATCTATACTCCGTCAAAAACTACATTTTATGTACCTATAAATGAATGACATTTAAAATTTTATGCCTCGTACTATTTAAGTTCGGGGCTTTTTTTGTGGTTGTTTCTTAATCACTTAATTATTTATCGTTATCCGTAAGAGCAGTGGAGAGGTCAGCTATATGACTGAAATCAGAGAATTTTCATTTCGGAAGAAAGTTTACTAACCGTCAGATGTGCCTTATGGCTCATGCTTCTCTTACCTTCATGGCACTGACAGTGCTCCGCCTTCAAAAAAAAATCCCCAAAAGTTTGTGGATTAAAAAATAATCCTCATATTTGCAGTGCTAAAACAATTCAATTCTGTTGGTCAGGAACGTAGAGCGCGGTTAATGCTCATGATAGTTAAATGGGCTTTTTTTATGCCCATACAGGTTCATTTTGCAGATGTCAGCAAAATGATATATAGGAGATTGTAGAAGTCACAACTTGTTGTGCAAAAGTTACGGCTGCCTTTCCCATCAACTTAATTGCTCTACGGAGTGACTACGGATTGATTGTTTTAGCGAACTCGGGAAACGGCGGCCGTTCTTGCGTTCTATTATTGCCGAAACGCTAAAGCAATCAATCCGTATGAAACAAACAGCTTCAATTCCTGCTACCGACATAAATGTCGTGAGCAAATCGTCAGTCCTAACTATGTGGCTGAACCGTGAAAATCAATTATTTTCTTCCGTACTTGAAGAACCAGTGTCTAACCGTCAGGTGTGCCTTATGGCTCATGCTTCCTTAGCTTTCATGGCACTGGCAGGTTCTGCTTTCAAGAAACTTTTCCAAAAAGTTTGTGGATTAAAAAATAATCCCCATCTTTGCAGTGCTTACCATTTGAGAAAGGCGAGAAGGCTCGCCAAAATATTTGCTGCGGGCATTTTTTATGTCCATGGCTATACATATAGTTCCGTCCCGTGTGGTGTCGTTAATGCGCCCACAGCCTTTCTCAAGGTGGTAAGCAACGGGGAGCGGAACTTTTTCTGTTTCTTCCCCGTAATAATTAACATATTGTTTCATTTTAATTGACTTCCAAAATGAAAAATCAAACAATCGTGGCCCCAAAGGCTACAATGGGTATCAGAGATGCTTTTAAGGCATGGTTATCAAACGAGAATTTTTTGTTTACGCTGCTCATGGAGCGTAAAGTCACCAACCGTCAGATGCTGTTATTGGCACATGCCATGGTGCCGTTCTCTCTCCTTGTCGGGAGTCTGTTCTATTCATCGATAGCTGCTATGATTATGACCGCTTGGTTTGGCCTTGCATGTTTAATGTGTAAGAAAGGAGGGTGCTGATATGGATTTTATAAGTGATTGTATCCGTGTGGAGCAAAACAACATTTACATAGATGAAAAGTCTTACTCTCCGGAAGTGGAGTATACTATCTTTGCCGGAGTAGAGAATGTAATTTGCGGCCTTAGCTTTGAAGAGTTGAAGACAATAGGCAATCTGATAGATAAGGTAGTCAAGAACGTAGAAAGCAGGAGGTAGTTATGGCAGATAATTACCCATATACAAATGAACTCACACTGGAACATGTGGTAGTTTATTCCAAAAGCAGACAAAATGTTCCTGAAGTGGAGTATAATATATATTATGGTATCAATAATCGGATTTACGGTTTAGACCTTAAAAATCTGAAAATATTAAGACGCTTGATAGATAACGTAATTGAGGATTCAGAAAAAACAGAAAAATCATGGCAAAAAAGATAGGATTCCGTCAGTATGACGACACAGAAAAAGAAGAGAAGAAAAAGCAATCAATGGCTATGGTCGAGTTTTTGGCACAAAAGTATTCACCGATTGGCGCTACAGCCGATAAATGCTATAAGACCATTGATGAACTGGTATATGAACTGGATAATATTATTTCTGTCACTAGAAACGAACTGGCGATGCAGCTTAGCCTGGCCGGTTTTAAAACGGAATTTATTGCCGGTGTTCCGTACTGGGTGCTTTATGAAAAGAACTATTGATAACATATTAAATAAAAAACAGCAGTCAAAACGGCTGCTGTTTTTTGTTGTCAAAATATTAAGAAATAGATAATGCCCCTATTCTTTTGGCAATATCCTGTAACGCGTCATTTAATATTTTTATTTCTTCGGGCTTGAATTTGTAAACTTTTCCCCGAACGGGATTCCCGTTTAACCTCTGATAAAGCCATGAGCTGCTTTTATTAAAATAGTGTTTTGCGATATAAGATAGAGGTAGTATTTCCAGATCATTGTTTAACTGTTCGCGTACAGAGAGTTCATCAAGCTTCTTTTCAACCTCACCCATTTGGTTTAAAAGTTCATCAGCACGCTTCATCATAAACTCTGTAATGACCTTTTTGTCTTCTGAAGATGTGTACTTTTCCTTTATCTGCATGAGAAATTCGTCTAATGCTTTTCCTGATAAAGTTTGTGCCAATTCTAAATCTTTCTGTAAGTTATTCATAATCGTGTATTTTTTGTGCCCCTCGTAAGA
>ENA-OPCW01001580-OPCW01001580.1-human-gut-metagenome-genome-assembly--contig:-NODE-1580-length-11152-cov-5.591421_pt1 | contig 11152 bp, 5 predicted proteins | sample MGYA00241258_ERZ501496 | MGnify/ENA primary metagenome ERZ501496 (study PRJEB25962, sample SAMEA2042660) | human gut metagenome | biome: human gut; feature: human-associated habitat; material: faeces...
ACAACCTATAACAGGATTTTTTTAATACACAGTCAACCAAAATCAGGACGAGACAGATTACAGATAGTGATAGAAGCGTGATATATAAAACAGGTATCTATCACTTTAGATACGCACTGATTATCAAGACTCACACGACATTTAGTGATAGAGTGACAGATGTTCATGAAAAAACATCCAAGAAATCACCCCATCCCGACTACTGAGCTTCAACAAAGTTGCACTAAAATTAGATAAATTAACACAGGCATTGTATTTCATTGCCTATTGCCCTTTTCCCAGTTTTTCGACAGATACAAAATCATGTTCTGTGCTGATGAGAATATGCATAACCACAAAACTTTCAGACAAATATGCAATATTATAAAAATAAGATTATTTTTTGACCACCCATGCACAGAAAGAGATATAAGTTCTATCAGAACTCATGTATTTATGAAGAAATGTATCTGATAAATGTGAATATTGTACAAAAATAGAGTTGAATGATAAGCCGCAAATTACTTCTTGTGCTTAAAAAGGTTCAAAAGTCTGATATTGTCTGATGCTTGTTGATAGCCTGTAAGTCTGAATTGTTAAAAATGAGTGCCGTATGAACTTTTTTAATAAAAAAACATACAACGAAATGAAAATTTCATACCTTTGACCCGGATATGAGATAATTAAAAACCATAGTTCTGATAGAACTAAATTACAAAAACACAGAAAAACGCTATAAAAATATGCAAAATCTAATGAGCATGATCTAATAAAGACACTCAACAGATGTAAGCCGTTTTCGTAGTATGTATTATTTCTTTTAAATATATACTCTATGTTGAAAAAAACTAAATTAGTAAGTCTGATGCTACTGGCAGGAACTTTAGCTGTTCCAGAAAGTGCTTTTGCCGAAATTACTCCGGAAAGGCCGTCAGTAAGTCTATCCCAACAAAATGGGAAAGTAGTATGTGTGGTGGAAGATTCGTTCGGCCCTGTGATCGGAGCTTCAGTTGTTGTAAAAGGAACAACCAACGGAAATGTGACAGACATGGACGGCAAAGTTGTTTTGGAAAATTTGAAGAAAGGAGATGTTATTCAAATTTCTTACATTGGATACGCGACACAGGAAATAACCTATACAGGACAACCGTCAATCCCTGTAACATTAAAAGAAGATACCCAGGCGCTACAAGAAGTAGTAGTAGTAGGTTACGGTACACAGAAAAAAGAGAATTTGACAGGAGCTGTGGCAGCTGTTGCCGGTGATGTACTAGAAAACCGTCCTATAACAAATGTTGGACAAGGATTACAAGGTGTTGTTCCAAACTTAAACGTCACCATGAGTAAAGGTGGTGCTCCTGGTAGTAGCTCTGACTTTAATATTCGCGGTAACAACTCGATTAACGGTGGTAGCCCTTTAGTGTTAGTTGATAATGTTCAAATGGATGCCAACCTTGTTAATCCGGAGGACATCGCGTCTATTTCTGTTTTAAAGGATGCCGCATCTGCTGCTATCTACGGTGCCCGCGCTGCTTATGGCGTTATTTTAATTACAACAAAGAAAGGTAAAAGTGAACAAAAACCTCAGATTTCCGTATCAGCAAGTGGTTATTGGCAGAGCCCTGCATTAAGGATGCACAATATCAACTCTTTGGAGTATCTGGAAATGAGAGATATTGCTGCCGCCAATAGCGGGATGAGTTCCTTGATCACTCCGGGACAATTAGACTATGTAAAGAAATATATGGATGGCTCTTATAAGTATTCAGAATATTTCGATCAGTCGCAAGATCAAAGTCGATGGATTTATTGTGGCAACACTGATTGGTTTAATGAATTGTACAAAACAAGTTTCTCTCAACAATATAATGTAAACATTAGTGGTGGAGACTCAAAAACAACTTATTACGGCTCTGTCGGATTTGCTGACCAGAATGGTATTTTAAAAACAGCTGATGATAATTACAAGAAATTTAATGCGACACTGAATCTTTCTTCACAACTGACAAAGTGGTTGCAGGTCAGTGCCAAAATCGCAGATAATTATTCAACAGAGGATCACCCCATTACCAACTCTACAGCAGGAATCGATGCCTATGGAGGTATGTTGAAAAATGACTTAAGCCCGTTAATGCCTGTACGTTTTGGCCATACAGGAAGACTCGTTTATAGTCCTGGCGCAGCAGCCATCAATGATTCTAACTTAGGTATCCAAACTTCAGGCGATTATATCTATAAAGAAGAAGGTATTAACAACTATTCAGGTCAGAACGGGAACACAAATCCCGCTGCTGTAGGAGATTTAGGCGGATATACCAAATATAAAATCAACGATTTATGGTTGACAGGTGCTGTAAAAATCACTCCTTTGGAAGGATTGGTTATCAATGCTGATTATACATATAATATTTATAGCAAGAATGCATCAGAGGTTCAACGGACATTTACAGATTATACGGCTGTAGCTGGAACAGAAGCTCTTTATGGTTGGACAAAGCCAAGTTATGCAAATTATACTACAAATGAAGATTACTACTATGCATTCAATGCATTTGCAGAATATTCTAAATCATTTTTAGAAAATACGCATAACTTTAAGATTATGGCCGGTTATAACCAAGAAAAGAAATCCAACAAAAAATATAATGCAAAACGTACCAATCTGATTGTTGAAGATATTCCTGACTTGGATTTGGCGACAGGTGAACAAAGCATGTCTTCAGAAGATACATATTGGGCAATTAATGGTTTCTTCTTCCGCTTCAATTACAATTACAAACAACGTTATCTACTCGAAGTTAACGGCCGTTATGACGGTTCATCCAAGTTTGCAAAAGATCATCGTTATGCATTCTTCCCATCTGTTTCCGCAGCATGGCGTATCTCAGAAGAAAATTTCTGGCAGCCGTTAAAAGGTTGGTGGAATGATATGAAAATCCGTGGTTCTTATGGTTCATTGGGAAATCAGGTAATGGATGATCTAGGTAATTTCCCATATTTAGCAACATATGGGACGAATTCTTCCTACAATTATTTGATTAACGGCTCCAAACCTGTTATTGTAAAAGCACCGGGGCTTGTCGCTCCTGATTTTACTTGGGAAACAGTCACTCAAATGGACTTCGGTTTTGATGCTTCATTTCTGAATAATCGACTGACGGGAACATTTGACTGGTATCGTAGAAATACAAAAGACATGTTGGTAGCCGGAGCAACTTTACCTGCAACATTGGGCGCCAGTGTTCCTAAAAGTAACTCTGCTGACATGAAGACCATAGGCTGGGAACTTTCTTTAGGATGGAATGATCGATTAGAAAATGGATTTTCTTATTGGGTAAAAGGTGTTTTGTCTGACTATCAGGCGACTATTACCAAATATGCCGGAAATGACGCAGGTTTCTATTCACAAAGTGATGGTGATGGTAAATATTATGTAGGACAAAAGATTGGTGAGATTTGGGGATATCACTCAAACGGCCTTTTCCAATCAGACGATGAAGCTGCAACAATAGACCAAAGCGAACTTTATGCTGGAAAATGGGGTGCGGGTGATGTAAAATACGAAGACTTAGATAATGATGGTAAAATCACAAAAGGGGAAGAAACAATCTATAACCCGGGTGATAAGAGCATCATAGGTAATAAAACACCTCGTTATCAATTTGGTATTACCGTTGGATTTGATTATAAGAACTTCGATTTCGAGATGTTTTGGCAAGGAACAGGAAAACGTGACTATATGTTGAGTGGCGCTCAGTTCTGGGGATTCACTAGCCAATGGGATGTTCCATATACTCCGGCCCTTGATTATTGGACAGAAACAAATACAGATGCTTATTTTCCAAGACCAGGATGGCAAAATGGCGGTAACAGAGTCACAAGTGACCGTTATTTACAAAGTGCAGCTTACGGGCGTTTGAAGAATTTGACGGTAGGTTACACAATTCCGAAGAATCTAACGACAAAGTGGGGCATTTCTCGTTTGAGATTATATGTGACAGGAGAAAACCTACTCACTATCACTCCTCTGAACGATGCCTTCGATCCCGAAACATTGGGAGGAATGACATACCCGATTAATCGAAAAGTTGCAATTGGATTAAATTTAACACTGTAAAAAACGAAAGATGACAATGAAAACTAAACATATCTTATTAGGATTAAGTCTTGGTTTGTTAGGAGGATTTACGGCTTGTGACGTGACAGACCTCAATCCAAAAGACAGCATTACCGACAATAGCTACTGGAATACTGTTAGCGATTTGGAAAATTATGCCAAAGGCTTTTACATGAACCTGACAGGAAAAGGTTTAAGGGCAGATGGAAGTGAAAATTTGGATGATTTAAATACTCTTGATGAAAGAAGTGACAATCGTCTGGTCGCTTCTCCCGACCAATGGTTGTTCAACGAATGGGTAATACCTTCTGAAGCAAATTTCGATTCAAAATGGTATTGGAACAATATTCGTAATCTAAACTATTTTATGACTCGTTACCAACGGGTAAATGCGACAGAATCTGAAGTAAATCCGGTTGTTGCCGTAATTCGCTTTTTCCGGGCTTTCGATTATTTCGATAAAATCAAGACATTTGGAGATGTTCCTTGGTATGAAAAGGATTTGACAACTGCCGATATTGACGAATTGTATAAAGCACGTGACGACCGTGACTTTGTACTAGGGAAAATTATCGAAGATCTGGAATTTGCAATTGAATGGTTACCGGAAAAAAGTGCAGCAGAGGTAGGTGCTTTACATAAAGATGCCGCTCGTACATTTTTAGCCCGTGTTTGCCTACATTATGGAACATATAAAAAGTATCATAATGTTTCGACATCACCTACATCTCAGGAATTATTACAAAAAGCGGCGACTCTTGCCAAAGAAGTGATGGATAGTGGTCTTTACGATATCGTACAAGGCTCGGATGCCGGAGCAAACCAGTCTGCTTTTGCCGATTATCCCTTGTATTATGCAAACCAGTTTACACAAGAGGATTTAACGACTAATAAAGAATGTATTTTAGCACGTGTTTTCGAAGCAGACGTATTGACTCATAATCTCGCTCGTGGTGGAGGAGTCGGCCTTTCTAAAGATTTTGCAGAATCATTCCTTTGCAAGGACGGTTTGCCTATTGCAAACAGTAGTGAATACAAGGGAGATGAAACACTGGATGATGAAATGGCAAACCGCGATCCTCGTATGTATCAGATTATAGACAGTAAATATCGTCCATATACGGTCAAAAGCAATGGTATGCGTGTAGTAAATTCCGGTATTGATGATAAAAAGGAATTTAGTCCGTCTGAAGAACCAGGAACAAATATCCATTCAGCTCCGGGATTAACCGGGACTGCCACAGGATACTCACCTATCAAACTGGTGTCAGCAAGCCAGAGCCAACAAGATGCAGTGAAAACATCTTCTTACGACTGGTTTGTTTTCCGTTACGCAGAAATCCTGCTGATCTACGCTGAAGCCAAATGCGAATTAGGTGAATGCACACAGGCTGTTTTGGATGAGACGATTAATAAATTGCGCGACCGTGTTGAGATGAAACATTTAACAGTATCTCCAGTAGCCGATCTGAATCCGGTTGATTATGGGTATTCTATAACTCCGTTGTTATATGAAATCCGCCGTGAACGTCGTATCGAGTTGGCTTTGGAAGGTTTCCGTTATGATGATATCATGCGTTGGAATGCGATGAAACTATTCGAAAATCCTAAAACATATCTAGGCATGCGTGTTACAGATAAAGTAAAAGCGTTATACCAACCTGAAGTATTTGAAGGATCAACAGCCCGTGATTTAATCGAATATAATGGTAAAACTTATATCCGCATGTATTCTGGTAAAAGTTTGAACGAAGCCGGCCGTAAATGGACAGGAAACGACAAGCGTCTGTACTATCCTATCCCAACAAGTCAGATTACATTGTCTGCAAGCCATGGTTCTCTTCTAAAACAAAATCCGGGTTGGGAATAAATCTCATACAAGAGGGAAGGTTAGCCTTCCCTCTTTATTTCCCTCAATAAAATATAATGAGAATATATTACTTATCTTATTGTCTGCTGGCTAACAGGACGTTTATATTACAACCCTATAGAATATATAGAGAGTTACACACATCATAAATGTTCCGAAATCAGGCATGTATACAGTAGATGTTCAAAACGGGATTTTATATGAACAAGAAAGACTTAATATTAAATATTCTTTTATTTATTAGTCAAATAATAGTCTTTTATTATTTCTTCTGCTATTTATTCCCTTTTAAGGAACAGCTACAAATGTTTCAATTTACATCACAGTACCTAACTGAAACACTGAAGCAGGCTGGTGGTGTCGCTATTTATATATCGGAATTTCTCTCTCAATTCTATGTGGTATTTTGGACAGGACCTATCATTTCTGCTCTACTTTTAACTTTAGTGGCTTTATTATCATCATTAATACTGAAAAAGATTAACTCACGAAACGATTTACCTCTTATTTTCCTGTTACCCTGGCTATCTTTACTAATTATTAGTTTAGACTATGATTATTATGAACAAGGAACTATTGCTTATTTATTTTTATTGCTTTTTCTATGGCTATATACAAACATAAAAACACGAATAAAATTTATTTATGGCATTTGCATCATTCCTATTTTATATGGAATAGCAGGTCCTATCGTACATTTATTTGCTATATCGGCATTGTTCTTTGAGTTTTTAACCAATGGAAAGAAAAAATATATTAGTATTATTTATTTGTTGATTGCCGCACTTTCAGCAATTGCAGGTACTTACTTAGGATATAGTAGAAATTTAACTTTAGCATTTTTACCAGAGGCTTATTGTAATCCACTACAAACAGTATCCGGGATATATTATGCATGGTATGCATTACCTATGACAATGCTTCTGGTTGCTTATTTGAAACGATACAAAGAACCCGTTTCTCTAAAAGGGAAATGTATATGGGAAGGGGCACAATGGGCAATCATGTTTCTATTGGTCTATCAAGGTATCTTTCATTTTGGGAAATTGGATGCACAGCATTCCATGAAGCAGGACTATTTGCTCCGGACGGAACAGTGGGACCTTGTTATCAGTGAATTTAACCATGATGTATTATCTAAACGCCGAATGTGCGGTTTAAACTTAGCTTTGGCACATAAAGGCCAGCTTTCAGAGAGATTGTTAGATTATCCTCAACACGGTATTGAAACCTTGATGCTACATTGGGATCAGTCGATCTATACAGCACAACTGCATAGTGATCTGTATTATTGTATGGGAATAATAAGCGCAGCACAAAAATTCGCTTTTGAAGCGTTTGTCAGTTCTCGTTCTTCCGGTAATCCGCGGATGTTGAAAAGGCTGATAGAGACAAATCTGATAACAGGGTCCTATCCGATTGCGGATAAATATATTCAATTGTTGGAAAAGACTTGGTTCTATAAGGATTGGGCTACTGCTCACCGTCGATTTCTTTACAATGATAAAGCAGTCGAGGAAGATAAAATTTTAGGAATGAAACGTCGCTGTTGGAAGGCCGAAGCCTCTGCTGCAAAACCATATACAGATCCTGTCAGTTCATTAATAAACTTGCTCCCGGCTTGTCCGGATAATAAAGCAGGATTAGCATATTTGACTTCGTTTTTACTGTTGAACAAACATATTGAAACTTATAAAACCTTGCAGGAGAGCTTGTACCGTTCTCCCGCCTGGCGCGATATGACGGAATGCCAGCAGGAGGCAATCGTGATTTGCAGTCCCAATGATCCGCACTTCTGGTTAGAGCATGGGGTGAGCATCAAAGTAAGGAACAGAGCGATCGCTTTTATGCAGAAAGTGCAAGATATTTCCCGTTCGGGGCAGAATCCTGCGGTCGCTTTGGCTTCCGAGTATGGCAAAACGTATTGGTACTATTATATGTTTAATATGATGGACAAATGAAACAATTGCTTTTTTGCATATTCCTTTTGTTGTTGGAAGGATGTTCTTCCAACCAGCCACCTGCCGTCTCCGGGCAGATAGATGAACTGCCGGCCATCTATCCGGATTATATTGACGTAACCATACCGCAATCGATCGCACCTTTGAATTTTGCCGTGCAAACGGAAGGGAAAGCATGCGCGGTATTTACAACCGAAGGATATGCATTTACCGTTTACGCCTCCAACGGAGCCTTTTCCATTCCCAATACAGACTGGGAAAAGTTATTGACTGCGGCAAAAGGAAAACAGGTAGAGGTATCTGTCCTGACAGAAGAAAAAGGGAAATGGAATGCCTTTCTTCCGTTTCATATCCGGGTTTCCGAAGACCCGATCGATCCGTATATCGCTTACCGCCTGATCGATCCCGGTTACCAGCTATGGAACGAGATGGGAATCTATCAACGCGAATTATCCTCTTTCGATCAGGAACCGATTCTGGAAAACCGCCTGACGGATAATAATTGCATGAACTGCCATTCGTTTTGCATGCAGGACCCGGACAAAATGCTGTTCCATGTCCGTGCAAAGTATGGCTGTACCGTGTTTGTGGATGGCGACCGGATAGAAACGCTCGATACGAAAACCGATCGGACGATATCGGCATTGGTCTACCCTTCCTGGCATCCTTCGGGAAAGTTTGTTGCTTTTTCCATCAATAATACAACCCAGGATACGCATCCGGTACATCGTACAGAAGTATATGACAAGGCATCGGATGTAGTTGTCTACGATGTAGAAAAACAGGAAATCGTCACGACTCAAGCACTATTCTCAAAGAAACATTTTGAAACATTCCCGACTTTTTCACCGGATGGAAAACAACTTTACTTCTGTTCCGCCCCGGCATTGAAAGTTCCGGGCGAATTGCGTGACCTTCGTTATAGCCTTTGCCGCGTTTCTTTTGATCCTGAAAGCCGGACTTTCGGTTCTGTTGTCGACACGATCTTTCAAGCGGAAACAGAAGGGCAAAGCATTTTGTTTCCCCGTGTCTCGCCAGACGGAAAATATCTGCTTTGTACAACGACATCTTACGGAACCTTCCCTATCTGGCACAAAGATGCGGATCTGTGCATGTTCGACCTGAGCACGGGTGCGCAAGTTCCAACAGAAGAAGCGAACAGCCCTGATACGGACAGTTATCATTCCTGGTCGTCCAACAGCAAGTGGGTGGTATTCAGCAGCCGTCGTTTGGACGGCTTGTACACACGTCCTTTCATTGCTCATGTCGGTGAAAGAGGCGTTCTCTCAAAGCCGTTCGTCCTGCCTCAGAAATCAACGGAATATTATACATTTCTCACCAAATCGTATAATATCCCGGAATTTGTCAAGGGGAAAGTGAAAACGGATACATACAAATTAGTTTCCCGAATAAAAGAAGGGAAAAACCAGCAGATCTCATTTACAAAATAACAACATGAACACAAAGAATCTTTTAATCACCGGTATGTTTGCCGGGTTATTTCTTTCCTGCAAGGAAGTAGAGCCGCCCGCACCTGTTTTGCCGGTTCCGACGCCGGAGCAGATCAAATGGCAGAAAATGGAGAATTATGCATTCGTGCATTTCGGGTTGAACACATTCAATGATTTGGAATGGGGCTATGGGAATACACCTGCGGAAACATTCAATCCGACAGACCTGGATTGCGAACAATGGGTACGTATCATCAAAGCGGCCGGCCTGAAAGGGGTGATCCTGACAGCTAAGCATCACGACGGCTTTTGCCTTTGGCCGACCAAAACGGTCGACTATAATATCTCTAACTCGCCTTATAAAAACGGAAAGGGCGACATGGTTCGCGAATTGTCCGATGCCTGCAAGAAGCACGGCTTGAAGTTCGGGCTTTACCTCTCTCCCTGGGATCGTCATAATGCCGAATATGGGCGGGAAGGATACCAGAAGACCTATCATGAGCAAATCAACGAACTGATCTCCAACTACGGTCCGTTGTTCGAGTTCTGGTTTGACGGGGCGAACGGAGGAAATGGCTGGTACGGTGGAACGAATGAAACGCGTTCGATCGATCCGAAAACCTATTACGGCTACGAGACTGCCCGTGAAATGATCAAAGCGAAACATCCGGAAGCGATGATCTTCGGCGGAACGGTTCCCGATATCCGCTGGATCGGCAACGAGTCCGGTTGGGCCGGCGAAACAAACTGGTCGCCCTATTCGTTGGACAAGGAGACACATTATACACAAAACCAATGGGGAATGAAAGACGGAAACCAGTGGTTGCCGGGAGAATGCGACGTATCGATCCGTCCGGGGTGGTTCTATCATGAGGCGGAAGATAGCAAAGTAAAGTCTTTGAAACATCTGTCGGATATCTATTTCCGGTCGGTAGGCTATAATTCCGTGCTCTTGTTGAATATTCCTCCCGATCGTAAAGGCTTGATAAGTGAGGCGGATGTGAATCGTCTGAAAGAATTTGCTGCTTACCGCCAACAGATATTTGCTGACAACCGGGTGAAAAAAGGAAGAAACTACTGGAATGCCACTTCGGGTAGTGAAGCTGTTTATTCCTTGAAGCCGAAGTCGGAAATCAATGTTGTAATGCTTCAGGAAGATATAACGAAAGGGCAGAGGGTAGAGGCTTTTACCGTTGAGGCTCTGACGGATAACGGTTGGAAAGAAGTTGGTAAAGGCACGACAATCGGATATAAGCGTATGCTGCGTTTTCCGGCGGTAAAAGCCGGCAGGCTGCGGGTGAAGATTGATGAATGTCGTCTGACTGCTCACATTAATCAAGTGGCTGCTTATTATGCGCCTCCTTTACAGGCAACCGTTCAGGGTGAAGATTGGAACAACCTGCCCCGTACCGGTTGGAAACAGGTCGCTGCTTCGCCGTTGACGATAGACTTGGGCAAGTCGGTGACATTGACCAGTTTTACCTATGCTCCATTGAAAGCGGAAGCAAAACCTACAATGGCTTTCCGTTATAAATTCTTTGTGAGTGCGGACGGCAAGAACTGGAAGGAAGTTCCTACCAACGGTGAGTTCAGTAATATTATGCATAACCCGTTGCCGCAGACCGTTGCTTTCGGTCAGAAAGTGCAGGCACGCTATATTAAGTTGGAGGCTACTACGCCTACCGCAACAACCGCAAAAGTGGAAATGAATGAAATAGGAGTGAAGATAACTCCCTGACGGAGTTGTCATCATTGAAAGATATGCTTAGAGAGT
>ENA-OPCW01001583-OPCW01001583.1-human-gut-metagenome-genome-assembly--contig:-NODE-1583-length-11131-cov-3.269231_pt1 | contig 11131 bp, 9 predicted proteins | sample MGYA00241258_ERZ501496 | MGnify/ENA primary metagenome ERZ501496 (study PRJEB25962, sample SAMEA2042660) | human gut metagenome | biome: human gut; feature: human-associated habitat; material: faeces...
CTGCTATCTTTATGATAATTACCTTGAGGATTATCTTTATGATGTCGAGATATGTCAGCGCTTTGCAAAGCGTAACCGTGAGCGTATGGCTGAGATGATCCTTGACAGGTGCGGACTTACTGCCGTGTCTGCGTTCCATACGATACACAATTACATTGATACCAAGGAGCGCATACTCCGCAAGGGTGCAATTTCCGCAAAGAGCGGCGAGCTTGTGCTTATTCCGATAAATATGAGGGACGGAAGCGTGCTTGCGAGAGGAAAGGGAAATCCCGACTGGAATTATTCCGCACCGCACGGCGCAGGCAGGATTATGTCGAGAACAAAGGCTAAGGAAATGCTCGACATTGAGCAGTATAAGAAGAGCATGGAGGGCATATACACGACCTCGGTCAATAATTCAACGCTTGACGAAGCGCCTATGGCGTATAAGTCGCTGTCGGATATTATTGATGTTATCAGAGAGTCGGTAGATGTGCGATTCCTAATTCCATGAATTTAGCAGGTGTGAAACCGATATATAATTTCAAGGCGTGTGAGTAACCTGCTCTGCGCCGCAGAGGAGGAAATCACAATGCTTGAACAGTTAAAAGAAGAAGCAAATATGACCCTGACCGAAAACGGCGCAGCGACCTACATTAGTACAAAGTCACATTGTCTTGATTTATTTTCGGCAATAGGCGCTATCCGCAAGTCCCCTGAAAGCGATATAATCGGTCGCTTTATAAAAGCGTATGCCGAGGATAAGAATCTTGCCGTAAAAACGCTTTTCTTCGCCCGTGATGCCCGTGAGGGTCTTGGCGAACGCAGAGTGTTCCGTATAATACTGAACTATCTTGCAAAATACGAGCCTGAGAGCGTGCGCAGAAATATAGCGTATATCGCCGAGTACGGCAGATATGACGATCTGCTGTGCCTTATCGGTACGCCCTGCGAAAAGGACGCTTTGCAGATTATAGAAGGTCAGCTCAAAAAGGATATAGCGTCTGACACGGGCGTGTCGCTTCTTGCAAAATGGCTCCCTTCCGTCAACGCATCAAACAAGGAAACGGTACGCACTGCACGCCGTCTTGCACGTCTGCTCGGAATGAGCGAACCGCAGTACCGTAAAACAGTTGTCGCACTGAGAAAAAAGATCGATATAGTTGAAAACCGCCTGCGTGTGCAGGACTATACCTTTGACTATTCAAAACTGCCCGCTCTTGCAATGTTGAAATACCGTGGCGCATTCTGCGAAAACGACTTTGACCGCTACTGCGAGTATCTTGACAATGTAAAGCACGGCAACGCAAAAATGCACACCGGCGTACTTACTCCCTATGACGTTATCGCTCCGTGCTTCAATTGGCGTACAGACGGGCTGTCCGCAGAGGAACGCAACGCAATGGACGTGACGTGGAACGCCCTCGAAGATTTCGGCAACGATGAAAACGCTCTTGCCGTGATCGACGGTTCGGGTTCGATGTATCCCAGAGCGATTGCTGTTGCGCTGTCGCTCGGAATATATTTCGCCGAAAGAAACAAGGGAAAATTCCGCAACCATTTCATAACGTTCTCAGGAAGACCTCAGCTGGTTGAGATTAAGGGCAGTGACATTGCCGAAAAGGTACGTTACTGCCGTCGGTATAGCGAAGTCGCGAACACGAATTTAGCGGCTGTGTTCAATCTTTTGCTGAAAACCGCCGTAAAGTATGATCTTCCGCAGGAAGAACTTCCGAAACGGTTATACATAATCTCGGATATGGAGTTTGACGAATGCGTGGAGAACTCGGGTGCGACAAACTTTGAAAATGCAAGGAGAAAATATGCCGAAAAAGGATATACGCTCCCCGAGATAGTGTTCTGGAACGTTGAGAGCAGAAACGTTCAGCAGCCCGTCACAATGAACGAGAACGGTGTTGCGCTCGTTTCGGGCTGTTCGCCCAGACTTTTCTCGATGGTGGCAAGCGGCGAGCTTAATCCTTATAAAACAATGCTTGAAATTCTCACGTCCGAGCGTTACGCTAAAATATCAGCATAAATAAAACCGCTGTCCCACGACAGCGGTTTTATCTTTATAGAAACAGACAACGGTATCGGTTTGACCGATACCGTTGTCTGAAGGAAAAGAACTCCGCTGCCGTTTGAGTAGCGGTAAAGAAAACAAACTGTAAGGAGTTGTTGTTTTGAAATTATTCTTCTACTGCTGTAGATGAGCCTACTTCCATAGTGCCCTTCTTCATAACGTAGTCGTACTCTTTGCCGTCAGTACCCTTGAGCTTGAAAGAGAGCTTGTCGTTTTCAAGCTTTACGCTCATCTGGATCTTGTCTGTGCTGCCTACTTCCATTACTTCTGCACCGTTGCTCTTGTACTGAACATTGTGTTCTTCCGTAGCGGCAACTGACTTTATTATAACCTTATCATCTGTGAATGTCCATACGGATGCGAATGCTGATTCGTCAACGCCGAGCTTAGCCGCATAGTCTGCTACAGAATCGCCTGCGATAGTTTCGTAGATCCAGTCGCCCTTCATCTTATCCTTTGCCGAGCCTGAGCAAGCTGCGAGTGCCATTACCATTACTGCTGCCATTGCAAGCGCAATGACCGACTTGATTACTTTTTTCATAATTATTCCTTTCTTTGCGGTATGTCCGCCTCTGATTATGTAATACCGGTTGTTTTTCCAACCTTAGCAAATTATACTCACCGAAATGGTTTAATTCAATTAACTGGCGTTAATCGGTTAAAAATGGGCTTTAATCGGTCTTAACCGCCGAAGAAACTTGTAATACTGAAACCGGTCGGCATAGGCAGTGTAAACATATATACCGTAGCAATAACAAATGCAACCAGCGCTATAATAACCACCGCATATTTGTTTGCCTTGTGGTTGAAAGAACCTGCAATACCGAGTAAGAACAGTACAACGCTGTAGATGACCGTTACAAGCCCGAAAGCGTCACCGTGAGAGTTATCCTTCTGTCCCTGTTCGAGCACTTCCTGCGACTGTGCAAGAAGCTCGTTAGCTTTTGTGAAATAGCTGTTGACATAATTCTCGTCAAAGAAAGGCGAGCTCATACTGTTTTCCTTTTCAAGCCACGCAAGTATTGTTGCCTGAGGATCGCTGCTGCTGTTGTCGGCAGTGTTCCAGTCGATCTTTGCCGCCATTGTTTCACTTACGTTTTCCGCCATCTTGTAGAACAGCTGATTGCACAGCTTTGCAAGCTCAGCTTCGTTATTATTGTTCTGCGCAAAGACGATTTCAATCTGCAATGAGCTTATATCGTTCCAGAGTATCATATCCTGATTCATCTGCTGTACGCCTGCGTTGTATTCCGAATTGCCCTCGGACGCTAAATTGTTACTGGTGGCGTAGTTGGTAGCCTGATTTCCGCCGTGAAGCGAGCCTATCCAACTTGCCCACGCTGTGAGCAGTGCAGTGACACCGAGCATTATTACTATTATAAGCTCGGTGAGCTTGTCCATATCCGGCTTTTTTTTGACAGCAGTGTCGGCTGTCTTTTTCTCGTTCTCGTTTTCCATAGGAACCTCCTGTTTGATGTTTTGCGATAAATATTATAACAATAACGTTCAGCTGTAACAACAAATTGGCTTTAATCGGCGCAAATCGGGCTTGAAAAGGCAGTAACGGGGCGAAATTTTTATTGCGCAAAAAGCGGAAATATAGTATAATAATAACAGGACATAATTACAGCGATGTAAACCAAGCAAAGCGGAAGGTGCATAACCAATGGATCTCAGAATAGCAATTACGGACGACCTTAACTCAGAGCGTGAAAAGCTATCATCGGCAATAATCGCTCCGTTTGAAAAAGTGGGGCTGAACGTAGGCAATATAGACGAATATACAAGCGGCGAGGAATTGCTCAGGCAGTTTTCCGCCGGCAGATACGATCTGATTTTTCTTGACATATATATGGGCGGAATGAGCGGTGTGGAAACCGCTAAACGGATAAGAGCGATAGACAAGAATGTTATGCTTGTGTTTGTTACCACAAGCAACGAGTTTGCAAGTGAAAGCTATGCGCTGAGAGCAAATTTCTATCTGTTGAAACCTATACGTTCCGACAGCGTAAGACAGCTTGCAGAAACGCTTGCACAGCAGATGCAGAATAGGAGAAGCGTTGCGGCGCTCCCGGACGGTACGGTGATACCGCTGTCATCGCTTGTCTATACCTCGTGTTCAGGACATTATGTGAATGTATATCTTGTCGGAAACGAGCCGCTGAAGATTCGTACCACGCATAAGATAATGGAAGAATCGCTTTCAAAATACGAAGGAGTGATTTCCTGCAACAAAGGCGTGCTTGTGTCGCTTGCGAACGTTGCCCGCCTTGACGGTGAAAATTTTCTGATGATAAACGGTGATACCGTTCCGATAAGCCGCCGTAAGATGACGCAGATCAAAAACGACTATACACGTTTCGTTCTGAATCGTATTCACAGCGAATTTGAGAAGGAACAGGTGATGGTCAGATGAACGAGATGCTGAGTAAATTTATAAACGAGGCGTTATCCTGCCTTATAATCGTACCTGCGACGGTGCTTTGCTTACTGCCTATGAAGGACAAGATGAAATATTCCATCAAAAACGTCCTCCCGTTGTTTTTAGGCGTGCTTGTTATGGTGACGATGATAGTTTCGGGCGTAACGGCATTGCTCCCTGTAGATCCGAGGGTAGTTTTCTATATTCTGCTGGTGCCTTTGTTCTTTGCCTACAGGGTTATAGTTGATACGGATATCATCAAGTGCCTTGCAACATTCCTGTTGTCTTTTACAATAATGAGTTTTTGCAAGAACTATGCGATAATGTGCGATGCAGTTATACACCCTGAGCTTGGAGTGCCGACCTTCAGCACCGACGGCGCATTGATACAGCTCGGAATATCCTGTGCAGTGACTGCCGCTATTGCTTATCCGGTAGCAAAATACGGCTCTCATCTTATAAACGGGCTTCCGTACAGAAGGGTATGGCTGATTTCGATAGTAATGTCGCTTATGTTTATCGGATTCAATTTTACGGTACAGCCCGTGCATTATCAGACACTTTATCTTAACCGTGTTTTTCTGGTTTATATCCTGATAACAACGCTTATGTTCATTATGCTCGTGCTGATGTATACTGTGTTTTATTTTATAGCGTCCGCTTTGCTGAAAGCCGGCAAGGACAGAGAGCATATAAGTGTGCTTGAAATGCAGAAGAAGCAGTACGACGCCCAGCAGAAATATCTTGAGGACACCTCACGCATACGTCACGATTTTAAGCACTCAATCATTGCAATAAAGACGCTTGCCGAGGACGGCGATATAGAGGAGCTGAAAAGCTATCTTGATAACTATATAGATACGTTCCCGAGCAAATCGCCCGTGCGTTACTGCAGAAACTATGCACTCAACGCCCTGCTGTGTCACTTTGAAGAGCAGGCACAGCAAAACAGCATTACTCTCAGATTGCGGATTGATGGCGATAACAAGGAGACTGCGCTGTCCGACGATGAGCTTTGCTGTATAGTCGGCAATATACTTGAAAATGCGGTAAACGCAAGCCTTATGCTTCCTGAAAACAACGATCGCAGAATCTCACTTTCGGTAAAGGCTGACGATGCATCAGGCAACCTTTACATAGTAGCTGAAAATAATTTTAACGGTAAAGTACGTCGTGAGGGCGGACACTATTATTCCACCACCAAGGGCGGTAACGGCATAGGGCTTGAATCGGTGCTGTTCACAGCCGAAAAACACGGCGGTACGGCAACCTTCTATCATAAGGGTAAGGTGTTCTGCTCCGATGTGGTCATACCGCTAAAATAAGCTAAAATAAGACAGTATAAGAATAAGCACCCCCGTTCAACTGAACGGGGGTGCTGTTATTATTTATTCTGTCGATTAAAGCTCGATAACAATATCATTCTCAGCCTTTAAGATGCTGTCAAGAATGAGCTTGCCTTCAATCTTTTCGCCGTTTACCGTTACACTCTTAACGCCGTGTTCACTGCCGTTCGGGTTCTTAACGGTAACATTCAGCTTCTTGCCTCTGAATGTCTTCTTCATTGTGTATTCCTTCCACTCTGAGGGGATAGAAGGATCAATTACGATACCCTTTGTTTCGGGGTTAAGACCGAGGATACCCTCTGTAGTACCTACCATAACGGTAGAAGCTGTACCTGTCAGCCAGTGTACATGAGCACGACCTGCGAAGGGGCTGTCCTTACCTTCAACGAACTGACCGTAAACATAGGGCTCAAGAACTCTGTGCTCTGCGTTTTCGTTGTAGGTTGCGGGAGCTGCTTCCTTCCAGTACTTATATGCACGGTTGCCGTGACCGAGCTTTGACTCTGCGAGTATCAGCCAACCCTGAGGCTGTGAGAAGATGCCTGCATTTTCCTTTGTGCATTTGTTGAAGCACTGCATAAGAGCGCCGTCAAAGCCGTGCTTAACATAAGGAGGATACATAACCATTGCGCCGTAAGGAGTGTTAAGTTCTCTTTCTACGCTGTCCATAGCCTTTTCAGCCTGTTCCTTGCTTGCAAAGCCGGAGATAACCGACCAAGACTGAGGATTGAGCCACATTGAAGCCTCGGGATCTGTTCTCTGACCGATAACAGTGCCGTCTTCCTTGTAGCCTCTTATCCATCTGTCCTCGTTCCAGCAAGCTGAAAGTATCTCGTCGAGCTTAGCCTTTACTTCATCAAGGTACTTTGCATACTCTGCGTCGTTCTTCTCAAGAGCGTATGTCTTTAAGATCTTTACTGCGTAAACAAGCTGGAATGCTACGAATGTAGATTCGCCCTTCTTGCCAAGACGTAAGCAGTCGTTCCAGTCAGCGTGAAGACCTGCGGGCATACCGTGGTTGCCGAGGTGGTTCATCGAGAAGTCGATAGCTCTCTTTAAGTGATCGTATACTGTGCCGGATTCGCCGTCGTTTGCATACGAGATAACTTCGTCAAGGAATGCGTGATCGCCGCTTTCGGAGATGTACTTGTAAACTGTCGGGAACAGCCACAGAGCGTCATCTGCACGGTATGAGGGGTGACCTGTCTGCTTAGCGTATACGCTGTTTTCGTCGTTTTCATCAGGGTGATTTTCCTGTCCTGCCTTGTGATCGTACTTAACGAGGGGCAGACCTGCGCCGTTTGTAACCTGAGCAGAGAGCATGAATACGATCTGCTTCTTTGCCATTTCGGGTGCAAGGTGGATAACGCCCTGAATATCCTGTACAGTATCACGGTAGCCGAAGCCGTTTCTCAGACCGCAATACTGGAATGATGCGGCTCTTGACCAGATGAATGTGATGAAGCAGTTGTAAGCGTTCCATACATTTACCATATTGTTGAAGTCTGCATCGGGAGTATTTACCTGCAGATTGTCGAGCTTTGAGTGCCAGTAGTTCTTAAGTTCTGCAAGATCCTTCTCTACAGCGTTCTCATTCTCGTACTTAGCGATGATAGCCTCAATTTCAGCCTCTGTCTTCTGACCGCCGAGAACATAAGTGAGTACCTTTGTTTCGCCGGGCTGTAAAACGATGTCGCTCTGGAGTGCGCCGCAGGAGTTTGTATTGTAGTTTAAGTCGCCCTTTAAGCCTTCTTCAATGCCCTTGGGGTTGTTGTATGTTCTGTAAGAGCCTACGAAAGCGTCACGGTCGCCGCAGTAAGCGTCAACCTTAGCTGAAGCAAGACCTAAGAAACGTCCGCTGTTGGGGTTGTATATCTCATTCTGCATCTGGTGGATATACTTATTCTTGAAGTATGTTCTTGTGATGAACAGGGTGTACTGGAGGTTGACCTGATCCTGCTCGTAGTTGGGATCATTAACGAACTCGCAGTAGCCTGTAACGCTCAGCTTACGGGGCTTTGTATCTGTGTTGGTCACCTTTGCAGCCCATACTTCATAAGTAGCGTCCATAGGAACGTAGTATGTAACCTCAGACTTTATCTTCTTGTACTCCGAGGTGATGACAGTGTAGGCTGTACCGTGACGGCACTCGCTCTTGTAGCTGTCGAGGGGCTTGCATACGGGCGCCCACGAAGCCGACCAGAAATCGCCGTCCTCAGCGTCCTTGATATATACATATCTGCCGGGCTGATCGTTGGGAACAGCATTGAAACGGTAACGGATAACACGTCCGTTTGCACCGGATTTAACGAAGCTGTAGCCGCCTGCGTTGTTTGAAATGATAGCACCGTATTCGGGTGAGCCTAAGTAGTTTGCCCATGCCGACGGAGTATCGGGTCTTGTGATGACATATTCCTTGTTTTCAAGGTCAAAATGTCCGTAATTCATCAGAAAGTCCTCCTTGATATTATATTCCCCGTAAACAAACTATTTCACGGGTTTTAAATTCCTTTGCGTAACTTCATTATATCAGTAAATCGTTTTCATTTCAAGGGCGGTATTGTGCACAAATTTAGCTGTCGGTTTTTGTGCAGTATTGCTATATCACCGATTGACGTCCGACAGATGAAATTTATCTGTGAAAAACACTGAAAATTACCGCTCATTCCCCTGTTTACAGTATTTTAACATTGATTTTACCGATTTTAAGTAGTATAATTAGAAAAATAAAAAGAACAAAAGACAAGAGGTAAACTTATGAACTGGGCAATTATTGAGCAGGTCTTTATAATGGCTCTGCTCGCAGGCGTCGGCATACTCTGCCGTAAGCTGAAGCTGCTTGACGATGCCTGCACCAAAAAGCTTTCAACCGTTGTGCTTAATTTCGCAACACCTATGGTTATTCTGGTATCCTATCAGAAGCCGTTCGACCCCGAAACGCTGAACACACTGCTTTTATCGTTCCTCATAGCGATAATAAGCTACGTCATAGCGTTTATACTTGTTCCGCTGATAATACGCAGTAAGGACAAGGAGGGTCAGCTGATAGAGCGATTCAGCTGCCTTTACTCAAACTGCGCCTTTATGGGCATACCGCTGATACAGGGAGTGTACGGCGCTGAGGGTGTATTCTGCCTTACGGCATACGTTACTATGTTCAATCTCTGCTCGTGGACGCACGGAGTTGTTATGATGAAGGGCGGAAAGCCGAACTTTAAGCAGATGATAAAGTCGCTGTTATCTCCGAGCATCATCGTTACAATAATCGGTATTATCCTGTTCCTTTGCAACTTCACTCTGCCGAATGTTATTCTTGAAACGTCACAGCACCTTGCAAACATAAATACACCGCTCGCAATGATAATAGCAGGCTCAACTATAGCTACGGTAAAGCTGCTCCCTGCGCTGAAAAAGCCAAGACTTTACTACACCTGCTTTGTAAAGCTGTTTCTGCTTCCTGCACTGCTTACCGTTATCTGCCTTGTGTTTAAGATAGATCAGACCGTAGCGGGCGTAAACATACTCGCTACTGCCTGCCCCGCCGCTGCTATGTGTACAATGTTTGCCCTGCTTTATGACAGGGACGCAGGCTACAGTGCGGAGATATTTGCGGTAAGCACAATACTTTCGATGGTCACACTGCCGCTTACACTGATGTACTATACGGCGCTTGCAGGGATATTTATGTAATTTAAGCATTATTAAAAGGAGCATATCTCATGACAAATATCACAACAGAAAACTGTGCCGCATTGCTTGATATACTCAGGGAGAAGAATCCCCTTGTACATTGCATCACAAACTATGTTACCGCAAACACCGTCGCAAACGGACTTCTTGCGGCAGGCGCATCTCCTGTTATGGCGGACAGCCCGCTTGACGCTGAGGATATAACCGCAAAGGCATCTGCGGTACTGTTCAATATGGGTACGCTCAGCAAGGACAGGCTTCGCGCAATGCTGATTTCCGCACAGAAGGCGGCGGATATGGCAAAGCCGATAGTGCTTGACCCCGTAGGCGCAGGCTCTACCGACAACAGATTACGAAGTACTATGCAGCTTCTGCGCCAGTTCAGATTCGCCGCAGTAAGAGGCAACGCTTCCGAAATATCCGCACTGCTCTCGACAAGCCCCATTACGATGAAGGCGGAAAAGGGTGTGGACAGCGCCGAAACAACGCTTGAGGACAAAATATCGCTTGCAAAAAAAGCGGCAAAGCGTTACAGCTGTACCGTTATGGTAACGGGCAGTACCGATGTCATAGCAAACGGCGGCAGGGTAGCGCTTGTTTCAAACGGCGTGCCTATGATGAGCAAGATTACTGGCACGGGCTGTCTTGCGTCCGGACTTGTAGCGGCGCTGTGCGGCTGTACAGAGGACAGCTTTGAGGCGGCGGTAACTGCGGCGGCGCTTATCGGAACGGTAGGCGAGATTGCCAGCGAAACCGCAAATGGTACAGGCTCGCTGTATGTCGGTATGCTTGACACGCTGACGAATATTACTCCCGACATTTTCGCACAATACGCAAAGATAGAAAATTACACAGGAGAATAATAAGATGGAAGATCTGAATGAGATCCGTGAGTTTTTTGCAAAAGACCGTTTTGCTACGGAAAACGGCGCAGTGATTGAAGCTGTAGGGAAAAACACAGCTACAGTCGGTATGAAGATAGAACCACGTCATCGCAATGCCGCAGGAATAATAATGGGCGGAGCGATTTTCACCCTTGCAGATTTTGCCTTTGCGGTAGCGTCAAACCATGAGAAAATAGGCACTGTATCGCTAAACGCAAATATTACGTTTTTAAGAGCATCCAAAGGCGATAAGCTCATAGCAACGGCTGAATGCGTCCGTGACGGAAGAACGACCTGTTATTATCGTGTTTCGGTTACGGATAACACCGGTGCGCTTATAGCCGAGATCACAACAAGCGGATATAAGACAAACTGACTTGAGCAAGAACGCAGGGCAGTTTTCAAAATATAATACTTTTTAGCGGAGTATGCTTAACTCCTATTAAATCTTGTTGCCGTCAGTCGTAGATTTTATGCCGTTTCACGCCATTTTTCGACCGTTATACGCCACACTGTTGACAAAAAAACGTGAGTATGGTAAAATGTGTTTGTATTGCAGTGCTGATAAGTACTGTAAATACGGTTATATTTTAGGCTGATCGGATACAGGAGGATTTTATTATGAACAAAACTGCGGCAATACTTATCGAGGTTTTCCTCGGCGGACTTGGTGTACATCGTTTTATGGCAGGTAAGATAGGCACAGGTATTATCTGGCTTCTTA
>ENA-OPCW01001588-OPCW01001588.1-human-gut-metagenome-genome-assembly--contig:-NODE-1588-length-11096-cov-2.828005_pt1 | contig 11096 bp, 12 predicted proteins | sample MGYA00241258_ERZ501496 | MGnify/ENA primary metagenome ERZ501496 (study PRJEB25962, sample SAMEA2042660) | human gut metagenome | biome: human gut; feature: human-associated habitat; material: faeces...
TCAAGAGGGGGCCTTTTTTCGCCGCGGATAAAGCCTCCCCTTTCAGGGGAGGTGGCATTTGCGAAGCAAATGACGGAGGGATTGTCACTTTCCAGACAATTCCACCGCATGCCGCACAAAGCTGAGCGGCGGCACGCACTTTGGCAGCTTCACGCGGAAGCGCTGCTGCGGCGTGCGCACCTCGGAAAGCTTCACGCCGTCCATGTCCTCCATCGGCCCGACCGTCCACGCAAACGGGCGGCAGTCCGGCCCGACGATCTCCACTTCGTCACCCACGGAAAACTTGTTCCGCAGGCTCAGCACAGCGCTCCCATCCGCGTCGCAGGCTTCGACCACCGCACAGATCTGCCACTGCCGGATGTAGCGTGAGCTCTCGGTGAACTGTCCCGGCTGCCCGTAGAAAAAGCCCGTGGAATAGTGCCGGTGGCTCACATGCTCCACCTCGTCGCGCCAGACAGGGTCCGGCGTCCGTCCGGAAGCCACATCATCGAGCACATGCCGGTACGCGCCGGTCACGATTGCGGCGTAATAGGCCGATTTGGCGCGGCCCTCGATCTTCAGGCAGTCGATCCCGGCGTCGCAGAGCTCGTCCAGATGGTCGATCATGCACATATCGCGGGAATTCATGATGTACGTGCCCTTTTCGTCTTCGAAGACCGGGAAGTATTCGCCGGGGCGCTTTTCTTCCATCAGGGACACCGCCTTCTTTGTACGGGGTGATTCCCCTTCACCTCAAGGCTGCCCATTTGAATCGCCCCCACACGCGTATCATTGTGGAGAAGCCCTTTGGCTATGATTTGGAATCGGCCCGCGAATTGAACCGCATATATGCGTCGGTGTTCGAAGAACAGCAGATTTACCGTATAGACCACTTCCTGGGCAAAGAAACGGCGCAGAATATTCTTGCTTTCCGCTTTGCTAACGGCATCTTTGAACCGCTTTGGAACCGTAATTATATCGACTATGTAGAGATTACCGCAGTAGAAAATTTGGGTATCGAGCAGCGTGGAGGATTCTATGAAGGAGCCGGAGCTTTGCGGGATATGGTTCAGAATCATCTGATCCAACTGGTGGCGCTCACTGCAATGGAACCGCCGGCTGTGTTCAATGCCGACAACTTCCGTAATGAAGTGGTGAAAGTGTACGAATCCCTCTCGCCGTTGACCGGGGAAGATCTGAAAGAACATATCGTCCGCGGGCAATACACTGCATCTGCCACGAAACCGGGATATCGCGAAGAGAAGAATGTTGCTCCGGACTCCCGTACCGAAACATATATTGCCATGAAAATCGGTATCAACAACTGGCGTTGGAACGGCGTTCCTTTTTACATACGTACAGGAAAGCAGATGCCGACCAAAGTAACCGAGATCGTGGTGCACTTTCGTGAGACACCGCATCAGATGTTTCGCTGCGAAGGCGGCCATTGCCCGCGTGCCAACAAATTGATCTTGCGTTTACAGCCCAACGAAGGCATCGTGCTGAAATTTGGAATGAAAGTTCCCGGGCCGGGGTTTGATGTAAAACAGGTGATGATGGACTTCAGTTATTCCGATTTGGGAGGATTGCCCGCCGGAGATGCGTATGCCCGTCTGATAGAGGACTGCATACAAGGCGACCAGACCCTCTTCACGCGTAGCGATGCTGTGGATGCGTCATGGCGTTTCTTTAATCCTGTGTTGAAGTATTGGCAGGAACATCCTGACGCACCGCTTTACGGTTATCCTGTGGGGACTTGGGGACCTTTGGAAAGCGAAGCAATGATGAACGAGCATGGAGCCGAATGGACTAATCCATGCAAGAATTTGACGAATACCGATGAATATTGCGAATTATGAAAAGTTATATATATCCTACTGCTACTTCGACCTCGCGTGCTCTTATCCGATACATAATTGACATGATGAACCGAGAGCCGGATCGGATTTTTTATTTTGCTTTCAGTGGAGGGACAACACCTTCTTTAATGTTTGATATTTGGGCGCATGAGTATCGCGAAGAAACTCCCTGGATGCGGATGCGCATCTTTTGGGTGGACGAGCGTTGTGTGCCTGTCAATGATTCGGACAGCAATTACGGTACAATGTTCCGCCTGTTGCTTAGCGAAGTGGGGATGCCCGATGAATTTGTATTTCCTATCTGCGGCACGTGCCGTCATCCGTCGCAAGAGGCGAAACGCTATTCGGATTTGGTATGCAGCACAGTGCCCTTGCGCCGGGGATTTCCCGCTTTCGACATGGTGTTGCTGGGAGCAGGTGATGACGGACACACTTCTTCCATTTTTCCCGGTCAGGAATATTTGCTATCATCCTTTCAGCCGTATGAGGAGAGTATAAATCCTTATAACGGCCAGCCGCGGATTGCTATGACAGGCTGCTTGCTTTTCAGTGCTAAAAAGATTGTATTCCTAATTACAGGCAAAGGTAAAGCGGGTGTCGTTTACGATATACTGGAATCGGGTGATACCGGTCCGGCAGCCTATGTAGCACATCATGCCGAAGACGTGGACATCTTTACTGACATAGAAATTACCGGATAAAACAGTTGTCTTTCGGGGAGGCTGTTTTGTTCGGTGCGGCAGGCCGGGTCAGGGTGCAAGACGCACTATTCTCCATCCGTCGGATTCAGGAGATGAAGATGAGGGGATATGTTCTTCTTTGCAAAGGGTGTACAGAAAGCGGTCGTGCAACCTGTTTTCCCGCCCTTGCCAAAACTCGAAACGAGTAGGGGTAACGGCAAAACCGCCCCAGTTGCCGGGACGCTGTATTCTCTGTCCGGTCAGCTTAATCGCTTCCTTTACAAAGGCGCGGATGATTTCCGTCCGATTGTTGATGATCCGGCTTTGTGGGGATATTCTTGCACCTATTTTGCTTTTGTAGGGGCGGGTGGAGAAGTAAGCGTCCGAGTCTTTTGGGGGGCACTTTTCTGCTTTGCCTTCAATATGTATCTGCCTTTCCAGCTTATGCCAGACGAAGGAGAGGGAGATGTAGGGATTATCGGCTAGCTGTTGTCCTTTGCGGCTTTCGTAGTTGGTGTAGAAGATGAATCTGCCGTTTTCTACACCTTTCAGCAGCACTGTGCGGGTGGAAGGGCGGCCGTCGGGAGCAACGGTGGCCACGATCATAGCGGTGGGTTCGTCTTCACCGCAATGCAAAGCATCATTAAGCCAGCAGGCGAATTGCTCAAAGGGGTTTTCGGAGATGGTGTTGCGCATCAACTTATCTTTCTTGTATTCTTTCCGTATGTTTGAGAGTTGCAGTTCCATATACTATTCTTTAGGTTGATAACAATGAAGATGCGGAAAGTGTTGAGATCATCCTTTCTTTACGCTTAAAGAAAGGATGATATGCAAACAAAACAAACAATCATCTAGAAAAAGATTTTCTCTAAACGATAAGTCAATGCAAACTTACTTATATTATTTTGATTTTTACGGAGTGAGGGATGTGAATATATATTAATTTTCGAATCAGTGATTATTTTATACATATAATTCTCTATAAATTGACTAAAATATACAAATGTGTGCCGTCTTGTTTAAAGGGGATTGTGGATGGGAGGAGGAGAAAGATCCCGATCTTTGTTATGCGATGCTATTTGTACAAATTGAGAATTCTTGTTTTTTTCCTGATATATTTGTATGTTTGCCAGAACTAATGTTAATACTTAAAAACAGAAACATGCTAGGAAAAAGAATTGGCCAGTGGGCATTGCTGGCAGCTATCAGTTGTTGTCTCTCAATAGGGGAGGCTTGTGCTCAGAAGAAAGATTTTGGAAATTTGGCTCGCTATTCCAAAGAAAACGCAATGTTGCCAAAACCAGCCAAAAAGGAGAAAAGGGTTGTTTTTCTAGGCAACTCTATTACGGAAGGCTGGGTGCGGACTCATCCGGATTTCTTTAAAACGAATGGATATATTGGTCGCGGCATTAGCGGGCAGACTTCATATCAATTTCTGTTACGTTTTCGGGAAGATGTGATCAATCTTTCTCCGGCTTTGGTGGTCATTAACGCCGGAACCAATGATGTGGCAGAAAATACGAATCCGTATAATGAGGATTATACCTTTGGCAATATCGTGTCTATGGTGGAACTTGCTAAAGTCAATAAAATAAAGGTTATATTGACCTCGGTACTTCCTGCCGCCGCCTTTAAGTGGAGAATGGAAATAAAGGATGCTCCGCAAAAAATCCAAGCTCTGAATGCCCGCATAAAAGCATATGCAGAGGCCAACAAAATACCGTTTGTTGATTATTATCAGGCAATGGTATCTGCCGATAACAAGGCTTTAAACTCCCGCTATACCAAAGATGGCGTTCATCCGACGGGTGAGGGATATGATGTCATGGAACCGCTGATTAAAGCTGCAATAGAAAAGGCACTTTGAGAAGATGCCTGAATAAAGGATATACCATAATGTAAAAGCACTTCCAACGTTCGCTTACGGAGGAAGTGCTTTACACAAAAACTAAACTAGACTTAACTAAACTATTCTATTGGGGAGTTTCACAACTCCTATCTGTTCGCTGCAAAGATAAGGAAACATCTTTTAATATGCAATAGGATATTATTAGAAATCAGCCGGAATCAATAAAATATATACGGATTGATAACTTTTTTAACTCCTTTTATTAAGAAAGTCCTGAAATATTTGTTTGTAACTGTCACTGACAGGAATATAATTCTTGCCAAAAACGATACGCCCTCGGTCGATGATACGTATCTTATCCTTTTGAACGATGTAGGAACGGTGCACACGTATAAAGCGGGAAGCAGGCAGCAGTTCCTCCATAGACTTCATGCTCATCAGTGAGAGAATGGGTTTGGGGGAGTTCTCTTCGTAGATTTTGATATAGTCCTTCAGACCTTCAATGTAGAGAATGTTTTTGAGCTCCACTTGTATCAGTTTATAATCGCTTTTCACGAAGATACTTTCCACTTCCTCTTTGGGTTGCTGCAACAATTCAAACCATTGCAAGGCTTTGTTGGCGGCTTGCAGAAAATCCACATACGAGATAGGCTTCAGCAGATAATCGAGAGCATTGACTTTGTAGCCGTCTATGGCATACCGGTCAAAGGCGGTAGTGAAAACAATTCGTGTATGCATATCTACCATTTTAGAAAACTCCAGCCCGTTGAGTTCGGGCATTTGGATGTCGAGAAACAGGAGATCGATGTCCTTGCCGGACAGGTTGTTCATTGCCTGTACGGCACTGGAGTATTTGCCGGCAAGTTCAAGGAACGGGGTCTTGTTGACGTAGCTTTCCAAAAGGTCCAAGGCCAATGGCTCATCATCTACGATTGCACATTTCAGATTCATGTTGTCAATGGTTGATTACTAAAATCGATTTATATTCTTTCTCATCCTCACTTACGCTATGCTGCCATTCGTACCGACCGGGATAGGTGAGTTCCAGACGCTTGCGCACTTGTTCCAGACCGATACCGCTTCCACTCTTGTCGGCTTCGTTCTTGGGGTGATAACTGTTGGCTATTTCGCAACACACGCTATCGGCGCTTTCGCTAAAATAGATACGGATATAGCTGGGTTCGGTAGGAGAGATTCCATGCTTGAAGGCATTCTCTATGAGAGAGATGAATATCATCGGGGCGATCTCCGTTGGAGTGTCGGGGCGAATGTCGAAACGTGTTTCAACGGTCACATTGGACGAGAGTCGTATGCGCATCAGTGCAATGTAGTTTCGGATGAAATCTATCTCTTTGGCCAGAGGCACGAAATTTTGCTGGTTGTCGTAGAGAACATGGCGCAGCAGGCGGCTCAGTTCCTGTACTGCCATTTGCGCCTTGTCGGTGTCGAAGGCGATGAGAGCGTAGATGTTATTCAGCGTATTGAGCAGGAAGTGGGGGTTGAGCTGGTTGCGGAGATTCTTCAATTCCGCTTCCGTACGGCTTTTCTCGGCTTCGCGGCGGGCAGCTTCCACTTGTACCCAACGTCCGCTAAGGCGGATGGCTGCGCTTAGTCCGACGGTGAGTATCATGGAGAATAAGTCGCGCATGATGAATATCCATTTCGGAGGTCCCATGTGGCTTCTTCCTTCATTTCCTCCTTTGGTGTAGGTGTGGAAAGCATATTCCTGCCAGAAGTGCACTCCGGCGGTGATGCAGACTATCAGCACTATGTTCAGCAGGAGATATTGCTTGATGCGTCCTTCGAACAGATACCGGGGGATGAGGAAACAGTAGTTGGTGTAGAAGACGATGAGAAACGAAAGTGGAACAATGCTGCCATGGCGCAGGTATTCCACCAATGTTATATCGAATCCTCCACGTGTCATCATCACGAAAGGAAATGCAAATACAATTCCCCAGCCGATGATGTGAATCAGAGATTCGATGATGCGTGATCGTGAATAAAGAAACTGTTTCATACAAATGCAAAGATAGGATTTTTTTAGGATTAATGACTGGCGATTAATCATTAATCACCAATCATTTGCTCACTCATACCGTATTGCTTCTATCGGATCCAGGTCTGCCGCTTTCTTGGCGGGATACCAGCCGAAGAACACTCCCGTCACTGTGCAGACGGCAAAGCTGAGGAATACGCTCCAAGCCTGTATGTAGATGGGCCAGTGGGCCACGCTTTTCACTATCCAGCTTGCGCCGCAGCCTATGATTACGCCAATCAGTCCGCCGGTGATACTGATGAGGATGGCCTCGATGAGGAATTGCGACAGGATGTCTACTCCTCTGGCGCCCACACTCATGCGTAGGCCGATTTCGCGGGTGCGTTCCGTTACAGACACATACATGATGTTCATGATTCCTATGCCGCCTACTATCAGTGATATGCTTGCGATGCAGGCAAGCAGTGTCGTCATCAGGTCGGTGGTGGTATTCATCATCGAGCTGAGTTCCTGTTGGCTGCGTATGGTGAAGTCATCGTCATCGCTGCTTTTCAGTTTGTGGTTCCGTCGCAGGATTTCGGTGATTTCTTCGGTGGCATTGTCCGTCATGTCCTCGGTGAGTGCGGAGGCAAAGATGCCTTGCAGGTAGGTTTGGGCAAGCAGACGCTTCATTACGGTGGTGTAGGGGGCCAGCACGACGTCGTCCTGGTCCATTCCCATGCTGTTATATCCTTTGGCCTTTAGTACACCCACCACGCGGAAGGGCACTTGGTTGAACCGGATAATGCGTCCTACGGGGTCTTCTCCCGTTGGAAAAAGATTCTCTTGTATCGTCTTTCCTATGACGCATACTTTGGCTGAAGTCTGTATATCGGCTTCGGTAAACATTGCTCCGTTGTCCACCGTAAGCTGGCGTATTTCAAGGTATTCCGTACCTACACCGCTTACGGAAGAAGGATAGTTGTTATTGCCTGCAATGAGCTGTCCGGAGGAGGAGACGTTGGGGCTGACGGCGGACAGGAAGTTCGTCTCGTTGCGCAGCGCCTCGTAGTCGGCAAGTTTCAGGGTCTGCATGGCGCTGGGGTCTTGACGGACGCCGCCGCGCATATCCGCTCCCGGATGGATCATTATCATGTTGGAGCCCATTTCGGAGATTTGCGCCTGGATACTTTTCTTTGAGCCTTGTCCGATAGCAAGCATCGTGATGACGGATGCCACGCCGATGATAATGCCCAGCATGGTGAGGAAGGCGCGCAGCTTGTTGTTGGCAAGTGCCCGGAGAGCTATTTTGAAGAGGTTTGTTCCGTTCATTAGTTTGATGTTTTATGAAAAATGTTTTTGAGACTGCCTGAGACTGCCGCATCAGTCGTCCTCCTGTTTGGGCAATGCTGCCAGAGTTTCGGCGGCGTTCAGAATGTCGGGATTCACTTTGTCGTCCTTCACCTGTCCGTCACGTAATACGATATTGCGGCTGCTGTATTGGGCTATTTCCGGGTTGTGCGTTACGAAGATGATGGTACGCCCTTCTGCATGCAGCTTTTGGAAGAGCACCAAAATCTCGAACGAGGTGCGCGTGTCCAGATTGCCGGTGGCTTCGTCTGCCAGTATTACGGCAGGGTCGTTCACCAATGCGCGGGCAATGGCCACGCGTTGCATCTGTCCGCCGGACATCTGATTGGACTTATGCTCCAGACGGTCACCCAGGCTTACGGCTTTGAGCGCTTCGATGGCCCGGCTGCGGCGTTCGGAGGCCGATACGGACGAGTTGTACATTAGCGGAAGCTCCACATTTTCTATGGCGGTGGTCTTGGGCAGCAGGTTGTAGTTCTGGAAAACGAAACCTATTTTGCGGTTGCGGAGTACGGCGCGTTGGGACTTGCTCATGGTGCGTACGGAAATCCCGTCCAACAGATACTCGCCTGTTGTGGGTGTGTCCAGACAGCCGAGTATGTTCAGCAGGGTCGATTTTCCCGAACCGGATGTACCCATAATCGTGACGAACTCTCCTTCGTTGATAGAGAACGACACGCCACGTAGTGCATGCACCGTTTCATCTCCCACCTGGAAGTTGCGTTTTATGTTTTGAAGTTCAATTACGGTCTTGCTCATGGCTGATGATGTATATTTATGGGGATATGGGTTATCATTTGCTCTTCTTCTTGTTGCTTCCCGGAGGGCCGGGCATGAAAGGGCTTCTCTCTCCGCCGGCAGCCTGTTGCATGTCTGCCGGTGCTCCTCCTCCCGGCATCTTTCCTATGGTGGCTTCGGTCACTATTGTTGCACCTTCGCTGATGCCACTTATAATCTCCGTATTGATGCCGTTGGAGATGCCCACTGTCACCGGATGCGCGGTGAATGTGTTTCCTTCACGCGTCCAGAGTTTGTGGGGGCTTTCGCAGTCTTTCACGATGTCGTTTTCGCCGATAAGCGGTCTTTCGGGGGTGAACCGTCCATCATGCAGACCTACTATTCTGCAGGAACTATGCTGGCACTCGTTGTAACCGCATTCCTGACCAGAAAAATCAAAGACGTTCGTTTCATCGTTGTTTACCCGGCTATCTGCCTTGTAACAATGATCGCTGTCCTGATGGGACAGAGTAAACCGCTGATGATTGCCGGTGCTTTCATTATCGGATGGGCAGGCGCAGGCGGACTGCTTCAGATCGCAACTTCCGTTTGCAATATGCTGTTCCCGAAAATCAAAGGAACCGTAACCGCACTGGTTATGATCGCATCTTCTCTCTGCAACTACACCATCCTGACCGCAGCATCTAAAATGCAGCCGTCCGGCGTTATGACCATGAACATCGTTCTGACCGCAGTTGGCGTTGCACTTGGACTGTTTGTAAATATCCGCTATAAAAAAATGGTTGAACTTGCACAGCAGGACAATTAAAATGAGGTTAAGGATTGCGGAAGTACGAAGTACCAAGGAATCCGGACGTGAAAAAGAAAAGCCTGCAAAGAAAAGTCAGGGTTAAATTGAAGAAAGAAGGAAAAACACATGAATACAGTAAAAGTTCGTGATATTGAAATCGGTGCCGGTGCACCGAAGATCATCGTTCCGATCGTAGGAGTTACCAAAAACGATATCATCGAAGAAGCAAAAACCTTCCATTCGATTCCGGTTGACGTTGTAGAGTGGCGTGTAGACTGGTTTGAAGGCGTATTCGACTTTGCGCAGGTAGAGGACGTGTTAAAAGACCTCCGCGAAGCACTCGGCAATATTCCGCTTCTGATGACGTTCCGTACCTCCAAAGAAGGCGGCGAAAAAGCAATCGAAGCTGACGCATATGCAGAGCTGAACAAGAAAGCAGCAGCAACAGGACTGGTTGACCTTGTGGATGTAGAAGCATTTACAGGGGACGAAGTTGTAAAAGATATCATCGAAGGCGCGCATGCACACGGCGTAAAAGTCGTTGCATCCAACCATGACTTCGATAAGACACCGGACAAAGACGATATCGTAGGACGCCTTGTGAAAATGCAGGAACTCGGCGCAGATATCCCGAAAATTGCAGTAATGCCACAGTGCAAAAAGGATGTACTTACACTTCTTGAAGCAACACGTGAAATGGCAGAAGAACATGCAGACCGTCCGATCATTACAATGTCTATGGCAGGTACCGGACTGATCAGTCGTCTGTGCGGTGAAGTATTCGGTTCAGCACTTACTTTCGGGGCAGTAGGAAAAGCTTCTGCACCTGGACAGATGAATGCATCAGATTTAAGAGAAATCCTGACTCTGATCGATAAGAGCATCTAGTGAAGAAACATCCGGAGAAGTCCTGTGGCGGATCCGTTATGTTTAACCTGAATGAAGAGTGAAAAAGGCAGGATAAAGACCCGCAGTCATACCGGGGATTCCGGTGGATTGCGGGCCTTTATCATATTCTGGTTTTGTTAAAAAACTAACCGATTTCTGAAAGTGAAAAATTATAGAAAATTTTGCTATTTAAAGAGAGAAAAGCAAATAGAAAAAATAGACAAATTCTTCGGTAATTGATATCATTTTTGTATGATTACATGAATGGAGGGCAAATGCGAATGAAGAAAACAGTAATCTGGCTGGATAACTATCTGGAAGAATTTTTTATGGTGATAAGCCTGATTCTGATGACAGTGATCATGGGGATCCAGGTGTTTTCCAGATATGTACTCGGCTCAGCGCCGTCCTGGTCGGAGGAGATTACCCGTTACCTGTTTGTATGGTCGGGATTTTTGAGCGTCAGCTATTGCACAAAAAAATGTATTTCCATTAAGATCGAACAGTTTGTGTCAATTTTCCCACGAAGAGGGAAGGCACTTTTTAAACTGGTTAACCATACCTTTGAACTGATGGTATTTCTTTACCTGATACCGTTTGCGTTTAAGTATATGATGTCAGCAGTAGAGAGCGGACAGGTAAGTCCGGCGTGCCACATCCCGATGTATTATGTGCAGGCAGCACCGCTTGCAAGTTTTATCCTGGTAGCGATCCGTATTATCCAGCGATGGTTTGCAGAATTAAAAGTAGTAAGAGAAAAAGATGAGAAAGGAGAAAAAGCATGCCGGCAGCAGTAGTATTTATCTTATTTGTAATCTGTCTGATCATTGCCATTCCGGTATCGATCGCGCTTACGATCGCATCGGTCCTTCCGGGTGCTTTTGATCCATCCTTCACAGTCAGCGGACAGTTTGTGATCCGTTCTATGCTGGGAGGAATTGACAGCTTTCCGCTCCTTGCGGTT
>ENA-OPCW01001599-OPCW01001599.1-human-gut-metagenome-genome-assembly--contig:-NODE-1599-length-11018-cov-6.304296_pt1 | contig 11018 bp, 10 predicted proteins | sample MGYA00241258_ERZ501496 | MGnify/ENA primary metagenome ERZ501496 (study PRJEB25962, sample SAMEA2042660) | human gut metagenome | biome: human gut; feature: human-associated habitat; material: faeces...
GTATGGATCGCTGAGGCAGATCCGGGAGATGCGGGATTCCTGACTTTGCGGACTGCGGAATTGATCGAAGAGGCAGATGTCATCGTATATGACGCTCTTTTAAGCGCAGAGATACTAAGCCGTATTCCGCGGGAAACAGAAACAATTTATGTCGGAAAACATGCGGGAAACCATCCGGTTCCTCAAGAAGAGATCAATCAGATTCTCGTAAGAGAAGCAAAAAAAGGGAAAAGAGTATTGCGTCTCAAAGGCGGAGATCCATTCGTGTTCGGAAGAGGCGGAGAAGAAATAGAGATACTTAGAAATGAAAAGATTTCTTTCGAAATTATTCCGGGAATCACTTCTTCAGTAGCAGTTCCGGCTTATGCGGGGATTCCGGTGACTCATCGAGATTATACCTCATCCTTTCATGTGATTACAGGACATACGAGAAGAGATGTAAAACCCGACATTGATTACGAGGCTCTTGTAAAATTAAATGCAACTTTGATCTTTCTTATGGGTGTGTCGGCAATGGAAACGATTCTGACGGAACTGATAAAAGCCGGAATGCCGGAAGATATGCCTGCGGCTGTGATAGAGCGGGGAACGACTGCGAGACAAAGGCAGGTGTGTGCGACTGTAAAAACATTAAAGCAGCAGGCAGATGAGGCGAAGATCAAAGCGCCTGCGATTATCGTAGTAGGAAAAGTGTGTTCTTTGTCAGAAGAGTTTCACTGGATAAAAGACAGGATTTTGGGAGGAAAGCAATTTTTGGTGACAAGACCGAGGCAGAATAGTTCCGCTCTGGCAAAACGCCTGCGAAATCTCGGGGCACAGGTGATCGAGATGCCGTCTATTCATACAGTAGCGATCGATCCGAATGAGAGGCTGAAAAAGGCATTAGGGGAAATTCAACATTCCGAAAAAGAGGAATGGTTTGTTTTTACAAGTCCTATAGGAGTACATGTATTTTTTGAACAATTAGAAAAAGAAGCATGGGATATGAGAAGGCTGCTCGCAGGAAAAGCACAGATAAAAATCGCGGCCATCGGTTCTGCGACGGCGGCTGCATTAAAAGAACACGGACTGTTTGCAGATATCGTGCCGAAGATTTATAATGCAGGAGAGTTGGGAAAAACACTTGCAGAAAATATTTCAGAGTATAGTGCGGTTACGATCTTTCGGGCAGAGGAAGGATCTTTAGAACTGCTTCCGCCTCTTATGGAAACAGGCGTCCCGGTAAACGATATTGCATTATATCGGACCGAATATGAAGTCTCCTCTTTACTTAGGCACAAGATAGAAAAGATGTTCCAAAAAGAGGAGATCGATGCAGTTACTTTTACAAGCGCCTCAACGGTAAAAGGGTTTGTCAAAGCAATAAAAAACGTAGAACTTCAAAATGTGTCTGCCGTTTGTATCGGAGAACAAACAGCGGCCGAAGCAAGGAAATACGGAATGAAGATTCAAGTCGCAAAACGGGCGGATATGGATGCAATGACAGAGAAGATTGTGGAATGTTTCGGAAATGTGAATTTTTAAAAATTTAAAATGACGAGCAGGTTATCCGGTTTGAAAATTATGGAAAGAAGGAATAATTATGTCGTTTTTAAACAGTAGAAAAGTATCATGGATTATCACAGAAGCATTTCGGTATAGATAGAATTCGGAAGGAAGAATAATGGGAAAAAATAAAGAAAAAACAAATGTAATGAGGATTTTAGATCAGAAGAAGATTGCATATGAAAGCTATAGTTATGTTGATACGGGAGCGGTAAGCGGAATTGAAGTAGCGGAAGTTTTGGGTGAAAATCCTGATATGGTGTTTAAAACTCTTGTGACGGTCGGAAAATCAAAAACGAATTATGTCTTTGTCATTCCGGTTAACTGTGAACTGGATCTAAAGAAAGCGGCACATGCCGTAAAAGAAAAAAGTGTTGAAATGCTAAAATCAAAAGAACTGCTTCCCCTTACCGGATATGTTCACGGCGGATGTTCTCCGATTGGAATGAAAAAACAGTTTACGACAGTGATACATGGGAAGAACTTGAAAAATACCTTTCGTCAGCATCGCAGAATATTCCCGACACAGAGCTTGTACTCTGTAAAAACCACGCTGTTAATGCGATTATCGGACATTATTATTCAAAATACAAGAGCAATGGTATTCCGTTTAAACTAAAAATTGACATCCCCGAAAAGTTGACAGTTTCGGAATCCGATATCTGTCTTGTAATCGCAAATTTGCTTGAAAATGCATTTGAGGCGAGCATGAAGCTTGACAGAGATAAACGGCAGATTAAAATGTATGCCCGTCCGCATTCCGAAAAGATATTGCTTATTTCCGTAGAGAATGCTTTCAACGGAGAGATTACCGAAAAGGACGGATTTTTCGGTTCGTCAAAGCGAAACGGTAACGGTATCGGTACACAGTCGGTACGCAGAATTGCCGAAAAAGACGGCGGTTATTGCAGATTTTCTCACGAAAACGGGATTTTCACGGCGGATGTTATGCTGCACGGCAAAAACTGAATCGGACATTATAAAAGGGAAGAAACTTTTTTCGGTTTCTTCCCTGTTTTTTTATTCCGTAATTTTATTTTCTTTTAGCGAATATTTTGTCACCGTGTTCCAATCTCGGCGGATTGAAATATCAGCGGTAAGGTTTGTGTTGTCATAAACAATCGACCATTGAGTATTGCTTGTTATATCGTTCGGATTCGGTGCTTGTGATGCCGAAACAAGAGCCTCCCATGCTGTTTCTTTTGTGTAACTATTATTCTTTTCAAGAATATTGATTATCTTATCATACCGCTCTCTGCCGTGACCGTAAACACCGTTTTTCTGATAAGGCTTTACAAAATTTTTGTACATCACAAAAAAGTTTGTAACGGCAGGCGATTTTGTAACAACAAGCTTTCGGTCATCGCTGTTGCAATCGTACTCAATAACACGACCGTCACCGTTTGAATCAGTAACATAAAAGTGATAATCTCTTCCGCTTGAGGCGAACATATCGTATTTTTCAAAAAGTGTAACCGCCTCTTCGGTTGACGCAGCTCTGTCAAGTATAAGACGGATTGCAAGCGTTGTGGCGATAACGGGCTTTCCGCTTTGCTGACGAACCGGCTTGCTGTCAAGTGTGAGAACTGCGATTGACACGCCCTTTTCATTGATTCCGTCAAGGCTGATAAACGGTGAGAGCAAGGTTGCAAGCCTTGTTTCATCACTCAACTCGGGATTGTTTGCACCTACATTATCAAGTGCCGCAAACGCAACCGACCTGTAGCCGTTCTTTGGCGAACAATACACAAGCATTGACGAGGTGTCGTTCTTAAAATCATAGTTTCGCCCCATCATTACGCTGTCGGGATTTTTCATTGTAAAGGCACTGCACCCGAAATTCGGCATTTTAAGATTGACGGGATAATCGGGCAGAACCTCCTGCAAAATTGCACCGAGAGCCGACTCATCATCAAAAATCCCTCTGTCAATGATTTTATCAATGCTGTAATCGTAGCATATATCCATTTTATAAAGGTTAAAATCGCTGTAATCGGTCAGCTTTTTAACAGAATCAAGCGTATGCTTTCTTGCGTCAATCATAATGTATTCTCCTTAAAACGGGGTGTTTTCAACGCAATAATAGCATAATATTATTATTTTTTCAACAATTTTGAGTCGATTCGCAATAATTTTTTCATAAGAAAAATCGGAAAGACAGAATTTTTGATTTCTGTCCTTCCGACCTTTATTTTACATATTGAATTTTAAATTATTTAAGAAGATTATTGTCTGTAAAATAATCGATTCTCATAGAATGACGGACATCCTCAAGTGTTTTTGCGGCAGTTTCCTTTGCAACTTTACTGCCCTCTTTGAGAATATTGAGAACATCGGGAAGATGATTTTCCCATTCTTTTCTGCGTTCACGAATAGGACGAAGCTCCTCCTGCATAACATTGTTAAGGAATTTCTTAACCTTGACATCACCGAGTCCGCCACGCTGATAATGAGCCTTGAGTTCGTCAAGACAGCTGTAATCATTCCAAAATTCCGCAAAATGCTCGTCACGGCAGAATGCGTCAAGATAGATAAACACGGGATTGCCCTCAACCTTGCCGGGATCCTCAACACGAAGATGATTCGGGTCGGTAAACATTGACATAACCTTTTTCTTGATATCCTCGGGTTCTTCTGCAAGATAAATGCAGTTGCCGAGGGATTTGCTCATCTTTGCCTTGCCGTCAATACCCGGCAGTCGCAGACAAGCCTTGTTGCTCGGAAGAATAATCTGCGGTTCCGTAAGAGTTTCGCCGTAAACGGAATTGAACTTGTGAACAATCTCCTTGCATTGTTCAAGCATCGGAAGCTGATCCTCGCCGACAGGAACGGCAGTTGCACGGAATGCCGTGATATCAGCCGCCTGACTGATTGGATAACAGAAAAATCCCACAGGAATGCTTGCCTCAAAATTACGCATCTGAATTTCTGCCTTAACGGTGGGGTTGCGCTGAACACGGGACACGGTTACGAGGTTCATATAATAGAAAGTAAGCTCTGTAAGCTCGGGAATCATTGACTGAACAAAAATTGTTGACTTGTTCGGATCTATTCCGCAGGCAAGGTAATCGAGCGCAACCTGCAAAATATTCTGTCTTACCTTTTCGGGATGCTCGGCATTGTCGGTAAGAGCCTGAGCGTCTGCAATCATAATGTATATATCATCATATTCGCCCGAATTCTGGAGCTTTACTCTCTCCTTGAGCGAACCTGCATAGTGACCGACATGAAGTCTGCCCGTAGGACGGTCACCTGTTAAAATTACTTTTTTCATAGGTTTCTCCTTTGTTTACCTTGATTCAAAGGCAAAATTCTTTTCTATGATTATATCACCATAAACAACAGCCGTCAACATTTGTAAAAAAGCTAAAAAGAAAAATATTCCATAATAATTCCCATATATTTTATGCCACAAAATTCGACAAAATGTTGCATAAGACACACGCAAAATTCATTTGACCGTTGAATTTTTTTAAAATAAAAATATAATATTCTAAAAAACGAGGGTAAAGAGTATGGAGTACAATTATCATAAAAATGCAGGACAGCTTGCATTCATAAAATTTGTAAAAGGTCTTGTGCATCTTCTTATTCGCCCTAAGGTTGAATGGAAAGACAAGAGCCTTAAAAAGAGCCTCAAGGGCAATCCTGTTGTGTTTGTATGTAACCACACTCACCACTTTGACGGAGTTGTGATAAGCTCTGTACTCAGCAGATACAAGCCGTATATGCTTGTTAAAAAAAGCTGGTATGACAAGAGCGGGACAGGCTCGTTTATCCGAATTTGCCGCAGTATTCCCGTTGACTTTGACACCATGGACACAAACTGGTATGCGCAAAGTGAGGGTGCGGTTGAAAACGGATATTCAATGCTTATCTTCCCCGAGGGCGGAATTGCAAGAGAGGGCAAAATGCTCCCGTTCAAGCCCGGTGCGGCATTGCTTGCGGCAAAAAAAGGTCTTGATATAATCCCGATTGCATCTTTGGGTGAGTATAAAATTCTTTTTGGAAAGAGGCAGAAAATTTTAATCGGCAATCCGATAAAATCCGAATGTCCCGAAAATGTTCGCTACTCAAAATATGCAAAAGAAATAAGTGCCGAAGCCGAAAAGCAGGTCAAAAAGCTTTATCTTGAGCTTGAAGAAAAATACGGCAAAGGCAAGGTTTATTACAAAGAAGATTTTTCTTCGGAAAATTTATAATAAAATCGAAAAAATCAAAATTTTAAGTGAGGTAATTAAAATGAACAATGCTATTGCAGATCAGATTAAGGAAATGCTCGTAGAAAACCTTAGAATTCCCGAAAACATTCTTACATACGATTCAGAACTTTTCGGTGACGAAATCGGTCTTGACTCAATCGACTCAATCGAAATCGTTGCAGGCATCGACACACTTTTCGGTATTGATATGACAGGTGCAGACCGTGAGCACTTCCAATCAATCAGAGCACTTACAGAATATGTAGAAAGCAAGCAGGGTTAATATGGCTGACAAAAAGAGATGTGTTGTCACAGGACTCGGACTTATCTGCGGCGTCGGTGACAATGTAAAGGATTGCTGGGATGCCGTAACACTCGGTCACTCCGGCATTGATGAGGTTAAGTCGGTTGACACCTCAAACTGTTATGCACACAAGGGTGCAGAGGTTGACAAGGCATCGTCAGAGCTTTCTCCCGAAAACTATGACCGTTCTTCCCTTCTCTGTATTCATGCCGCAAACGAGGCTTTTGAAGATGCAAGCATTGACGCATCCGAAAAGAACATCGGTGTTATCCTTGGCAGTTGTGTAGGCGGTGCGGCAAGCATTGACAAATATTACACAGACGAAATCAAGGGTGACGGCGGTAAAAAAGAAGATATTTTCAAAATGGGTGCTTCGGCGATTGCCAACAATGTTTCCGCTCATTTCGGACTTGAGGGCATTACCGCAAACATCGTCAACGCTTGTGCGGCAGGCACAATGAGCATCGGCTATGCCTGTGACCTTATCCGTGAGGGCAAGGGTGATGTGTTCATCGCAGGCGGTTCGGACAGCTTTTCTTCACTTGCATTCAGCGGTTTCCACGCTCTCCATGCGCTTGACAAAAACGCCTGTTCCCCGTTCAATCACAGCACAGGTATCACGCTCGGCGAGGGTTCGGGTATTCTTGTAATCGAAAGCTACGAACACGCTGTTGAACGAGGCGCAAAGATTTACTGTGAAATTCTCGGTTCGGGTGTAAGCAGTGATGCTTACCACATTACCGCTCCCCGTCCCGACGGTGAAGGTCAGATGAGTGCAATCAGAAGGGCTGTTGAAAGCTCTGCTCTTAGTTTTGACGATATCGACTACATAAACGCACACGGAACGGGTACTGCCAAAAATGACGAGGCTGAATTTCTTTCACTTCACACACTTTTTGACGGCAACAACCACCTTTCTGTCAGCTCAACAAAATCTATGACAGGTCATTGCCTCGGTGCGGCAGGTTCAATTGAGGCTGTATTTTCCGTAAAAGCAATAAAAGAGAACCTCGTTCCCCCTACAATCGGCTACTCCGATGAAGATTTGAAGGTGCTTTCCGAAAAGGCGGGCAACATTGACTTTATTCCGAACAAGAGCCACACAAAAGATGTTCACTATGCAATGTCAAACTCATTTGCATTCGGCGGCAACAACGCAAGCATCATTTTCTCGGACAACGAGCATGATATTCCCGACAACAGTAAAAATGAAAAAATTTACATTACGGGCATTTCAAAGCTTACAGGCACAAGGACTGACGAACACAGCCTTAACTGCAATCTTACCTCCGAAGATTATGACAAACACGGAATTAAGGTTGCATTTTACAGAAAGCTTGACCGTTTCAGCCAGCTCCAGCTTTTGAGCGGTATGGACGCACTTGCAGACGCTGACATTAAAATTGACAAAGACAACGAATATAAAACAGGTATTGTAATCGGCACGGCTGACGGCCCTATGACCGAAATTGTTGATTTCCAGAAAAAGGCAATCACAAGAGGCACCGAAAAGGGCAGTGCTTTTTCATTCCCGAATACGGTTTACAATGCCGCAGGCGGTTATCTGAGCATTTTCTCAGGCATCAAGGGCTACAACGCAACTGTTGCAAACGGCAATCAGGCAGGACTGCAGAGTATTTGCTATGCCGCTGATATTCTTGCAGACGGCAACGAAAGCGTTATGCTTGCCGCAGGTACCGATGAAAATACAAAGACAAACCTTGAACTCTATACAAAGGCCGAATTGCTTGAAAAGCCGCTCGGTGAGGGCTCTGTAACTCTCGTTCTTGAAACAGAGGAAAGTGCAAACGGCAGAAATGCACACAAGTATGCAGAAATTAAGGGCTATGCACAGGCTCACCGCCCTGTATCTTATGACAACTCAGAGGTTGACAGCAAGGCTGTTGTTGAGGTTATTGAAAAGGCTTGTGTGAATGCCGGCATTGAGGCAGACAATATCGACTTTGTATGCTGTGATGACAGGAAGATTATCAAGACGCTTATGCCATGCTATGATGTATCGCAGGAAATCGGCAATGCAAGAGCCGCAGCAAGCGCAATGACAGCGGCATATGCGGCTGAGCTTCTTTCTGACAGCGAGAAAAATTACGAATACGGACTTGCTCTTTCAATGGGTGCGGGCGGAACATACTCTGCCGTAATCCTGAAGAAAGTGTAAAAATCGGAGGTAAATATGAGCAAAACCGCTCTTGTAACAGGTTCATCAAGGGGCATTGGCAAGGCTTGCGCTTTAAAGCTTGCAGAGCTTGGATATGACATTGCCGTGAACTGCAATTCAAATTTAGAAATGGCTCAAAAGGCTGTTGACGAAATTACAGCACTCGGCAGAAAAGCCGTTGCCTACAAGGCGAACACGGCAGATATTGACGAAGTAAAGGATATGTTCCGCAGTATTCAGCAGGACTTCGGCGGAATTGATGTGCTTGTCAACAACGCAGGTGTGGTTGACGACGCTTACCTTTTGATGATTAAAGACGAGTCGCTTGAAAGAAGTCTTGACATTAATATCAAAGGATATTTCAATTGTGCAAGACAGGCATCGCTTAAAATGCTCCGCAAAAAGAGCGGAATCATCATCAACATTTCTTCCGTAAGCTCTGTTCTTGCAGTTGAAGGTCAGTCGGTTTACAGTGCAACAAAGGGTGCGGTAAACGCTATGACACACACGCTTGCAAAGGAACTTGCAAAGTACGGAATCAGAGTAAACGCAGTTGCGCCGGGTTTTATCGAAACCGAAATGATGAACGGCATTCCCGAAGAATTGCAGAAAAAGTATCTTGAGGCTATTCCCGAAAAGAGATTCGGCACAGTTCAGGATGTCGCAAATGTCGTCGGACAGCTTTGCAGTGATGATTTTTCATATATGACAGGTCAGGTGCTTGTGCTTGACGGAGGACTCAGCTTATGATGAATCTGCTTGAAATCAATCAGAGAATAAAACAAAGACCACCCTTTCAGATGATTGAGAGGGTGACCGAGCTTGAGCCGAATGTTTCGGCAACAGGTATAAAAAATGTGTCGGTGAACGAGCCGTATTTTGCAGGTCATTTTCCCGACACACCGATTATGCCGGGAGTATTGCTCATTGAATCTGCGGCACAACTTTGCAGTCTTGTATTTGCTCCCGAAAGTGTTGAGGAGGACAAGCTGTATGTTCTTCTAAAAGTCAAGGATTTCAAAATGCTCCGCCCCGTTATTCCGGGTGATACGCTTATTATCAGCGTAAATGTTACAATGTCAACAAAGTCGGCATTTGAATTTGCGTGTGTCATCAAGGTTGACGGTGAAGTGAGGGCAAAGGGAAATCTTTTGTTTACTACAATGGATAAAAATGCGGTTTACAAGCCGTCACAGGAGTGATTATGAAGGTTCTCGTATTAAACGGTAGTCCAAAGGGAGAAAAAAGCAATACTCTCAACATTACAAAAGCATTTCTTGACGGCTTTTCAGCCGATACGGAAGTTGAATATATAACGGTTAAAAAGGAAACAATCAAGCCGTGTATGGGTTGTTTTTCGTGTTGGAGCAGAACACCCGGCAAATGTGTTATAAAGGACGATATGCAGAAAATCTACGAAAAGATTAATTCTGCCGATATTATCATTGAGAGCTTTCCGCTCTACTTTTTCGGTATGCCGTCACAGATGAAAGCATTAACCGACAGATGTCTGCCGTATATGCTCCCCTATTCGGGAAATGTTGCCGAGGACAAAGAAGCCTCTTTCCATGAACTGCGTGATGAAGCAATGCACGAAAAGAGGCTTTTGGTTATTACAACTTGTGGCTATGTGAGTGCCGAACCGATGTATCCCGCACTTACAAAACAGCTTGATTTGATTTGCGGTAACGGCAATTACACGATGATAAAATGCCCCGAGGGCGAGCTTTTTATTGCAGAAAAGGCTGAAAGGCAGAGAAAGGCATACCTTGATTCAATCACGGAGGCAGGCAGGGAATTCTGCGAAAACCGCTGTCTTTGCGATGAAACAATGAAAAAAATTTCAAAGCCTATTCTCTCCCCCAAAGGATTCGAGGCAATTACTAAGGCTCATTGGAAAATGAGTTAATCAGCTTTTCGGGCGAACATATTCGGACAATGCTCCGAGAACGAACTCGTTGACAGCGTCTGCAAGCTTTTCGGAGCTTTCTGCACAGCCGTCATTGAACCAACGGACATAAACCGAGATGAATCCCGAAACGACAAACTCAACAAGGTATTTGAGTTTTGTTTCATTTTTAAAATTAAGCACAGGTCTTATTGAAACCTCGATAAATCTTTTCAAAAGCTCAACAGAGCGTCCCGAGCCGAACACCTCGGGAGAATTTTTCAAAATTTTATTAATCTGTTCTTTATTTTCAACAATGGAAAGACCGATAAAATTCAGCTGATTCACAAGATTGTTGCCGTCACGGTCGGATTTTTTCGCATGGCTGATAACATCGTTGATTATATCGTAGTTGATATCATCGACAACATCCTGAACCGTGTTGTAGTGGCGGTAAAAGGTTTTGCGGTTAATCATCGCCTTTTCTGCAAGCTCAGTCACCGTAATTTTGGAAACATTTTTTTCGGCAAGCAAATCAATCAGCGAATTTTTTATATTGGTTCTTGTTTTTACAATGCGAAGGTCAGTAACATTAGCGTCCATACTATCACCCCATAAAACAGTTTGATTATAGCACCAAAATTTTTTTGAGTCAACGGAGGTCCTTATGACAGGTCTGATAATTGAAGGCGGAGCAAGGCGAGGAATTTTTACCGCCGGTATAACCGACTGTCTGCTTGAAAACAAAATACACTTTGACTATGTTGCAGGAGTTTCGGCGGGAGCTGAGGTCGCCCTTGATTTTACCGCAAAACAGGAAGGTCGTTCCCGCAGGGTTATTATGCCCCACAGAACAGGCGATTTTTCAGTTCTCGGTTTTCTTTCAATGGATCTTGACAA
>ENA-OPCW01001609-OPCW01001609.1-human-gut-metagenome-genome-assembly--contig:-NODE-1609-length-10969-cov-5.416254_pt1 | contig 10969 bp, 8 predicted proteins | sample MGYA00241258_ERZ501496 | MGnify/ENA primary metagenome ERZ501496 (study PRJEB25962, sample SAMEA2042660) | human gut metagenome | biome: human gut; feature: human-associated habitat; material: faeces...
AGTTTTGGAAGCGGCGGTAGAAACCAGGTTACCGGAATACCATCAAAGTACAGATGTCACAATGCGGCCGAGACACGATTCTGCGGCTTGAAACCGCGCAGGAACTCGCTGCTGTAATAGTCCTGATCGGGATATTTGACCGGATCCACGCCCGCCCGCGCATTCTCGATATCCTGGTAGCTGTACATCGGATTGCCGCCGTCATTGCGCAGCGCTTCGTTGTAGAGGATCATGTAATCCGCCGCACGCAGGTATTCGGGTTGTGCCTTGGGAATGCCGAACGACGTTTCGTAGGAGAAATTCATGATGCGCTTGTGGGCTTCGCCCCGCCGCGTCCCGGCAGCGGTAGTAAGTCCGCGCACGATTTGTTTTTGAAAAATAATAGTACCCGCTCCAATAAAACCGATACCGCTGACAACCTGTGCGGCCACACGACTCGGGTCCAGGTCTATTCCCTCCATCTTCACTACTTCCATAAAACCATATTGTGACACAATCATAATGAGAGCACTTCCCAGTGATACTAGAAAATGGGTACGGTAACCGGCTTCTTTGGCACGATATTCCCTATCCAGACCAATAACAGTACCCAAAGCGCCTGCCACAAACAATCTTAAAATAAAATCCCACGTCATGCTCATCTTTAAGTCCTCCTTGTTTATTCATCGTCCTCATCATCTGTCAGTTCGGGCAAACTCAACATTCGTTGGCTGTCTTCTGCCGGAAGGGCTTCTACCTGGCGTAGTTTACGCTCTATGGCACGAGTACGTTTTCCCATAACTTCCTCTAACTGGTCTCCTGCATTCTGTAGATTTTTCTGTACCTTTTCCAGCAATCCTCCAAACTTTCCGAATTCGGTCTTTACTGCCCCTAACACATTCCATACTTCGCTTGTTCGTTTTTGAATGGCCAGTGTACGGAATCCCATTTGCAAACTATTCAGGATAGCTCCCAGGGTGGTAGGACCTGTAACCACTATCTTCCAGTCTTTTTGCAACATTTCCACCAATGCGGTCCGGCGGATCACTTCTGCATAGATATTTTCGAATGGCAGAAACATAATGGCAAAATCTGTTGTAAAAGGTGGGTCTACATATTTATCGTGAATGTCCTTTGCCATTTTTTTGATTGTGATTTCCAGTTGGCGGGATGAAGTTTCAATCAATGCGGCATCTCCGGCTTCGTATGCATCCTGATATTGCTCATATACATCTTTGGGAAATTTGGCATCCACAGGTAAATATACAGTATCATTACTATTTTCCTTTCCCGGAAGTTTAATGGCGAATTCCACAAATTCCGTTGCATTCTTCTTGGTTTTGACATTCGCCGCATATTGTTCCGGACTCAGCATCTGGTCCAATAAAGCCCCTAATTGTACTTCTCCGAATGTACCCCGTGTCTTCACATTGCTTAAAACTTTTTTCAATCCTCCTACATCCTGTGCCAGACTCTTCATCTCTCCCAATCCTTTCTGTACATTCTCCAGCTGCGAACGTACTATTTCAAAGGATTGTCCTATACGTTCATTCAATGTTTTCTGTAATTTTTCTTCTACCATTTGCCGCATGTCATCCAATCGTTTTTCCGTACTTTTCACCAAGGCTTCCTGTTGCTTGCCCATTGCTTCAAATTTTTCCCGTTGCATTTCATTACCGGTCAGCAGGTTTTTATGCAAAGTATCCTGCATATTGCGGATAGAATAGTTCAAGGTTTGATTCAGTTCATTACGCAGTTCGCGGATATTTCTTCCCAGCTCGTCCCGGTTTTCTTTCATTTCTTCGCGTAGCAATCCTTCCAGACGTTCGGTTTGCAGACGATTGTTTTTAGTAAGTGCGATTACAATATTAATTATCAGCAGGATAATAATTACGGTTAATAAAATTTCTGTCATGATTCTTGTTTATTTTGAGCAAATGTAGCAAAAAGCCATGAATTTAATCGTTATATTTGCAGCGAATTTGGCAAAAGCACTCCATTAAAATAGTATATGAAGTATAAATTATTAGTTTTAGACCTAGACGGAACGTTGACCAATCAAAAGAAAGAGGTAACGGAACACACACGTCGTACACTTATCGAAGCGCAAGAGCGCGGAGTAAAAATTGTTTTGGCATCGGGGCGTCCCACATACGGTGTGGCTCCACTGGCCGAGATCTTAGAGTTGCAGAAATACGAAGGTTATATACTTTCGTATAACGGAGGTGAGATCATAGACTGGAAAACCGGTGAGATGATGTACGAGAATGTGCTCGATCCGGATATATTGCCTTACCTGTATAAATGTGCCACCGACAATCATTTTGCTATCGTCACTTACGATGGAAAATATGTATTGACTGAATATCCGGAAGATGAATATGTATTGAAAGAAGCTATTCTGAATGTGATGACTCCCAAGAAAGTGGATCATTTTCTGGAGGCAATAAAATTTCCTATTGCCAAATGTCTGATTGTAGGTGAACCTACGCGGCTTGCAGTGCTTGAAAAAGAAATGTACGAACACTTGAAAGACCGTATGGGGGTATTCCGTTCCGAACCTTATTTTTTGGAATTGGTTCCTAAAGGTATTGATAAAGCACAATCACTGGCCGTATTGCTAAAAGAAATCGGTATGACAAAAGAAGAAATGATTGCCGTTGGTGATGGTTTTAACGATCTTTCTATGATACAATATGCCGGATTGGGGGTAGCAATGGCCAATGCTCAAGAAATAGTCCGTCAAAACGCCGACTACATCACCCTTTCTAACGAAGAAGATGGTGTAGCCGCGGTAGTAGAGAAATTTATTCTTTAGGTTTCCGGTCAAAGAAAGGATTTTTAGAGGATGCGCTGACAGGGATGGCATAAACCTGGGTGCATCCTTCCAGCCAGTTCAGACGCTGTGCTGCTAATCCGGCCGAGAACATGACCCGTGTGTCCACCCTGTTGTCTGCTGCCGTGGCACAAGCTGATCCGATGGCAATGCCCACATCGACACTATTGAGAGCACACGGCACTCCTTCTTTGCGAGACACGCAGGTGGCATATCCACAATGACCACAATTCAATCCTTGCGCCTGTTCGTGGGTACCTATTAACAGGACACATTCCGCATTCAGAATATTTTCCGCATCGCGCAGAAAGAATTTCATTCCATGCTCCGCAACCATTTTCACCATCATTTCCGATAAAATATTGATATCACCATCCGTCACCATGGCTATTTCAATAATGTCAACACCTTTTCCTTTGGGAGCAGTGCGCGCTGCCGTCATCATTTGTCGGGCCACATGCAACACATGCTCATGGCGGCTTTCTCTTTCATTCAATATCATATAAATCTTAGTTATAAGTTAGCTGTTGATACAAAATTAGTGAATATGAATGATATAAGGCTCCTGCTTTAAGCCTAAAAAGTATAAAAAGAGTCACCGGCTAAAAAAATATCAAAATAAAAAGAGAAATATAGTGGATAATCCAATTATTTATCGTTCCTTTGACAACGGAATATAAAAAGATAGTTTTTTCGATTGACTCAATTCATCTCACACTTGAACCGTTTCTATTCTTCTAACTAAATTTTTAAATTCAAAGTTTACTTAATTATTTATTTATCAATTTTTATTTTATGAATTTGTATATTGGAAACCTTAACTATAATGTTAGGGAAGGTGATTTGAGAGGTGTAATGGAAGAGTATGGAACAGTAGCTTCAGTAAAACTTATTACTGACCGTGAAACACGTCGTTCTAAAGGCTTTGCTTTTGTAGAAATGCCTAATGATGACGAAGCCAAAGAAGCTATCAAGCAATTGAACGGTGCAGAATATGTAAACCGTACTATGGTTGTAAAAGAAGCACTTCCTAAAGCATAAGGAATTAGACATTCCACATCACATAATGGCGACAGAGTGAATCTCTATCGCCATTTTTTCTTGAACAGCTTTTGAAAATACATGAAAGGCTTATAAATAAGGAAACGGACATCTGTTTTTGTCAGAATGTCCGTTTCTTGTTTGGTATTTGTTCTTTAGAAAGCCATTGCTCCGAAGGCGGATTTACTCCACTCCTATTTCGTCAACAAACAAAAACGCTTTTTCGCCAGGCATGGAATGCCATGCGGGAAGTTTCGGAGTAACTTCTGCTATGATTTTAATATAGCGGGCTTTTACTTTGTCAAAAGAGACAGAGTCTTTGCGGCTCTGCATTTTAGTTCCTTTTTCCACAACGGGAAAATCTTCGGAGGCTACCCTGCGGAAATTTTTCCCGTCCTCAGAAACTTCCACCTTCAGACCTGTTGTACCAAAGATAGCATCGCCTGTGTTCAACATTGTGTTTACGAAAACTGAAGACACCTCCTTAGGCTCAAGTAAATCAAGGGTCACATTCATATCTGTCCCATAGAAACCAATCCAACGTCCTGAGCGATAATTCATATCCCCATATAATCCGTCTATCAAGGTACTTCCTCCTTTAAAAGTATATGATTTATGAGGAATGGTATTCAAGGTAACCGGTTTCATTGTGGCTGCATTAAAATGTATTTCCTCCTTACTTATCTGACTGGCACCCTGCGGACGAACTGCAATGGCTTGTATGATAACATCTTTATCCACTTGTATAGTATCGGTATACAATGGGGATTGCACATCGGGAACGCTGCCGTCCAATGTATAATGTATTTCCGCGTCATCAAACGTCTGAAAAGCAATCCGGGCTTTTCCTTCATCGGGAGCCGGAACAATATCAATGTTCACATCATAAATGTCCTGGCGAAAATCATAACCTCTATCCCGGTAGATAGCCAGCAGAGCCGGTAAACGTTTCAAGAAACTGTCGAAATTTTTATGTGACGGTTCCGTCCATTGAATCTCGGACAAGGCAGCCATACGGGGAAGAATTTGCCATTCCATCTTCAAACTGTCACGCGTCCATTCTGTCCATATGCATCCTTGGGTACCGATGATATATTTTCGTTCATCCTCTGCCAATTCATTAGAAACAGGTTCAAATGTATAGACACGTCCAAGGCTTTTAGTCCCTTTTATCCGGTTGTAAGTAGGATTGCTGAAATAAAGATACTGAATAGGAGTCATAATCGCATCATGGTGCAGACGGGCGGCTTCGATACCACCTTTGACACCGGTCCATGACATCACTGTGGCACCTGGAGCCAATCCTCCCTCCAACATCTCATCCCAGCCCAGCATTTTACGCCCTCTGTCATTGATAACTTTGCCTACCTCGGACATGAAATAGGTCTGTAATTGGTTCTCCTTGCTATGTTTTGGTGTATCTTTCAAACCCAGTTCCCGAATTTTAGCTTGACATACAGGGCATTTTTCCCAACGTACTTTCGGACATTCATCCCCACCAATATGGATATAAGGAGATGGAAAGATATCCATTATTTCATTCAATACATCTTTGGCGAACTGTAAAGTCCGGTCGTTTCCTCCACACAGCACATCAGGGAATACCCCCCATTTACAAGGAATCTCGTATGGACCTCCCGTACAACCTAATTCCGGATAGGAAACCAAAGCTCCCATCATATGTCCCGGAAGGTCAACTTCGGGGATTACAGTAATAAAACGGTCAGCGGCATACTTGACAATTTCTTTTGCTTCTTCCTGTGTATAAAAACCGCTATGAGGAGTTTCATCGTAAGTCTGGGTTTCACGGTCAATCAATGTACGCGGACGCATCGAACCTATTTCCGTAAGTTTGGGATATTTCTTGATTTCAATTCTCCAGCCTTGGTCTTCGGTCAGATGCCAATGAAAATAATTGATATTGTGCAGTGCCAGCATATCAATGATTTGTTTCAGATAAGAAACCGGAAAATAATGGCGGCCCACGTCTACCATGAAGCCGCGATAACCGAAACGAGGATAGTCATTAACAGTTCCCACCGGGATGGCAGCGGATACCTGTTTGTTTTTGGTCAACGGCAAAGCCTTGTAGAGCGTTTGTATTCCATAAAATACTCCCGACTCACTTCCTCCATTCAAATGGATGTTTTCAGAAGTTACCTCCAGTTGATACCCCTCTTTGTTGGTAATGGAACCGTCAACCGCCAAAATGATGGAGTTCTTCCTTGCGGCTTCAGTTGTTGTCCGGACAGTAATTCCCGTTGCCTCTTTAATATAGGAAGCTAAAAATTCTGCCGTCCGTTGCAACTTTTCATTGCCTTCCGGATAAACAATACCGGTTTGCGGATTAATAACAAAAGGGTGGGCTTGAATGTCTTGACTTACTTCTTGGGGCTGCGGAATGACATTCAGATTTCCGATTTCTGTTTTTGTAGGGGAACATGCGGACAGCCCCAATACCATCCACATTCCCACTCCTGCCCATTGCATCAGTTGTTTTTTCATAGTGGAAAATTTATAATTGCAAGGGCAAAGATACAAAATCCGACTTTATCTGCCAGTATGCCTTAACCGAATCTTGCTTTTTTTCAGCAATGTTTTTCCTCCTATAATCAGAGTTACGGCAGTAATCACCATCAAAATGCCCAGAATAATGCGCGGTGTCAGCTGCTCTCCAAAAATCAGTACTCCGAAGAATAAAGCTGTAACAGGCTCCAAAGCACCCAGAATAGCAGTGGGGGTGGAACCAATGTAGTGTATGGCCTTTGTCATGGTCACCAACGAAATAACAGTAGGAAAAACAGCCAGTGAAACTGCGTTCACCCATAACAAGGGTGTAGGGATAGGCTGCAATCCTGTACAGAACTTCAATCGCACCACATAAACAGACAGGCCGAAAAGCAGGACATAGAAAGTAAGCTTGGCTATAGGCATATCCTTCAGGGAAGAACGGTTTACGCCAACTATATAGATAGCATAAGACAAGGATGATAAAAAGACAAAAGTAATCCCGACCAGGCTGAGTGTCTGTCCTCCCGGACTTTTACAGAGCAAGGAAATTCCCACAAAGGCCAGCGCTATGGAAAACATAGTGACCGGCGATACTTTTTCCTTAAATACTACAGCCATAATAATAGCTACCAGTACCGGGTAGACAAACAGTATGGTGGATGCGATACCGGCATCCATGTAGTTATAACTCATAAAGAGAAACAGGGAAGAGAAAGAGAACAGCAGTCCCATGATGCAAAGTGGCAGCACATCCGCTTTCTTAATGGCAAAAGATTGCTTTTGCATCTTCATCATGATACCTAGTACAACTATAGCCAGTGCATAGCGATAAAATAATACCGAGTCTACGCTCATTCCTGCACTATAAAGAGGAAGGGTGAACAGTGGGTTCATGCCGTAGCTGGCTGCTGCGATTGCCCCAAGGAGAAATCCTTTAGTCTTGTTGTTAGTCATCGTTTTTATTACACGCTTTAAAATCGGCGCGAAATTAGATATTTGTCAGCAATAAACAAAGGAAAAATGCTTTATTCTTTCACTCTGACATCTATTTATTTTAATTATACCTAATCAACAAATATAAAAGAATTTATATCACCTGTAGCAGCTGAAAAATTATATGAAATGATTGAACGGACACGGACAGAAAGGGAAATGCAGGTTTGTTCTTTCTGTCCGTGTTCCACTATGGATCAGCTCAGTTTATGAATAACCAATCCCGAACGAAGTTTCGGTTCAAACCAAGTTGTTTTGGGCGGCATGATATTACCGGTATCGGCAATATCCATTAATTGTTTCATAGAAACAGGGTAAAGGGCCAAAGCCACTTTCATTTCACCGCTGTCCACACGCTTCTTTAATTCCTCCAGGCCACGGATACCACCTACAAAGTCAATCCGTTTGTCGGAACGAAGATCCTTGATTCCCAATATTTCATCCAATATCAAGTTGGAAGAAATAGTCACGTCCAATACTCCGATAGGATCATTGTCATCGTATGTGCCCGGTTTTGCTGTCAAGCTGTACCATTTACCGTCCAGATAGAGAGAGAAATTGTGAAGAGCCTGCGGTCTATAGACCTCAGTTCCTTTCTCTTCTACCACAAAATTCTTGCTGACAGCGGTCAGGAATTGTTCCGGAGACAGCCCGTTCAAGTCTTTTACAACACGGTTGTAATCAATAATAGTCAGCTGGTTGGCCGGGAAACATACAGCCATAAAGTAATTGTACTCCTCATTTCCCTGATGGTTTGCATTTTGCTGCGCTTTTTCGGCGCCTACCAGGGCTGCGGCAGCCGAGCGATGATGACCATCGGCAATATAAAGAGCCGGCATGGCTTCGAAAGCTTTTGTGATAGCTTTTATATCTTCTTCTTTGTCGATCACCCAGAATGAATGTCCGAAGCCGTCACCCGGAGCGATAAAATCATATTCCGGCCGTTGTGAAGTATATTTCTTAACGATAGCATCCAATTCCGCATTATCCGGGTAAGCAAAGAATACCGGTTCTATATTGGCATTATTTACGCGGACATGTTTCATGCGGTCTTCCTCCTTGTCACGACGGGTCAGTTCATGTTTTTTGATGACCCCGTTCATATAATCGGGAACATACGCTCCTACCACCAGTCCATATTGGGTCTTGCCATTCATGGTTTGTGCATATACATAATAATTTTCTTTTTCATCTTGCACCAACCAGCCCTTGTCCTGAAACATCTGGAAATTTTCGGCAGCCTTCTCATATACTTTAGGATCATGTTCGTCTGTTCCGGCAGGGAAATCAATTTCCGGTTTTATAATATGATAAAGTGACTTTTCATTACCTTTCGCTTCCTCGCGTGCTTCTTCAGAATTCAGTACGTCGTATGGACGTGAAGCTACTTGTTCTACCAATTCTTTCGGAGGGCGGATGCCTTTGAAGGGTTTTATTATTGCCATAAAATAAAGGTATTAGATTTTACTTGCAGGGGCGAATTGCATTCGCCCGAAAACATAAGCTATATGCATTCGGTCGGATTCAATCCGCCCCTGCGGTTATTGGATTACTTATTTACTCTGAACTTTTCACAACCATCTTTCAGGAAGCCTACAATTTGTCTGGCAGCAGCAATACCTGCGTTGATATTTGCTTCAGCCGTCTGGGCTCCCATCTTTTTCGGTGTAGAGAAATAGCGGCCGGCAAATTTTTCTGAGAACTCAGCATGGGCAACCGGCATGATATCAGTAACATACTTTAAGTCGGTTCGTTCTTCCATCAGTTTGATTAATTCCGCTTCATTGATCACTTCCTTACGGGCAGTATTTACCAATACTCCTCCTTTAGGCATCTTGTTGACCAATTCATAGTTGATGGAATTTTTAGTTTCAGCCGTAGCAGGAATATGCAGGGACACTACATTACAAGCAGCATACAGTTCCTCAGCAGAAGAAACAGCTTTCACACCATCTTTTTCGATCACTTCTTTCGGGCAGAAAGCGTCAAAAGCATAAATATCCATGCCAAAACCTTTAGCGATACGAGCCACATTGCGACCTACATTGCCGTATGCATGGATACCTAACTTCTTGCCCATCAGTTCAGTACCCGAAGTCCCGTTATAGAAATTGCGGACAGCCATCACCATCATGCCAAAAGCCAGTTCGGCTACTGCATTGGAATTCTGTCCCGGAGTATTCATAACACATACATTGTGTGCCGTAGCAGCCGCCAAATCCACGTTATCATAACCTGCTCCTGCACGTACTACGATTTTCAGTTCTTTTGCCGCATCCAATACTTCGGCATCAATAATATCACTGCGGATAATGATTGCGTTAACGTCCTTTACAGCTTCCAGTAGTTTAGCTTTTTCACCATATTTTTCCAGCAATACCAGTTCATAACCTGCTGCTTCTATTTCTTTACGGATACCGTCTACTGCAACTTTTGCAAACGGCTTGTCTGTTGCTACTAATACTTTCATGGTCTTATTGTATTAAAAAGGTTCACCACAGATTATCACGGATTATCACAGATTCCATTTATTGTTCCTATCTGTGCAATTCGTATAATCTGTGGTGAACATAATTATTAATGAAGTTTCTCAAATTCCTGCATGCAGTCAATCAAAGCCTGAACGCTTTCCTTCGGCATAGCGTTGTAGCAAGATGCACGGAAACCGCCTACAGAACGGTGTCCCTTAATACCCACCATACCTTTTTCTGTGGCAAATTTCAAGAAATCGGCTTCCAGGTCTTTGTATTCGTCATTCATTACAAAGCAAATGTTCATATAAGAGCGGTCGGCTTTATCCGTTACTGTGCCACGGAACATTTTGTTACGGTCTATTTCAGCATACAGCATGTCTGCCTTCTCTTTAGCACGTTTCTGCATTTCTGCTACACCACCGTTGGCTTTTATCCAGCGTAAAGTCTGCAAAGCGGCATAAATAGGAAGTACAGGAGGCGTGTTGAACATAGAGCCGCCGTCAATGTGAGTCTGATAATTCAGCATAGTAGGAATATAGCGTGATACCTTGCCCACAGCATCGTTCTTTACAATAACGAAAGTGACACCGGCCGGAGCCAAATTCTTCTGCGCACCGCCATAGATACAAATATATTTAGAAACGTCGATAGGACGAGAGAAAATATCAGATGACATATCAGCAATCATAGGAACCGGAGAATCCAGATCTTCATGAAGTTCTGTTCCATAGATTGTGTTATTCGTTGTGACGTGGAAATAATCTGCATCGGCGGGAACCGTATAATCTTTGGGAATATAGGTATAGGTCGCTTCAGCGGAAGATGCCACTTCTACTACCTCGCCGAAAGCCTTGGCTTCTTTCATCGCTTTCTTGGCCCATACGCCTGTGTTCAGGTAAGCAGCTTTTTTTTCGAGGAAGTTGAAAGGTATCATACAGAATTCCAAGCTGGCTCCACCTCCCAAGAATAGTACCGAGTACCCTTCCGGGATGTTCAACAGTTCCTTAAACAAAGCAACAGCTTCGTCTACTACAGGCTGAAAATCTTTAGCACGGTGACTGATTTCCATGATGGAAAGGCCTGACCCATTAAAATCAAGAACGGCTTGTGCTGTCTTCTCAATTACCTCGCGAGG
>ENA-OPCW01001611-OPCW01001611.1-human-gut-metagenome-genome-assembly--contig:-NODE-1611-length-10965-cov-7.556554_pt1 | contig 10965 bp, 6 predicted proteins | sample MGYA00241258_ERZ501496 | MGnify/ENA primary metagenome ERZ501496 (study PRJEB25962, sample SAMEA2042660) | human gut metagenome | biome: human gut; feature: human-associated habitat; material: faeces...
TTGGTACAGCAGTTCTTTGGTCTCTTCTGTCATGTTACTGTTCACTGGCTGTCGGGTTATTCGTATGGAGTGTGCTGGGTGTCCGATTCCTGTGTTACGAGAATCTTGTCAATACGGGCACCGTCCATGTCCATGATTTCAAAGTTAAATCCTTTCCACGATACTTTTTCTCCGGAATTGGGGATATGCTCCAGCAATTCCAGAATAAGACCTCCGATGGTATTGTAATTGTTGTTGTTGTCGTACAAGTCTTCTTTTTCGAAATATGACAGGAAGTTGTAGATGGAACATTGTCCGTCAATCAGCCAACTGTTGTTGTCACTCCGTTTGATGATGTCGGGCTCGTGATGTACTTCTTCAATGGTACCTACCAGTCCTTCAAGAATGTTTTTCAGCGTGATGATACCCTGACAGCTTCCGAATTCGTCACAGATAAGTGCCTGGCTGATTTTCTTTTCCTTCATTTGTTCCAAAGCCTTGTATACGCTCATGTTTTCATGGAAGAAGGTTGCGTAATGCATTACGTTTTTCAGGTTGAAATCTTCCTTGTCGAGCTGGAATATAAGGTCTTTCAGGGTTACGATTCCTTCCACATCGTCGAACGAACGGTTTATGACCGGATACATGTCGTAAAGGTTCTCCTGCAGAGTTGCCTTGATTTCGTCTTTGGTCATATTGATGTCGAGGGCGATGATGTCTGAGCGGTATTTCATCAGTGAGCTCACTTTCAGGTCGCCCAATAGGAATACTCTTTCCACGATGTCCTGTTCCACTTCCTGCACTTCACCGTTCTCGGTTCCTTCGTCTATCATGGATTTGATTTCCTCTTCAGTCACTTTTTCTTCCGCTGTGTTGATATGCAGCAGGTTGAAGATAAGTGAAGTGCTTTTGGCAAGTATCCATACAAAAGGAGAGGCGATGACGGACAGCCAGTACATGGGACGTGCCAATAGCTTGGCAGCACGGGTGGAGGCACTCATGCCAATGCGTTTGGGCACCAGCTCGCCAAAGATAATAGTGAGGTAAGTGACCAGGATGACAATCAGGGTTTGAGCCAATAAATAGGCATATGTGGCGGGTACGCCGGCGTCAGTCAGTATGTTCCCAAAATCGGTGGCCAGCACGTCGCCGGAGTAAATACCGGTCAATATACCAATCAGGGTGATTCCGATTTGGATGGTGGATAAAAACTTGTCCGGGTCATTGGCAAGCTTTAAAGCGATACGCGCTGTAGAGCTTCCATGACGGATATCATTGGACAAACTACTTTTACGCGCTGAGATCAGGGCGATTTCGGACATAGCGAATACCCCGTTTAATAAGATAAGTGCGATAATAATGGCAATTTCCATGTAAGAATTTACGTTTTGTTTTGCTAACAAATGTACTAAGAATTGTGTTTTCTCTTTCTTCTTTTAGATTTAATTAATGAATTATCTGTCATTTGCGCTATCTTTGCGGTGTCTATACTTAGAAAGGAGTAATTATGCATCCGTTGGAACTATTCAAATATTGTCCGAAGTGTGGTTCGCCGCACTTTGAAGTGAACAATGAGAAATCAAAGCGTTGCGCCGATTGTGGCTTTGTGTATTATTTCAATTCCAGTGCCGCTACTGTAGCTTTTATCTTGAATGATAAGAATGAGTTGTTGGTGTGCCGCAGGGGAAAAGAACCGGCGAAGGGAACATTGGACCTGTCCGGCGGGTTTATTGATATGCATGAAACCGGCGAGGAAGGTGTGGCACGCGAGGTGTTGGAAGAAACCGGTTTGCAGGTGGAGGAGGCTGTTTATCAGTTCTCATTGCCCAACACTTATCTTTATTCAGGATTTCTGGTACATACATTGGATCTGTTCTTTCTTTGTAAAGTGAAAGATACCAGCCGGATAAAGGCGATGGATGATGTGGCGGAGTCTTTCTGGCTTCCGTTGGATGAAGTGAATCCCGAAGAATTCGGGCTGGATTCTGTGCGTGAAGGAGTCCGGCGTTTTTTGAAAGAACATAAACTTTAATGATAAGATATGAAAAGAAAAACCTTATTGATGGCCGCATTGATGGGAGGCTGTTCCTTGCAGGGAATGGCGCAGCAGATCACTCCCAAGGATGTGGCAGGTGACAAGGAATATAACCGGGTATGCCGGGAATATGAGTTGAAAGGCGGGGACAGCATGGAGCTGTTACAGGCTTATCTGGACAAATATCCTGATTCCCGCCATAAAAACAGGGTGCTGTCACTGATTGCCTCTGCTTATTTTATGGAGGGAAAATACAAGGAGGCCATTGCCCTGTTCCGGTCGTGTGATCTGGAGGCTTTGCCTGATAAGGAAAGAGATGATTGTGCCATGCGTCTGGCCACCTCTTATCTGAAAGAAGACAATCTGCGTGAAGCGGCTGTATGGTTTACCTTGCTGAAAGAGGTAAGCCCATTGTATCAGGATGACGCTGTCTATAATCTGGCTTATATTGATTATGTGGAGAAACGCTATGACAAGGCGCTGAAAAGTTTCCAGTCTTTGCAGAATGATGCCGTATATGCAGCATTGGTTCCTTATTATATAGGAGAGATTTATTTGGTGAAAGGAAATTATCAGCAGGCCCGTACTGTGGCAAAAGCGTATCTGGAGCAATATCCGGCTAAAAAGGATGTTCCTCAGATGGAACGGATTTGGGGAGAGGCTTGTTTCGGATTGAATGATTACCAAGCGGCGATACCTCCTTTGGAAAGATACCGTGAAAGTGTTTCCCACCCGCAGCGTAAGCCTTTGTATGAACTCGGTATGAGTTATTATTATACTGGTGTTTATTCCAAGGCTGCCGCTACTTTGGGGGAAATGGCTTCGGTACATGATGCCTTGTCACAGAATGCTTATCTACACATGGGGCTGGCTTATTTGAACTTGAAGGAGAGGAACAGGGCACGCATGGCATTCGAGCAGGCTGCCAATTTCAGTTTTGATCCGAAAGTAAAGGAACAGGCTCTTTATAATTATGCTTTGTGTATTCATGAAACCTCTTATTCTCCATTTGCCGAATCGGTAACCGTGTTTGAGCGTTTTCTGAATGAGTTCCCGAATTCACCTTATACGGAGCGTGTCAATGATTATTTGATAGAGGTGTATATGAATACCCGCAGTTATGAAGCTGCTTTAAAATCTATAGCAAAGATTGAGCATCCGGGCACACGCATTATGGAGGCCAAGCAGAAGATTTTGTTCCGGCTGGGCACACAGGCATTTGCGAATGCCCGTTTCCAGGAGGCTCTGGAGTTCTTCAACCAATCGCTTGCTGTGGGGCAATACAATCAGGCGACAAAGGCGGACGCTTATTTCTGGAGGGGGGAATCCAATTATCGTCTGGACCGTTTTCCGCAGGCGGGTAACGATTACCGCTTGTATCTGGAATTTGCCACCAGCAAGAACGGACAGGAATATGGTTTGGCGCTCTATAACTTGGGATATACTTATTTCAAACAGAAAAATTATGGAAATGCGGGCACTTGGTTTACCCGTTTTGTGGACAGGGGAAGTATCAATGAACGCACCATGCAGGCAGATGCCTATAACCGCATAGGTGACTGCAACTTCTATGACCGCCGTTTTGAACAGGCTCGTCAGGATTATGCCCGTGCGGTGGAGATTGATCCGTCACTGGGGGATTACTCTTTGTATCAGGAGGCGTTTGTGCGTGGTTTGCAACGTGATTACAATGGAAAAGTGCAGACGTTGAACCGCTTGATTTCGGATTATCCGGAATCACAATACATGGATGATGCCCTTTACGAGCAGGGACGTGCTTTTGTGCAGATGGAGGATAATGCCAATGCCATTGCCCGTTTCAATATTCTGGTGAAGAAATTTCCGGAGAGCAATGTCGCACGGCGGGCGGCTAACGAGATCGGTTTGCTATACTATCAGGATGACAAGTATCCTGAAGCCATCCAGGCTTATAAGCAGGTCATAGCCGGTTATCCGGGCAGTGAGGAGGCGCGTTTGGCGCAGCGTGACTTGAAATCGATCTATATTGATTTGAATAAGGTGGATGAGTATGCCAATTTTGCTTCAACTATCCCCGGCGGTGCCAACTTTGATGTGAATGAGCGTGACTCATTGACCTATGTGGCTGCCGAAAGGGTATATATGCGGGGTGAGGTCGCCGAGGCCCGCAACAGCTTTACCCGTTATTTACAGACTTTCCCCGAAGGTGCTTTCAGTCTGAATGCCAACTATTATATCGGTTTGATAGACTATAATCAGAAAGCCTATGAAAGTGCAGCCCGGCATTTGGATAAAGTATTGGAATATCCCAACAACAAATATTCTGAAGATGCCATGTTGATGGGGGCCGAAATGGCTTATACGGCGAAGGATTATGAAAAAGCCTTGCATATTTACAAGCAATTGAAAGATAAAGCCGCTTCTATGGAGCGTCGCCGGCTTGCAAAAACCGGAATGTTACGCAGTGCGCATATGCTGGGAAATGAGGAAGAGATTATCTTTGCCGCAACAGATTTGCTGGCCGATACTAAACTGGCGCCGGAATTGTCTAACGAGGCACATTATTACCGTGCAAAAGCTTATTTGGATGCCGGCAAGACGGATGGAGCTATGGAAGATTTGAAGGTCTTGGCAAAAGACACCCGTAATGTATATGGAGCGGAGGCCAAATATAAAGTCGCCCAGATTTACTTTGACGGCGGACAAACGGATAAGGCGGAGCAGGAGGTGCTGAATTACATTGAGGTAAGTACACCGCATACCTATTGGCTGGCACGCAGCTTTGTGTTATTGGCTGATGTGTATATGAAGTTGGGGCGTAACTTGGATGCTAAACAATATTTGCTTTCATTGAAGCAGAACTATCAGGCCGATGATGATATTGCCGGAATGATTGAAAGCAGACTGGAGAAATTGAAAACAGAGAATTAAAAATTAAAAAATAAGTGCTGAATATGATAAGTAAGAAATTGTCAATTGTCCATTGTCAATTGTCCATTATATTGGCTTTTTTGCCTCTGTCTGTTGCATATGCGCAGCAAGATAGTACGTTGAACCGCACTGTGGTGGTAGAGAATGAGTATAATCCCAATATCATGGATGCCTCAAAGATTAATGTCCTGCCTAGGGTGGAGGAGCCGGCTGTAATGAAGAAAGGCATAGAATATGCTACAGCCTTGCGCCCTGTTTCGGCCTGGACGTATGAAAGTATGTCTCCTATAACCCGTGAATGGGCTATGAACCGCGCGAAACGTGGATATGTCCGTGCCGGATATGGAAATTATGGGAATGTGGATTTTAAGGCTGGGTATCTGTGGGATATCACCGGAAAGGACCGTCTGAAAGTCGGGGTATCTCTGGATGGCATGAACGGAAAGCTGAAGCATTGGAATGCTGAGGATTGGAAATCACGTTTTTATTCTACTGAGTTCCGTTTGGACTATTCTCATGATTTCAGCAAGGTAACTTTGAATTTAGGTGGCGGCCTGCAATCACAAGTGTTTAACTATATGCCTGATTCCGAAATGCATACGGCTTCTGCCAGAGCTACTGATAAACAGCATCATACTTTAGGCGATTTTCACATAGGTGTTTCTTCCAGAGATGAATCGCTTCCTTTGCAATTCACTTTGCAGACCGGATTGAAGTATTTTGGTATCAAATATCCGCTGGATTATTCAGGCAATGCATCTACAGGTAAGGAGAAGATTGTCCACACCGAAGGAGATGTATGGGGCAAGCTGGATAATGAGCAACGGGTAGGCATCCGTTTCGAGATGGATAACCTGTTTTATTCTTCGGACAGTTTAATGGGCAACTATACTTCACTGGGTTTGAATCCTTATTATATGTTGGAAAGTGATGACTGGCGGGTCCGTGTCGGTGCTCATGTGGATTGGCAGTCGGGAGAGGACAGTGGTATTGATGTGTCTCCTGACGTGAAAGCCGAATACTTGTTCTCGGAGAGTTATGTGCTTTATTTACATGCGCTGGGAGGGCGTGAACTGAATGATTATCGCCGGTTGAATGCTTTTTCACCTTATTGGTCTTTAAACGCCCGGATGCCTTCTACCTATGTGCCACTGAATGCTACATTGGGTTTTAAAGCATCTCCGGTAAATGGTTTGTGGTTTAATGTCTTTGGTGGATATCGGATCAGTAAAGATGAGTTGTTTTGCAATCTGGTGGATGCGGACGGGTATTATTTTACTCATTTCTTGCAGGATAAAGCGAAAACCGCGTATGGAGGTGCTGAATTGAAATACGGTTATAAGGACTGGTTTGACGCTTCATTGAAAGGTACATTTTATAGCTGGAAGACAGACAATGAAAATGAAGAGCTGTATTTAGTGACCAAGCCCAAGTTTGAATTGAATTTCTATGCTGAGGCTAAGGTTTTTGAAGGATTGAAGGTTAATTTGGGCTATGAATATGTACAGCGGAAAGAATATGTGATAGAAGAAGGGAATAGCAGCAAGGATTTTGGTTTGGGCAATATCAGCAATTTGAGTGTGGGAGCCAGTTATACTTTCCTGAAAGATCTGTCTGTTTTTGGGCGTGTGAATAATCTGTTGAATAAACAATATTATTATGAGTACGGCTATCCTGCTGAAAAACTGAATGTTCTAGCCGGGCTTTCTTTGGCTTTTTAGTTAAATAGGCACTCGGAAAGGATTTTTTTAAGAAAAAAAAGCAGAAACATACCTTATTATATAGGTGTGCTTCTGCTTTTTTTCTACTTTTGCCCCAAAATAAAATGGAATACATAGTATTATGCAAAAAAATCTAGTAATAGTTGAGTCACCCGCCAAGGCTAAAACCATTGAGAAATTCTTGGGCAATGATTATAAAGTCCTTTCCAGTTACGGGCATATCCGGGATTTGAAAAAGAAGGAGTTTAGTATCGATGTAGAGAATGGGTTTGAGCCGACTTACGAGATACCGGCAGATAAAAAGAAATTGGTAGCCGAATTGAAAGCGGAGGCAAAGAAAGCTGATATGGTATGGCTTGCATCCGATGAGGACCGTGAAGGAGAAGCTATTTCATGGCACTTGTTTGAAGTCTTGGGGCTGGACCCTGAGAAGACCAAGCGCATTGTATTCCACGAGATAACCAAAACAGCGATACTAAAGGCCATCGAAAATCCGCGTGACATTGATGTGAATCTGGTAAATGCCCAGCAGGCACGCCGTATTCTGGATAGAATTGTAGGTTTTGAACTCTCACCGGTATTGTGGAAGAAGGTAAAGCCTGCTCTTTCTGCCGGACGTGTGCAATCTGTTGCCGTTCGTTTGATTGTGGAACGTGAACGTGAGGTGCATGCTTTTGTCAGTGAGCCGTCTTATCGCGTTACAGCAGTGTTTGAAGTACCTGATGTCGATGGAAATGAAGTTGAAGTGAAAGCGGAATTGTCCAACCGTTTCAAGACCAAGGAAGAAGCACAGGCTTTCCTTGAAACTTGTAAGGATGCGCAGTTCTCTATTGAAGATATAACAACCCGCCCTGTGAAGAAATCGCCGGCGGCACCGTTTACTACTTCTACGTTGCAGCAGGAAGCTGCCCGTAAGTTGGGATTTACAGTAGCGCAGACCATGATGGTGGCACAGCGTCTGTATGAAAACGGACAAATTACCTATATGCGTACGGATTCGGTGAACCTTTCGGATTTGGCTTTGAATACCAGCAAGCAGACTATCTTGTCCCTGATGGGAGAAAGATACGTCAAAGTCCGTAAGTTTGCCACCAAGACTAAAGGAGCACAGGAAGCACATGAGGCTATCCGTCCTACCTATATGGAGAATGAAACGGTGAACGGAACCGGTCAGGAACAGAAATTGTATGAACTGATCTGGAAACGTACCATCGCTTCACAGATGGCAGATGCGGAGCTGGAGAAAACAACGGCTACTATTGTAATCAGCAACAGTAGCGAGAAATTTATCGCTACCGGCGAGGTGATTACTTTTGACGGTTTCCTGCGTGTATACAAGGAATCATACGATGATGACAATGAGCAGGAAGACGAGGGCCGTCTGTTGCCGCCTCTGAGCAAAGGGGAAAAACTGATAAGAAAAGAAATCCTGGCGACTCAGCGCTTTACCCAATGTCCGCCCCGTTATACGGAAGCCAGCCTGGTACGCAAACTGGAAGAGTTGGGCATCGGTCGTCCATCTACATATGCACCTACCATTTCTACTGTGCAGCAACGCGGTTATGTAGAAAAAGGAAACAGTGAAGGTGTGAAACGCCCGTATGATATCTTGAAACTGAAAGGCGGCAAGATTACGGAAACTACCAAGACAGAGATGACGGGAAATGAAAAGGCCAAGTTGTTGCCTACTGATACCGGTATCGTGGTAAACGATTTCCTGATGGAATACTTTCCTGAAATCATGGACTTTAACTTTACAGCGAATGTGGAGAAAGAGTTCGATGAAGTGGCGGAAGGAGAAAAGGAATGGACTGGCATGATGGACAGTTTCTATAAAGGCTTCCATCCGTTGGTAGATAAGACCATTCACTCTAAGACTGAGCATAAGGTGGGTGAAAGGGTATTGGGAACAGATCCTGTAAGCGGTAAGCCGGTATCGGTTAAGATCGGTCGTTTCGGTCCGGTTATTCAGATTGGTACTGCCGATGATGAGGAAAAACCGCGTTTTGCGCAGTTGACAAAGGGATTGTCGATGGAAACCATTACGTTGGAAGAAGCATTGGATGCGTTCAAGCTTCCCCGTACGTTGGGGGATTATGACGGACATACGGTAACGGTAGGAGTAGGGCGTTTCGGACCATACGTGCGCTATGACAAACTGTTTGTTTCTATTCCTAAAGGAACGGATCCGATGGAGATTTCTTTGGATGAGGCGGTAGAGTTGATCAAGAATAAGATAGAAGCGCAGGAGAAGAAGTTTATTAAAGTATTCGATGCTGACCCTGATATGCAGGTCTTGAACGGACGTTACGGCCCATACATCAGTTATCAGAAAAAGAATTATAAGATTCCTGAGAATGTAGAACCGGCAGATTTAAGTCTGGAGGCTTGTTTTAAGGTGATTGAATTGCAGAAAAGCAAGGCGGAAACGCGTAAAACGAAAGCGGCTTCAAGAAACAGGGGAACCGTGAATATGGAAGAGGAGTCCGAAAAGCCCGAAGAATCCGCAAAAAGTAAGGCGGCTTCCAAGGTAAAGGGCACTGCAAAAGCAAAAAAATGACACGTATATTTTTAATAGGATATATGGGCGCGGGCAAAACGACTCTAGGTAAGGCGTTTGCCCGTGAAATGAGTCTGAATTTCATTGATTTGGACTGGTTTATCGAGGAACGTTTCCATAAAACCGTTCAACAGCTGTTCTTGGAACGCGGAGAAGACGGATTCCGGGAACTGGAACGGAAAATGTTGCACGAAGTGGCCGAGTTTGAAGATGTGGTTGTTTCGACCGGTGGAGGAACACCTTGTTTTTTTGATAACATGGAGTATATGAATGATTGCGGTGATACGGTGTTTCTGGATGTGGAACCTGCCGTATTGTTCCGCCGTCTGAGAGTGGCCAAGCAGCAACGTCCATTGTTAGCAAATAAAAGTGATGAGGAACTGATGGATTTTATCTGTGAGGCGTTACAGAAAAGACATCCGTTTTATTCAAAGGCGAAACATCTGTTTAAGGCTGATGAGCTGGAGGATAAAAGACAAATTCAAGCCTCTGTTGACAGCTTGAGAAAGAAATTGAATAAATAATTATATATAGTAAAATACACACTCTTTGTACAGAAGAAGAAATGAGAAAATGGCGTATTGAAGATTCGGAAGAACTCTACAACATAACAGGGTGGGGAACTTCGTACTTTGGTATCAATGACAAAGGTCATGTAGTGGTAACTCCTCGTAAGGACGGCGTTGAGGTCGATTTGAAAGAATTGGTCGATGAGTTGCAATTGCGGGATGTGGCAGCTCCTATGCTGGTCCGTTTTCCGGATATTCTGGATAATCGTATTGAAAAAATCGCGAACTGCTTTAAGCAGGCATCTGATGAGTATGGGTATAAGGCCCAGAATTTTATCATTTATCCTATCAAGGTAAATCAGATGCGTCCTGTAGTGGAAGAAATCATCAGTCATGGAAAGAAATTCAATTTGGGACTGGAAGCCGGTTCCAAACCTGAACTTCATGCGGTGATAGCTGTGAATACAGATTCGGATTCATTGATTATCTGCAACGGATATAAGGACGAAAGTTATATCGAGCTGGCTCTGCTGGCACAGAAGATGGGGAAACGCATTTTCTTGGTAGTGGAGAAAATGAATGAATTACGCCTGATAGCCAAAATGGCAAAGCAGCTGAATGTGCGTCCTAACATAGGTATCCGCATTAAGCTGGCTTCTTCGGGAAGTGGTAAATGGGAAGATAGCGGAGGAGATGCCAGTAAGTTTGGCTTGACATCCAGTGAATTGCTGGAAGCGCTTGATTTTCTGGAAAAGAAAGACATGAAGGACTGTCTGAAACTGATTCATTTTCATATAGGCAGCCAGGTGACTAAAATACGCCGTATCAAGACAGCTCTGCGTGAGGCATCGCAATTCTATGTGCAGTTGCATGTGATGGGATTTAATGTGGAATTTGTGGATATCGGCGGCGGTTTGGGTGTGGATTACGACGGAACTCGTTCTGCCAATAGTGAAAGCAGTGTGAACTACTCTATTCAGGAGTATGTGAATGACTCTATCTCTACACTGGTGGATGCCAGTGACAAGAATGGAATTCCTCATCCGAATATTATTACCGAAAGCGGACGTTCACTGACCGCCCATCACTCCGTGCTGATTTTCGAGGTGCTGGAAACGGCGACTCTGCCCGAAATGGATGAGGATTTCGAAGTGGGTGAAAATGATCATGAACTGGTACATGAACTTTATGAGATTTGGGATAATCTGAATCAGAGCCGTATGGTGGAGGCTTGGCACGATGCACAGCAGA
>ENA-OPCW01001618-OPCW01001618.1-human-gut-metagenome-genome-assembly--contig:-NODE-1618-length-10945-cov-4.288981_pt1 | contig 10945 bp, 8 predicted proteins | sample MGYA00241258_ERZ501496 | MGnify/ENA primary metagenome ERZ501496 (study PRJEB25962, sample SAMEA2042660) | human gut metagenome | biome: human gut; feature: human-associated habitat; material: faeces...
GCACCTCCTTGCCAAGGAGGGGGTCGCGAGTTCGAATCTCGTTTTCCGCTCCATTTTATTTAGGGGTATAGCTCAACTGGTAGAGTAGCGGTCTCCAAAACCGTTGGTTGTGGGTTCGATTCCTACTGCCCCTGCCACTTGCAAACTTAGGCGCAGACTGGTTCTGCGCCTTTTTTGTTTTTGTGTGGGAGTTGAAAACCGCACCTCATTGGGAGTAACGTGGGAGCAACCGTACCTTTTTATAATTTGAAGCAAGCGAAACGATATTGCATTATTTAAATAACTGTTCAAATAAAAATATATATCTTAAGAATGAATAGAATAAAAAGATTATAAAATTAATTGATAAAAAAGTTATAAAATGTATTGAACTTAATAGTAATAAGTGCTATAATAGCTGCATAAGTTAATATTGTATGTTAAGGGTGCTTAATTGCTTAAATCAAGGGAAGCCGGTGTAATTCCGGCACGGTCACGCCACTGTGAGCGCTGCAAAGCGTAAGTCAGATCGCTGCCCTTAACGCTTCCGGCTGCTGCGAGGGACGGCAAGGTTGCAGGTGATGTGCATTTAAGGCTTTTACAATACACAAATTTGCGCTTCCTTTTTCACAGGCAGCGGAATTTGTGTATTTTTTATTTTTGGGAGGAATCCGCAATGAAAAAATCTTTAGTTTTGGCAACGAAGACGCACAAACCATCTTCTCCGAACTGTACTTTATGTTCTGATAAATTTTGCTTTCTGCCTGCCTTGTAAGACAGGAAAATATATAACGCAGGAAGGATGATTAAAAATGCAGTTTAAATGGAAAAAATTATTGGCAGCATCAATTACTTGTATGGTTTTAACGGGGGTATCGGCAACTACTATGGCAGCTTACAGTTTAAGTGAAGAAGTTAAAGCACCAACGCCTGCGCTTTTGCAGGCTTCGCAGATTGGCGTGCGTACTTATACCACTACCGACCCGGCACTTTTGGCTCAGCCGGATAAGGACGCCATTCTTGTTATGAGTTTTGGCACTACTTTCCCCGATACAAGGGCAAAAACAATTGAGGCAACCGTAAACGAAATTAAAGCCGCCCATCCGGGAACAAAGGTTGTGCTGGCATTTACTTCGCACATCATTATCGACAGGGTAAAAGCCAACGAAGGCCTTACGGTGCCGACGCCGGAACAGGCTTTGGAACAGCTGAAAGCTGAAGGCTACAACCGCGTGGCGCTTACTTCGCTGGATGTAATTCCGGGCATGGAATATGCTTATAAAACAGCCGTTTACGATATGTATAAAACACAGTTTAAAAAGATGACCATGGGCACGCCTTTAATGTACTGGATGGGGCAGGAAGGGCAGGCCGATGATGTGGAAGCAGCTATGGCGGCTATCGGTTCGCAGCTTCCAAAAATGGGCAAAAAAGATGCTGTGCTGGTAATGGCACATGGTACGCCCGACCCTTCCAACGCTTATTATGCTGTAATGCAGGATAGGCTTGACGCTTTATACGGCGGCAAGGTAATGATTTATACCGTTGAAGGCTGGCCGCGTCTGGAAAATGTTATTCCCAAACTGAAAGAAAAAGGCGTTAAAAACGTAACTTTAATGCCGCTGATGATGGTTGCGGGCGACCACGCCAACAACGATATGGCAGGCGATGAAGAAGATTCGCATAAAACTATTCTGCAAAAAGAAGGCTTTAAAGTAAACACCTACATTCACGGAATAGGCGAAAATAAAAACGTGCGCAGCCTGTTTGTTGAGCATGCCAACGAAGCATGGGACGCACTTGTTGCAGAAAAATAATTTAATAAAAATACAGTTAGTGATATAATTTAAATACAGCTATGCGGCCTTTGTGCCGCATAGCTAATTGTGCTTTTATAAAAATACTTATTTTAAGGAACACAGCCATGAAAAAATACTTGTTTATAACCGGTTTAATACTTTTAACGGCAATGTTTGCCCTTGCCGGATGCGGCAGCAGCAAAACCAGCGTGCCAAAAGACACAGCCGCCAAAATTACGGTAACGGACGATAACGGAAGAACGGTAAGCTTAAAAGACGTGCCGAAAAAAATCGTGCCGCTTTCAGCCTCTTTTTTGGAACCGCTGGAAAAGCTTGATGCAGGCCTTGCAGCCCGCGTGGCGGCAAAAACGGGGATCAGCGAAAAATATAAGGCGCTGCCGGAAGTAGGCAACGTTTATAATGTTAATATCGAAAAAGTAATTGCCGCTCAGCCTGACCTGGTAATTTGCTATAAAGACATGAACGATAAATTCGTACATAATTTTGAAGAAAATAATATTCCGGTTATAGTTTTGGAAATGCGTACTTACGCTCAGGTAAAAAATACCGTAAGCGTATTGGGCAAAATAACCGGTAATGAAGCAAAAGCAGAAGAACTTAACAAAGACATGGATGAACGCATTGCCGCTGTGAAGGCAAAAATGCCGCAGGAAAGCAAGCGCATTGCCATATTGCACAGCACGGCGCAGAACGTAACGGTGCAGCTTGAAGGCAGCATTGCGGGCAGTACGGCGCAGCTGCTGGGCTTTACCAATATCGCCGCAGGCAGCATGCCCCTGGAAAACAATTCTACGGCGGCGCCTTACAGTTTGGAAACGCTCGTTGCCGCCAATCCCGATATTATTTACATTACCAGCATGGGCAAGCTGGAAACCGTGCAGGACGCCATGCTGAAAAGCATCAGCGCAAGCCCGGCATGGCAAAGCCTGGCGGCAGTGCGCAGCGGGCATGTTTACTTTTTGCCGCAGGAGCTGTTTTTGTTAAGCCCCGGCATAAAATACCCGCAGGCGGCAGAATATATGGCTAAATTAGCTTATCCGGAAAAATTTGAATAGGATTTTTGGTTATGAATGCTGTAAACGAACATAAAAAATTTGGTATGGCAATAGAAAAATGGCGCGTTTTAATGCTTGCGGCATTTGCTGTTTTGGCGGCAGGCGGTTTTTTGTGCAGCGTGCTCAGCGGCGCGGTGGCAATACCGGTATCTGCCCTGGGCGATATTTTTAACGGCGGCGGGGATAATGCCAGCCGGCAGATTTTGCTGAACATACGCCTGCCAAGAGCCATTGTGGCAGCGCTTGTGGGCATGAACCTTGCCGTCAGCGGTGCGGTATTGCAGGCGGTAATGAAAAATCCGCTGGCAGACCCTCATATTATCGGCATTTCTTCCGGCGCGGGGCTGGCAGGCATTTTTGTTATAGTCCTGTTTCCGGCGTTGGAATATTTAATTGTACCGACTGCGTTTTGCGGCGCCATGCTTGCCGCAGCCTGCATTTATATTCTGGCGTGGAAAAACGGCATCCGCCCGCTGCGTATTGTGCTGGCAGGCGTTGCCGTATCAAGCTTTCTGGGCGCGGGCATTTCGGCCATACTTGTGCTTTACAGCGACAGGGTACACGGCGCGCTGATGTGGATGGTAGGCGGCCTTGCGGCACGTTCCTGGCCCCATGTTGAAATTATACTGCCCTATGCTGTTATTGGGTTTATACTTGCGGTTTGCGGGGCGCGCTATTTAAATATTTTGCAGCTTGGCGATGACGTAGCCAAAGGGCTTGGCGTAAATGTTGAGCTTGTGCGGCTTGTTTTTACGGCTATCGGCGCGCTGCTTGCGGCAAGCGCAGTTTCCGTTGCCGGGCTGCTTGGGTTTGTGGGGCTTATTGTTCCGCATACGGTGCGGCTTTTAACAGGCTCGGACTACCGTTTTTTAATTCCGTCGTCTGCACTTTTGGGCATAGCAGTTGTAACTTACAGCGATACGCTGGCCCGTGTGGCTTTTGCACCGCTTGAACTGCCGGTGGGCATTTTTATGGCGGCGCTCGGCGCACCTTTCTTCTTGTTTTTACTGAGAAAGGAGTTGTAAAATGGCTTCTGTTTCGGTACAAAATTTAAGCATTGCCATAGGCAAAAACACTATTTTGCAAAATATTAATATAAACTTCCGCGAAGGAAAACGCACTGCAATTATAGGGCCAAACGGCTGCGGCAAATCTACGCTTTTGCGGGCTGTGGCGGGGTTGAACCGCAATTACAGCGGCAAAGTGCTGTTAAACGGCGCCGATATGAAAAGCATGCCGCGGCGCAAAATTGCGGAAATGCTTGCCATTTTGCCGCAGGGCGTAACGGCTCCGGCCGATTTAACGGTACGCGAGCTTGTTGCCTGCGGGCGTTTTCCGTACCGCTCGCTTTTTAAGCGAGAAGGCAAAAATGATGCGGAAATTATTGAAACCGCCATGCAGAAAACGCATATTGCGCATCTTGCAGGGCGTTTTGTGGCAACGCTTTCTGGCGGTGAACGACAGCGTGCGTGGATTGCCATGGCACTGGCGCAGCAGCCGCAGATTCTTTTGCTTGACGAACCAACAACTTACCTTGATATTGCGCATCAGCTGGAAATTATGCAGATTATTACCGAACTTAACGCGCAGGAAAACATGACGGTTATTATGGTAATACACGATATAAACCACGCACGGCTTTATGCGGATGACGTTGTTATAATAAAAAACAAGGGCGTTTTTGCAGGCGGCTGCCCGGCAGAAATAATTACTCCGCCCAATCTGGCGGAAGTTTTTGGCGTTGAAGCAGCAGTATACAAAAACGGCGCGCAGGATGAAGTAATTTTTCCTTTTGCGTTAAGGAACAAATAATATGATAGAAATTATTAATTTAAAAAAGCAATTTAAAACAAAAGGCAAAAACGGCGGCAAAACGGTTAAAACAGCCATAGATAATTTAAGCCTTGCAATAAATGACGGAGAAATTTTTGGCCTTTTGGGCCCTAACGGTGCAGGCAAAACAACGCTTGTAAGTATGTTGGCAATGCTTCTGCGCCCTTGCGGCGGCGAAATTTTATATGACGGCAAAAACGCTTTTGCCAACGAAACCTTTGTAAAATCGCAAATCGGCGTAGTGCCGCAGCACATTAATTTTGACCAGGATTTAACCGTATGGGAAAACATGGAGCTGCACGGGCGGCTGCACCATCTGCCCGAAAAAGAGCGCCATGCCCGCATAGATGAACTGCTGGAGTATGTTGGCTTACAGGAGCGGCGCAGAGAAAGTATAAAGGCGCTTTCAGGCGGAATGAAGCGCCGCCTTTTGATTGTGCGCGCGTTAATACACTGCCCAAAAGTGCTGTTTCTGGACGAGCCTACCGTTGCGCTTGACCCGCAGGTACGCCGCCGCATATGGGATTTGATACGCACCCTGCACCGCGAAGGCGTAACCGTTGTGCTTACAACCCATTATATTGAAGAAGCCGAAAATTTATGCGGCAGGGTTGCCGTTATAAACGACGGCAGGCTGGTAAAAACAGGCAGCCCCACGGAACTTTGCAGGCAGCTTGGCAGCTTTACGGCCGAATGGGACGCAGACGGTGCAAGGCAGTACCGCTTTTTTGCGCAGCGCAGCGAAGCGGCGGCCTTTGCGGCAGAGCTTGACAGCGCCGCCTTTATACGCCGCACCAATCTGGAAGATGTATTTATAGAACTGACGGGAAGGGCAATAAAATGATACAGGATATAGCAACGGTATTTTGGCGCGACTGGATTGTGCTGCGCCACAGACTGTTAAAATTTATCTTAAGCCGCATGGTTGCGCCGGTGCTTTATATGGTGGCTTTCGGCTGGGGCCTTGCCCGCAGCGTTAACACGGGCGGCGGTTCATATCTCGATTTTATCGTGCCGGGCATTTTAGCGTTAAATTCCATGAACATTGCCTTTAACAGCCTTACGCCGCTGTGCACGGAAAGGGTATACCATAAATCTCTTGAAGAATACCTGCTGGCGCCTATTTCAGCCTCCGGGTTTATAATTGGCAAAATTTTGGCGGCAGTGCTGCGCGGGCTTATTTCGTCGTCAATTATTGTAGTGCTGGCATGGCTTTTTGGCGCAAAACTTGCCCTTACGCCTTTGTTTATAGCAGTTTTGGCGTTAAACTGCGTAATTTTTGCCGAAGCAGGCTTTTGCGCAGCCCTTATAGTACGCAATTTTGAAGACATGGCGCGCTTTAACACATACCTGCTTTTGCCGATGTCTTTTTTATGCGGCACATTTTTTAAAACCGACAGGCTGCCGCATGCCGCAGCATTTGTTATAGAGCTTTTGCCCTTAACGCACGCCAGCAGCCTTTTGCGTGCCATTAACAGCGGCGCGCCCTTCAGCATAACTTCGGCGGCAATACTGCTTGTTTATGCGGTGCTGCTTTTTGGCGCCTGCCACTATATTTATAAAAGCTTAAAAAACTAATAAAAAATAAACCCCGTACACATACGGCAAATAAATTGCTGCTGTATGTATGCGGGGTTAAATTTTTTTATAAACTAAACGGCAGGCTTGGCAAGAACCTTAACCGGGTTCCAGCGTTCGCTTCTGTAATACCAGTACAGGCAGGCAACGGTAAACACCCACGTAATGGGGTATACCCAGGCCACGCCGTCCGCAGTGGGGTTAAAATACATAATTAATTTTAATACGCCTATGCGGATAACGCACATATTTACCAGAATAATAAACATCGTCGGCAAAGTGCTGCCGCTGCCGCGGATTGACGAAGCAAGCACCTCGAGGAAAACATATAAGAAGTAAAACGGCATAATAACAAAGGCAATGCTGCTGCCGATAGCGATAACCTCGGCGTCGTCTGTAAACATGCCGAAAGCAAAATCTGCAAAAAACAGCACCAGGCTGATGCTTACGGCAGTAACGGCAAGGCCGAAATAAATGGAAATAGCCGTTCCGCGCTTGCTGCGCATAATTTTGCCAACGCCCACGTTCTGGCTGATAAAGGTGGAGCAGGCCTGCCCCAGCGCCATAATGGGCAGGTAAATAACGTTTTCTACCTTAAAATAAGCTGCGTAAGCTGCAATACTGTTTACGCCCAGCCCGTTAATATTGGTTTGCACAACAATGTTCGAAAGCGTAATTACAATAGTTTGAATGGCTGCCGGTATGCCAATGCGGAAAATCTCCCGCGCCAGCGGCAAATCAAGGGTAATCTTTTTAAAACGCAGGCAGTAGCGCGCGTCCATATTATATAAATGGTAAATTACAAGCCCTGCCGCCAGCGTCTGCGAAACAACCGTTGCCATAGCAGAACCTGAAATACCGAAGTTCCAGTAATATACAAACAAAAAATTGCCTATAACATTGGCTATGCCGCCTATAAGCTGATAAATCATCGGCGAGAGCGAATTGCCCAAAGCCCTTAAAATGCCGCTGCCAACGTTATAACTCACAATGGAAAACAGGCTCAGCATAAACAGGCGGATGTAAACCGTGCCCCAGTGCATAATTTCGGGCGGAGTGTTCATCAGCTCCAAAACAGTTGGCGCAAATATTATGCCCAGTATGGTAAACACAATAGAAAATATTATGGTAAGCCCTGCCGTGCAGTGAACAACGCGGCTGAGATTTTTAAATTCGCCGCGGGCAAATTCGCGTGCGGCTATAACGCCTATACCAACGGAAAGACCGATAAAAAAGCCCAGAATAATGATAATTATAAAAGTGCTGGCGCCTACCGCGGCGGCCGCATCCTTGCCCAAAACACGTCCGACGAAAATTAAATCGACCGTGCTGTAAAGCTGCTGAATTAAACTGCCCGCAAAAAGCGGCAGCGAAAACCAAAACAGCTGCCTGCCGATAGGCCCGTGCGTTAAATCCTTGGTTTTATTTTTAGTACTTGTTAAAGCAGGCATTATTTAGCTCCTGTAAAATAAAAATTGCTGCCCAAAAACAGCCGCTACCGTTAGTGTAGCCGTAAACAACAGGCTTGTCAATACTGTACATGGTATGGCAGCAGTGTAAAATAAATTTAACAACAAAGCTGTTTTAATATAAAAATGCAAACAATTTTGCATAAATTTTCAAACAAAAATTTTTAAAAACCGCTTGCGTATGGTATAATAAAAGTGTAAAATCTCGCTGGGGGGAACTGCGCTTCGCGCAGAAATAAAAAAGAGAACCTGACGAGTAATTTCCTCCTCCACGTAACAACGGAGGAGGTATTTTTATGAAAAAGAATTTACGCTCTAAAATTTTGTTGTGCGTTTTGGCAGGCGGCGTACTGGCGGCAAATACGGCACTGGCGGCGGAGTATAAGGAGTACACGGAAAGTATTAGTAGTGGCAATGAAAATTATAGTACTGAAATAAAAAGTTCAGATGCAAACGGTAATTATACTTATAACTTTGGTCAAGAAGCAAAGTTAGTTATTAACAATGAAAGTCGTGGCATAAGTTTAGATTATACCGAAAATAGTACTGCTAATAAAATAATAATAAATAACAAGTTAGATATATCTGTGACGAATAAAGATAATGCTAACCCAACATATGGCCTATATTTGCAAAGTAACGGTGATAAGGAAATAGATAGAAGCGGCGGCGGAAATATTAATGTGCTTGTAGAAGATTCGGAATTAAGTGCTTTTGCAATGGGAAGTGGTGTGTTTCTAACTGCACTTTCAGATTCTGATAATAACGTAATCAAAATAGGCAATACTGATATTGAAGTACAAGTATTAAATGCTAAACATGGTATTGAAGCCTATGGACTTACCAGTTCTGGTACGGGTGACAATAATAAAATCATTATGGGCAACGGCAGTATAAATATTACAGCAAATTCTGTAAATGAAGTTTTTAGTAATAGGTATAATGTAAAGCCTTCTGGCATTGCGGCATATGATAATACAGAGATTAAAACCGGTAATGTAGCTATTGTGGTAACTGCAACCGGTAATGAAAATATTAGAGAAACTCGTGCTAATGGTATTGTTGTAGATGGTGAGGATTATTCCTCTGGTAGATATTATAATCCGAAAGTTATAACTGGTAACGGCGATATTACTGCAACTGCAAACGGCGGAATAGATATAACTAACGCAAACGGAGTTAGTGTTGCAGGTGGAAATGTTGAAAAAGGTATGGGCGATATTAAAGCGGAAGCAATTGGTGGAATCAACAGTTATGATGTATGGGCGCAAGGTATTTACGCTGAAGCTGGCGCAGTTGTTACCAAAGGGAATGGTAATATAACAGCTATTGCACAAGGCGGGGAACTAACAACTACTTATGGCGTAAGAAATTATGATTCTACAGTTAATCTTGATGTAGTTAATATTAGTGCTGTATCAGTAAATGATGAAAATAAAACTCCTTCTGCTTACGGTATTTATGCGAATGGAAGAAATGCAGAAGTAAATATGCTGGGTGGTTCAATTTCTGCGCAGGTATATAACAATGATGGAACCATTAACGAGGATGATAATATAGGCTATGCTATTTTTGCTGAACGTTCATCTGTTGTTAATGTTAACCAAGGAACAATAAACAAGGTTGTTATTAATGGTGATATTAGGACAGGAAACAATGCAGCAGTTAATTTAAACCTTAATACAGCTGATTCTGTTCTAACTGGGAGCATTGAGGATGATGACGGAACTTTAAATTTGGCAAATGATGCCAGCTGGATTGCTACCGGATATAGCGAAGTTAATAAACTTACCATGAATCAGGGAAATATTTATGTTGAGACTCCTATCACTACTGACGAAATTACTATTAATGAGTATTCCGGAGTGGGTAATATCATTTTTAAAGCTGATAATACAGATGAAGATGGTATAGTAAATATAAATACTAGTTCGTTTATAATTAGTGATGCCATAGAAGATTCTTTTATTAATGTTGGCGTATCTAATGCTGCTATTAATACTTTAGATTTTAATAAAGCAGAAGAAAGTTTGAATACGTTAGCAGGAAAAGTATATTATAATGGTGATAAGAATAACCTAAATGGTAAAGTTATAATTAAAGAAGGCCTTATTACTCCGGAAGTAAGCGGCGATTTGTTATTTGATTCAAACCGTAACCGTGGTTATGTTGCTAATGTAAAACAAAACAGTAGTACAACAACGATTGATAACATTAAAAATGTAGCCGCAACGGCTATTGTTGCATGGCGGCAGGAGGACAGCACCTTAAGCCAGCGCCTTGGCGAACTGCGTGAGAGCGACGGCGGGCAGGGCATTTGGGTGCGTATGAGCCGCGGCGAATTTGAATACGACGGCGAATACAAAAACCAGTATAACTTCTTCCAGATGGGTTATGACTGGGCGGCAGGCAGCTGGCATTACGGCGCGGCAGTAAGCCATAACGACGGGCAGACAACTTACACCCATGGCGATGGCGAAAACCGCAGCACATCTTTAAGCCTGTACGGCACCTGGCTGGGCGATAAAGGTCATTATGCCGATATCGTACTTAAACAGGGCAGGTTAAGCAACGATTTTGATATTTATACCGAAGCAGGGCACACCAGCGGCGATTATGACGCTTGGGGCACCAGCTTAAGCGGCGAATATGGTATGAAGGTTGCCCTTAATGATGGCTGGTATGTAACGCCGCAGGCACAGCTTACCTTAATGCGCATCGGCAGCGAGGATTACACTACCAATAACGGTATCAAAGTTCATCAGGACAGCCTTGAAAGCGCAGTAGGGCGTTTAGGCTTTGAATTTGGCAAGGACATCAACGAAAGCGGCAGTATTTATGCCAAAGCGAGCCTGCTGCACGATTTTGCAGGCAGCGCCGATACTTATTTAAGCCTGAACGGTTTAACAAATAGTTACAGGCAGGATATTGGCGACACTTGGTGCGAAGCGGGCATTGGCTTTAACTACAAAACAAGCGAAAACAGCTATGTATATGCCGATGTAGTAAAAACCTTCGGCGGCGATGTTGAAACACCGTGGCAGTGGAATGCCGGCATGCGCTGGACGTTCTAAATAATAAACAAAGCGCGTTTCCGTAAATTCGGAAGCGCGCTTTTAGTATTTTTACAGTTTTATATTTTTCTGTTACAATATGCAGGCAAATGTGCTGCCATAACGGTAGGCGGTTAGCCCTCTGCGGAGGGACTGTG
>ENA-OPCW01001634-OPCW01001634.1-human-gut-metagenome-genome-assembly--contig:-NODE-1634-length-10880-cov-4.768776_pt1 | contig 10880 bp, 9 predicted proteins | sample MGYA00241258_ERZ501496 | MGnify/ENA primary metagenome ERZ501496 (study PRJEB25962, sample SAMEA2042660) | human gut metagenome | biome: human gut; feature: human-associated habitat; material: faeces...
TAATCCCGTTGTGCTGGAGGCGGCCGAATTTGTAGGGCGCTTTCAAAAAGAACGCAAAGGCATTGCCGGTATTGCGCTTACCGTCGATACTTCCATCTTAACGGCGGTTGCCAATGACTACGGCTATGACCGCGTGTTTTCCCGTCAGGTGGAAGCGCTTGGTCAGCAGGGCGACGTGCTGGTTGGCATTTCTACCAGCGGCAACAGCAAAAACGTGCTGGCGGCTATTGCTGAAGCCAAGGCTAAAGGCATGCACTGCATTGGCATGACGGCGCAGGGCGGCGGCAAAATGAAGGACGAGTGTGACATCTGCATCGCTATTCCCTGCCCGGTAACGGCGCGCGCACAGGAAATGCACATTTTAATCGGCCATATAATCTGTGAACTGGTGGATGGTGAATAAATTGTCACAACTCAGCTGCACAAAATTTTTAGCAGAAAAAATACAACAATTAAAAATTGCCGTTATCGGCGATGTAATGCTGGACCGTTATTTTTACGGCGATGTAAAACGCATTTCGCCGGAAGCACCGGTGCCTGTAAATAAGGTAACGCGCATTACCTCCGTGCTGGGCGGTGCGGCAAATGTTGCAGCCAACCTGGCGCATTTGGAATGTAAGGTTTATGTGGGCGGCGTTACCGGCGATGATGAAAACCGCCGCCTGCTGGAAGGCATGATGGCAGAAGCCGGCATTGATTACAGCGGGCTGATAAAATCGGATAAGCGCTCTACCATTACCAAAATGCGCATATTGGGCGCCAAACAGCAAATGCTGCGCCTTGATTTTGAAGAAGTAGGCGACCTGTTTGAAGATGAAACGGAGCGCCTTTCAGAGTGGCTGTTAAACCTGATTGACAGCGGGTTGGATGGCATTGCTGTTTCGGACTATGCCAAAGGAGTATGTTCGCATAACTTTCTGCAGTGGGTAATTAAAACGGCAGGGGAGCATAAAGTACCTGTTCTGGTTGACCCAAAGGGCGCGGACTGGACGAAATACAGCGGCTGTGATTTTATTACGCCGAACTTAAAGGAAATGTGCGAAGCTGCGCATGAAACCGTGCCCAACGAGGATGAACCTGTTCTGCGCCTGGCGCGTGCGGCTGCGACGCAGTACAATATAAAAAATGTAGTTGTAACACGCAGCGAAAAAGGCATGACGCTGGCAGGGCAAAGCGGGCTTATTATTAACGCCCCGGCAACGGCGCTGGATGTATTCGATGTTTCCGGCGCGGGCGATACGGTTGCGGCAACGCTTTTAGCCGGTGCAGCTGGCGGGCTTGAGCTTGCAGACGCAGTTTATATGGCCAACCGTGCGGCCGGTATTGTAGTAGGCAAGGTCGGCACTTACCCCGTACACCGCGACGAACTTTTAAAGGATTTGCTTGCCGAACAGCGTAAGGACGGTTACGGATACCGCACGCTCAGCTGGCAGGAAATAGAATCACTTGCAAATACCTGGCGTGCCTGCGGCGAAAAAATTGTTTTTACCAACGGCTGCTTTGATATTCTGCATGTCGGGCATGTTTCGTATCTGGAGCAGGCGGCACGACTCGGCAGGCATTTAATTGTCGGGCTTAATACGGATGCTTCCGTAAAACGTTTGAAAGGCGCTACGCGCCCGCTGAACCACGAGCTTGACCGTGCGCGTGTGCTGGCGGCTTTGGCCTGCGTTGATGCTGTTGTGCTGTTTGACGAAGACACGCCAACGGAACTTGTGAAAAAAATCCGCCCTGATATTTTGGTTAAGGGCGGCGATTATAAACCTGAAGAAATAGCCGGGCGCGAATATGCCGGTGAAGTACAGATTATAAAATTTGAGGACGGTTATTCCACAACCGGGTTATTAGAAAAAGTAGCGCAGCTTGTAAAGGAGGGCAAATTATGATTATTGTAACCGGCGGTGCCGGCTTTATCGGCAGCAACATTGTTAAAGGGCTTAACGAACGCGGACGCGACGATATCCTTATCGTTGATAACCTCACCAATATGGTAAAATTCAAAAACATTCAGGGCTTAAAGGCTTTGGATTATATGGATAAAATTGATTTTGCCGAAGCACTGAAAGCAGGCAAATTCAACCATGAAAAAATTGACGTTATTTTCCACGAGGGCGCATGCAGCGATACCATGGAATACAACGGCAAATACATGATGCAGAACAACTTTGAATATACCAAAAATTTAATGCACTTTGCAGCAGACAGAGAAATTCAGATGATTTACGCTTCTTCCGCTTCTACCTACGGCAGCGGTGCACACGGCTTTACCGAAAAACCGGAGTGCGAGGAAGCGCTGAACGTTTATGCGTTCTCCAAACTTTTCTTTGATAACTATGCCCGCCGTTATTTTGGCAAAACCGGCAGCCAGCTTGTTGGCCTGCGTTATTTTAACGTTTACGGTCCGCAGGAAAACCACAAAGGCAAAATGGCATCCATGGTATTCCAGATGTACAACCAGTGGAAAGCCGAAGGCAAGGTTAAACTGTTTGAAGGCATCGATGGCTATGGCAACGGCGAACAAACCCGTGACTTCATTTATGTAAAAGACGTTGTAAAAGTAAACTTCTTCTTCTGGGATCATCCGGAGCTGAGCGGCGTTTACAACTGCGGCACCGGCCATGCGCACACCTTCAATACGCTTGCCAAAGGCGTGCTTAAACATTTCGGCAGCGGCACGCTGGAATACATTCCGTTCCCGGATGTTTTGCGCGGCAAATACCAGAGCTATACGCAGGCAGATACCACGAAACTTCTGGAAGCTGGCTACGACGGTGGCTTTACCGATATTGACGAAGCGGTAGCCGAATACTGCGCACTTTTGGACAAGACCGGCGGGTATTACAAATATGAAGCTTAAGGCTGCATTTTTTGACCGCGACGGCGTTTTAAACGTTGATAAATCTTACTTATATAAAATTGAAGACCTGGAATGGATTGACGGCGCCAAAGAAGCGCTGGCCTATCTTACCAAAAAGGGTTATACAATTTTTGTTGTTACCAACCAGAGCGGTATAGCCCGCGGCTATTATACCGTCTGCGATATGCAGAAGCTGCATAATTATATGGCGCAGCAGATTGCAGAAGCAGGCGGCAAAATAGAAAAATTTTATTACTGCCCGCATCTTCCCGGCGGCGCAGTGGCGGAGTTTGCCGTGGAGTGCGATTGCCGCAAACCCAAGCCGGGCTTGATTCTGCGTGCGTTTGAAGAATACGATATTGATAAGGATACAGCCTTTTTAATCGGCGATAAGCCGCGCGATGTGGAATCCGCGGAAGCGGCAGGTATTAAAGGATACCTGTTTGAAGGCGGCAGTTTACTTGATTTTGTTAAAGAGATAGCGTGAGATGGAATATAAAAATATTTTACTTATTAAAATGAGCTCGCTGGGCGACATACTGCACTCGCTGCCCTTTGCGGACGCGTTGCGCAGGCGTTACCCAAAAGCGAAAATAACGTGGCTGGTGCACCCGCAGTTTGCAGGCTTTTTGCCTGACCCGCCCGTTATTGACGAAGTTATTTATTTTGATAAGGTAAAATTTAATAAAATGGGCCTTTGCGATAAGCTGCATTATTTCAGGGAAATGCGCGCGCTGCTGCACTCCAAGCACTTTGATTTGGTGATTGATTTGCAGGGGCTGTTTAAAAGCGCCGTGCTGGCGGCAATAAGCGGCTGCAAGAGCCGCATAGGCTACTGCGAAATGCGCGAAGGCAGCAGGTTCGTCAGCCGCCCAATCTGCGGCAGTCACAGCAAAGACCATGTTATCGAGCGTTATCTTGACGTTGCGCGTTATCTTGGCGCAGAGGTAAATGAAATACATTTTCCGCTGCCGGATTTGACTAAAGAAAGCAAAGCCGTGGCGGAAAAACTTAAAAATAAAGGCCTGCGCGGCGAATACGTTGTAATGGTGCCAGGTGCGCGCTGGGAAACCAAAGTGTGGCCGCCGGAAAATTACGCCAAGCTGGCGCAGATGATTATTAAAGGCGGCGCAAGCGTAGTGCTGGCAGGCGGGCCGGATGACGCGCCGAAGGGCGAAGAAATCGTCAAAGGCTGCCAATCAGACAAGCTGATTAATTTAATCGGGCAAACCTCGCTGCGCGAACTGGCAGCGCTGATTAAAGGCAGCGTGTTTTATATCAGCGGCGATACAGGGCCGCTCCACTTTGCGGCGGCGCTTAAAAAGCCGCTTATAGCCATGTATGGGCCTACCAAGGCAGACCGCACAGGCCCATACGGCAGCAAAAACAGTACAGTAATTATCAGCCCGGCCAAATGCGCAGGCTGCTTAAAAAAACATTGCAGCAACTGGCACTGCATGTACGATATTACACCGGAAATGGTGTACGGGCATTATACAAAAAAGCGTGGTGAAACAAATGGTTGAACTTAACGGCAAAAAAATACTGGTTACCTTTTTAATGCATCTTGGCGATTTAACGCTGACGACGCCGTTTATTCATGCGCTGCGCAAGGCTGCGCCGGACAGCCATATTGCCATGCTGGTGGATGAAAAGTTAAAAGATGTAGTGCTTTTCAATCCATATCTTGATGAAGTAATTACAATCGACAAAAAAGGGCGCGACAACAGTATTCTGGCATTAATTGCCTGTGCGCGCCATTTAAGCAAGCATAAATTTGATGTATTGATAAATTTGCATCCTAACGAAAGATGCTCTTTTATTGATGCGCTGACCAGTGTTAAACTGCGTACCGGCACAACTCATACCATTTTTAAATGGCGCTGGGATGTGTTTACGCCGCTTGACCGTACTATGCACGCGGCGGATATGTATCTTGACGTGCTGAAGCAGCTTGGCGTAAAAGACCTTACAAATAACGGGCTGGAAATTTTTCCGGGGGAACGCCATGTTAAAGAAGCGGCAGATTTCTGGCAGGCGCACGGCGTAACGGATAAAGATAAACTGATAGGCTTTAATATAGGCAGCGCGGTTGTTACCAAGCGCTGGGCACCGGAACGCTTTGCCGAAGTTGCCGACCATTTTGCAAATAATGGCTATAAAGTTGTGTACTTTGGCGGTGCCATGGATGAAGAAATGGTGCAGGAGGCCGTAAGCCATATGAAAACTGTGCCTGTTATTGCAACAGGTGCGTTCGGCATCGGTGGGCTGGCAGCAGCCATGCGCCGGTGCAGCCTTATTATTACTAATGACAGCGGGCCGATGCATGTTGCCATCAGCCAGAAGGTTCCCATTGTAGCTATGTACGGGCCAAGCAACCCCAAACTTTATGGCCCTTATACCAAAGATGCTGTTATTGTAACTGCTCAGCCGCCGTGTCTTGGCTGTGCGGGCGGCATGAAGCATAAATGCGACGATATGCAGTGCATGACGCGCCTTACCGTAGCGCAGGTTATTGAAGCGGCAGAGAAAATGTTGGAAAATAAAAAATAAGAGGCGTAAAAATGCAGCGTTTCCAAATTTTTTGGCATAATTTACAGCAAGATTTAAAAATATTTTTATATTTTACTATCCTGTTTAGTGTTTTCAGATTAATTTTTATAGGTATTTTTAATACTTATTTAAGTGACTGTACTATGCAGGATATTTTATTGTGTCAGTGGTATGGCTTCAGGCTTAGCCTGAAAACAGCGGGAATGATAGCGCTTATTGGCGGTGTTTTGGCAACATTGCCGCAGATTGGTTTTCTGAAATGGCCGTCTGAAATTATCCGCAAGACATGGTCGGCGTTAATGACTGCTGTATTCAGCATTGCTTTTTGTGCAGCTATACCTTATTATGAAATTTTTAATTCCGGTTTTAATATTATGCTTATAAACGGTGCTAATGATGACTGGGGTGCTATTTTAGATACGGCGATTAATGAATATGGTTTATTGTGGCGTTTGCCGCTGGCATTTTTGCTGACCGGTATTTTAATATGGCTTTTACTGAAATTTTTAAACATAAAAACACGCCCGGCAAAAATTACAAACAGCAGGCAGCTGTTTTTTGCCATAGTGCGTGTAGTAATTGTGCTGCCACTATTTTTTGTATTTGTTCGTTACGGCGGAGCCTTTAATTATGCAAATTCAATTAACTTTGAAAGTGCGGAGCGTTTAAAATCAGCCTTTTTAAACGAAGCGATACTTGATGACGGGCAGGCTTTTTACCGCGTTTACAAAACATATAAAGAACAGCAGAAAATAACGGATGTTAATATAACTGCTGAAGAACTTCGCAAAGAAATCACTGTTCTCGGCGGTAATCCGCAGACAGATAATATTGAAGACGCTTTTATCAGGACGGTTGATGAGCCTAAACTTGCAAATCAGCCGGAAAATGTAATTGTAATTTTAGGCGAAAGCTATGCCCTGTGGCCTATGCTGCCTAAATATCAGCCCATGGGGCTTACTAATGAAGCCCTGCGCATGGTAAACAGCGATAAAAGCTGTGCAACGGCGCTTATGCTTGCGCATGGCAGCGGCACTATGCCGGCAGTTAACGGCTTTGTAACAGGCCTTGCCGAGGCAGGCATTACAGAAGAAAGTATGCCCGAAAGCTATAAAAGCCAGTATGCCACTGGTATTGGAAAAATTATGAAAGATGCCGGGTACAGAACGGTATTTTGGTATGGGGGCATGCCTTCGTGGCGCGATATTAAAAACTATGTGCTTGCACAAAATTTTGACGAGTGTTATTGTGCAAGCGATTTTAAATACAGCGGCGGCAACTCCTGGGGCTGCCCTGATAAAACATTGTTTGAGCATGTATATCAATATATTGAAGGGCATCCTGCGCAGAAAACATTTCATATTATTTTGACAACCACCAATCATCCGCCTTATACTATTGATGTAGGCAAAGAAGGTTTTGATAAAAACAAAGTTTTGCAAAACCTGCCGGATAATATTGCTGCCGACAATGAAAAAATAATTGAACTTGGGCATATTTGGTATGCTGATATGGCAATGGGTAGTTTTGTTCGCAGTACAGAAAAATTAAAACCGGATACTTTGTTTGTAGTAACCGGCGACCATGCGGAACGCTTTACTTTTAGTAAGGAAGTTGACGATAAAACTTATTCAGCTATACCTTGTATTATTTACGGGCAGGGTGTGCAAAAAGGCTGGCTGCCTGATAACGCTACAGGCTGTGCTATGCAGATTTTGCCAACGCTGGCAGAAATAGCAGGCCAACCGAGTATGCAGTACAGCAGTATTTTGCCAAGTTTATTTTCAAACGATAAGCCTGTGTTTAATCATAAATTTTATGCATGGGAAGATAAAATTTATGATTTGAATGCCAAAGCACCTGATGATATTAAAAAACGTGCAGACGCCGCAAAAAAAATAACCGCTTGGCGTGTTGTAAAGGGAAATGAGATAAAATAGTTGTAAAAATTTGCTTGGAATCAACATTTGGGAGAGCTGAAATGAATAATTTAACCGTTGTGGTTTTAACAAAAAATGAAGAAAAAACTATAAAACAAGTTATACAAAATGTACAAAAATGTGCAGATAACGTTTTAATTGTTGATTCCGGAAGTACAGATAAAACGGTTGAATTTGCCGAAAGCTGCGGAGCAAAAGTAGTTTACCGTGCCTGGGATAATGATTTTGCAGCACAGCGTAATTTTGCTTTGCAGCATGTAACAACGCCTTGGATTTTGTATCTGGATGCAGATGAAATTTTAGATACGGAGCTTATTGTTAATATAGAAAAAGTGCTCTCTAAAAATGAAGAAAAGCAATATTCTATGCTGCGGCGTATACATGCTTTTGGCTTTAAATATAAGCATGGCATTTTTAAGCCGGATGAAGTTATAAGAATGTTTCGTACGGATAAAGTACATTGGGAAGGAAAAGTACATGAACGCCCAATCTGTGAAATGCCTAAAGAACGTTTAAAAGGCTATATTGAACATTATACCTATGAAAATTGGCAGGACTGGTGGGAGAAAGCCGGACATTATACATCTATCTGGGCTGAAGATGCATATAAGCGAAATAAAAAAGCCAGTTTAGGCAGCGCATTCTTTCATGCAGCATATGGATTTTTCAGGGCGTATATCATTGAAACTGGTTTCATTGATGGCTGGAGCGGGTTGTATTCGAGTTTGCAGCATTTTATTTATACGATGATGAAATATTTAAAATTGTATGAATTAAATAAAAAGTAAAGGAAATTTTAATTTATGAATATAATGTTATTTACAACTGGTACCGTTATTAATACTGCTGGTGGGGCAGAAAAAATTTTTTTTGAAATGGCAAATAATTTTGCAAAAAGTCATAATGTTTGTGCAGTTGCTTTTGATGATACTAAAGGAAAACCATTTTGGAAAATAAATAATAATGTTAAATTTTATAATATTGGGTTAGGAAATTCATATTCTAATATTTATATAAATTTTAGAACATTTTATATAATTAAAAAAGATAAACGACATTTAAAACGATTTGAAATTATTTCTAAACAAATAGCAAAGTATTTGCTTCCATTGATCAATAAAGAAAAACCAGATATCATAATATGTTATGATAGATTGGCTAATTTCGTTATAAAAGAAAAAATTTCTGTTGATATACCTGTTATTACGATGTTTCATTCTTCACCAGATGCGTATTTAGCTGGAAGTGGCGAAAATTTAATTAATAAGGCATTAGAAAAGTGTGAGTGTATACAAGTTTTGATGCCAGATTTTATAAATATTTACAAAAAATATGTAAAAACTTCGTTAAACCAAAAAATTGTTTATATACCTAATCCAGTCGAAATATTTAATTTAGATAATTATAAAAAAGAAAAAGTAATTGTTAATATTGGCAGGTTGAATAGAGATACAAAGCGTCAACATTTATTAATTTTGGCATTTGCTGCAATTCAAAAAGAGTTTCCAGATTGGCAAATAAAAATATATGGTGACTATTCTATTGATAAACAATATTATGCAGAATTACAAAAAATAATTATAGATAATAAATTAATAGATAAAGTAAAATTTTGTGGTTTAACGCATGATATAGAAGGAGCATTAAAAGAAGCAGCTATATTTGCTTTTCCTTCTTCTCACGAAGGTTTTGGCCTTGCGGTGGCAGAAGCAATGGGGTGTGGTGTTCCGTCTATTGCTTATAAAAGTTGTACAGGTGTAAATCAATTGATAAAAGATGGAGAAAATGGATATTTAGTTGAAGATGGAGTAGAGCCGTTTGCCTATGCGTTAAAAGAATTAATGCAAAATAAAAGTAAACGAGAAAAATTTGGATTAAATGCTCAAAAAGATATTCAAATATATAATCCTGATCTAATATGGGATAAGTGGGAGAACCTTATAAAAGAAATCTGTAAAAATACAAAAAATGATTGTTAAAGCAAATTAATGTCTTTTAAGGCATTTTTAATTAAGATATCTATAGTATAATTCTTTTGTGAAAAAAGAAATCCACTTTGTGAAATAGCATTGCGTTTAGAGTCATTTTTCAGATAATAGTCAATTTTTGAAATTAGATCTTGTGAAGATGTAAATTCGACAAGATGTTTATTGTTAAGAAGTAAAGTTTTGTCTAAATGTCCTTCGTCAATAATTTCAAAACATTTGCATCCAAGCAATTCAAATGTTCGCGGATTTGGACCTGTATGCATACCGGCATGAGTTGCTACATGGATATTAAGGCATATTTTACTTTTATTGTATAGATCAGACAGTTCTTTTCCTAAGATTGGTTTATTAATAATATATTTCATTAAATGTGGATATTTATATTTATATTTTAAACGTCGTACTAAAAGTTTTGGGGCTAACCAGATATTTGGAATATGAAATAATTGAATGCTTGTGTAAACTATAAATTTTAAATGGTTTTCCCATGCGTATTTGGCAACTGATTCAAGAGTATTAAGACGATGCTTATCAAGCCTACCAACAAAGCATAAATCGTATTCTTTGTTTATAATATTGTTATTTGGTTTATATATATTTGAATCAAATCCTAATGGCAAGAATTTAACAGATTTATTTTGTTTAAATTCAATTTGTGTATCAGAAGGTTCATAAGAAAAAATTTCATCATAATAGTGCATATGCTCTAATGCTTTATCGCACCAACGAATTGAATCAATACAATACATAATTAAAGGTATTTTATTCTGATTGCAATATTGTAGGAAGTCTGTAGTCATTCTACTATTATTTAAAACAAATACATAATTAGGTTTAATTTTTTTTGCAGCATCAATATAAGCAATGTTTTGGCGATGGAAAAAATCATTTAAAAATTTTTTGCGGCAAAAACGTTTTTGAATTGCATTTTGATCTTTAAATTTTAAATATTCTGGTTCAGTAACATTAAATCCTAAGTTAATCAGAGTGTTTTTTATAGAAGATGAGTATAACAGGATGTTTTGCGTTCCAATAAAAAGAATTTTATTATGAGTCATGATTTTGCTCCTTTTAATTTATTTGTATTTTGCAATAATTATAACAGAAAATTAGATGTAAAGGAAATGATAGTGTGTATAAAATATATGTTGTTTTATTAAACTACAATGGGTACAATGATACGAAGGAATGTATAGAATCAATACTAAAAGGACAAAACAATATGTATTTTAATATAAATATATGTGTTGTCGATAATGATTCTACTCAAGAAGAACGTAAATTATTATTTAATCTTAAAAATAAAATAAAAAATTTAGACATTATTTTCAATATGAAGGATATGCAAAAGGAAATAATATTGGAATTAGTTTTGCAATAAAAAACCAAGCAGATTATATTTGGGTTTTGAATAATGATGTTACTGTAGAGGAAAACGCGGTAAATGAATTAATAAAATCTGCAAAAAATAGTGAAGCTTTTTTCTCGACTAAAATATATGATTATTATTATAGAAATGAGTTACAATATTTTGGAGCAGAT
>ENA-OPCW01001637-OPCW01001637.1-human-gut-metagenome-genome-assembly--contig:-NODE-1637-length-10869-cov-5.081284_pt1 | contig 10869 bp, 10 predicted proteins | sample MGYA00241258_ERZ501496 | MGnify/ENA primary metagenome ERZ501496 (study PRJEB25962, sample SAMEA2042660) | human gut metagenome | biome: human gut; feature: human-associated habitat; material: faeces...
AAGATTTGGCTCGCTTCTTCAAGGAGTACATGCCACGCTACGGTTACAAATACCTTTGTACCGAAGGTGATAACTACAAGTATTATCAAACACTCGGTTTAAAGCTCATCTATCGAGGAATCTTTGATCAAAACAATTATGGATTGCCGATTAAAGACTTAAATGTCTGACACATCGTTTAAAATTGAGGAGGGGACTTTTCCTCTCCTTTTCTTATATACCGATAAATCAGAATTTACCGATACTTGACCATTCATCAAAAGCGGCAATAGTTCGTCACGCTGCATAGCCAATGAATCTATTTGTTGATAGTTATTTACAATCATTTGGTAGATACTTCCAATCTTCTCATCAAATAGTTTCAGAATATTTCTTGTTGGTATGGGCAATAAGATATTCTTGATTGTATTTTGAGAAATATTATCCCTTGCGGAACCCGTACTGAGTGTAATAAAATGGCTATATAACGATGATATATGGAAGTACACATAGTATAACATATTTTCTATTGTAGGGATAATGCCACAAACGGCTTGATTAGAACAAGCTTCGAATGTTAGCAAGCTAACTTTACCTGCTGTTGCGCCATACATTGCGACCAATATACTGTTGCTTGGATATAACTTTGCACTTGAGTTTTCTAATCCACATTTTGTAATATAATTGGTAGTCTTAGTGATTATAGGACTATTCAGTTCCCCACTGTTTATCCAAGCTATTTCTCCATTATCGTAGTATTCTATATTTGTTGATTTGGGTGTACCTCCTGAATATGTGGTAGCAAAATCTTTTATTAAAGATATATTCCATCCTTTTGGAATCTCTCGCTTCAACTTTTTATTCCAAACCATTTCCCCACCACTTGATTTATAAGGCTTCCCTTCTTCATTCGGAAAATCAAATTGCACAAACCAATAGTCGTAAAGTTGTTTCGCCATTGCCGTTAAATTCTGATTTATCGAACGGTTTATAGCCGTTTTCCCATCGATAGTACGAATAGTTTTGGCCAGTTTCTTTTGCTCAGCAATAGAAATTGGCTTTATTTCAATGGCTTGGTATGCCTGCTCTAGTTGTAGGTTCTTAATTCCTGAAGTTTTGCCCTCAAAATTGAAGAAAGCTCCCATGTTATAAAAGTGCTGAATGTAGAGATAAATGTATTCCGCATCCCACTCTTTTTTCACACGGAATGCTGCGCAAAAGTTTGAACAATCAACCGATTGCAACTTTTCTATAAGGTTAGGCGTTATAAGGCAAACTCTTCCTGTCGATTGTGTGGGGCTGCCTCCTGATTTTTCTACAATTATATCACCTACTTGTAGCAGCTTATTTTCATAACTACGTTTTGAAATATACCTTTTGGGTATATGATTATAATCTTGGTTTTTGATGGGCTCAATATCTGCACCACGTACACAGAAGACTTCGCAAGGAGTGTCTTCCGTATGTGATTCATTGCCCCAATCACCTGATATAAAAGTCTCTATGGTTTCTATTAGTTTCATTATTAAGAAATCAGATAGCGTTAATACTTATTGAAAGGATGACAGATATGAGCGCAACTATCAATGCCCACTTTGCAATTAAACGAGAGTATTTTGCTTCATACAATGATGCAAGAATACTATGGTATCTTTGCTCTTGACAAGCTTTATAGCCTTCTGGTGTGAGAGACATTTGCTGTGAGTTTTCATCAAAATTGATGAGACCCAACCATAACATTTCATGGACCCAAAGTTCAGTTTGTGCATGAATAGAGTCAATATAGTCAAATGTGCATTGTTTGTCAAGATACGTATGGATGTCCTTATATGATACATAGTCCTTACCAATATAAAATTGATTGGCAAGTAAATAATCCAAGATTTTACAGAATAGCCAATATTTCACTCGGCAATCTTTTGATATTTTGGTTTCACTTTTAAGAAATTCTTTAATTTCAGTCATTATATCTAATCGTATATATTTACTTTTGTAGTTTTATTACCAGTTTCTTTTTTCTTCAAAATTAGCTATTTTCTTTGACTCCCAATGCTCGTTGAGAATTTCGTAGAAGCGGTCATATATCTTTCTTTTAATAGACTCAGAGTCAAATTCGTTATCATAATAGCATTGGCTATAATCCACAAAGAACCGCTCTTGCGGCAATAGTTTCTCGTACTCATTGTCCAATACCCCCTCTATGGCGTCCTCTAAGCAGGGTGATATTTCATCGTAACACTTGCTTTGGTACTCTATTGAGAGAATATTAAAAAAGTTAAACGAAGAAGGATAATCATCTGTACCTATGTGAATGTTCCAGGAGTTTATTTTACGAATGGCTCGCTTACAAAGACTGTTTATGATGCCTTTTGCAAAATACTCGCATTGATCCTGTACTTCTTGGATAAGTTTTTCGTCTTCTGTCATACTATATCTATATTATTCACCCAACATTCCCCTAACTTCTTTGTCGAAGTCAGAATCAATCCGTTGAGTTTTATTAAAAATATCGTATTCGCTTTCTGCCTTTGTCTTGGCTTGTGCCGCAGAGATTCGCCCTTTGTCGGGCAATATCTGATATTTGCGGAAAGTCAGAAACTCATTGACACTGGCTGCAAATTGCTCCATATTGAACGTGTTTTCACGCTCTATGAGGTCTTCGATATAATCGAAATATCCCGTTACAGCACGTTCCAACCGCCGGATTTCATTCTCTTGCAAATAGTTCTTGGCTATTGACACATCCGATTTCAAGATACGCCCATCGGGAGCATTCTTCCATGTAGTCAGCCCCATGTGTTCATGGGTATGGTCAGCCTTAGTGTAGATGATTTCTGCTGCCGTTTGCCCGGTAATGGCATAATGAAAACGATTCTGTATCATGGCATAGAAATCGTGTGTGGTAGGCGAGTTCTTGTCATAGTCAATACTGCACTCTGCATATATATCGGTAATCTGTTGCCAAATACGCCGTTCACTGGCACGGATGGAACGTACCCTTTCCAACAATTCACGGAAATAGTCTTTTCCGAATACTTCCGTTCCCTGTTTTAAGCGTTCATCGTCAAGCACAAAGCCTTTCTTGATATACTCATTCAGAATCTTGGTAGCCCACTGACGGAACTTGGTAGCTTTTGGAGAAGATACACGATAGCCAACAGCAATAATCATATCAAGATTATAGAAATCAACCAGCTCTTCAACCTCGCCTCTTATGCCTCGATTTACGACGGTTGCAATTTTTGCAACTGTCGTGTCTTGCTGTAATTCTTCCTCTCTAAATATATTGGCTATGTGGCGGCTAATACCTGATTTGTCAATACCAAAAAGCTCTGCCATAGCCTTTTGCGTACACCAAATGGTTTCGTCTTTTATAACCACCTGTACTCTTCCCTCTTTATCGGGAAGATTGTATAACAAAAACTGTATTTCGTTACTCATTGCTTCCTACATTTTCGTTGAACTGCAAAGCATCCAACTGCTTCATAATTTCCTCTTCCAACCGATGGCTTTCTTTAAATTGCTCGGAGAGTATTTGTTTATAATTTGCCATACGGTTGTTAAACTCTTCTTCCGTTATATCTACATAATCTATCTTGATGTCGAAATATTGTCCAGCAGAAAGAGAATAGCCCTTTTCCTTTATCTCATCGTAAGAAACAGCTACGGAAAAATCCTCTACAACTTCTTTGTTGCGGAACGTATTGACTATTAAATCTATCTCATTATCAAGCAAACGTCGTTTCTGGTTATTGCCTTCTTTATATTCTTCACCTAATTTGCTTGCATCAATCAAAATTACTTTATCTGCTGTTGCCGACTTATCAAAGAATATAACGGACACATTCGTTCCGGTAGTAGCAAATACATTAGTAGGCATTGATATACATCCACATACTATATGTTCATCTACAATTTTTTGAAGAATATTATAGGCAACAACATTGTTACGTTTTTTTGATGTAATAAAACCAGTTGGGACTACGACAGCTGACTTCCCTGTATCCTTTAAAGAGTTTATTACATGCTGTAAGAAACACAAATATATTCCCATCTGAGGCTTTTCGGGATTGATTTTTTTAACCTTATTCGGAACTCCAGCCCAAAACCGAATCGTATCAGCAGCTAATGTATCACGATACTCTGGAAAATCAAGTTTAAATGGAGGATTTGAAACGATAAAATCAAATTTCTTCAATGCGCCACTTAATTCTGTATGTGATGGTTCTGTCAATGTATTGCCCTGTACAACATTTGGCAGAGAAGCAGACAAACTATTCAGAATAAGGTTTAGACGCAACATTTCACTCGACTTTTCTGATATATCCTGACTATAAATCGAGCATCTATCTTCTCCTATCTGATGAGCAAGAGCCATAAGCAATGTACCTGTTCCAGCCGATGGGTCGTAACAAGTCACGCCTCGTAAATCTGCATTGTCCCCGACCAATAATCTCGCCATAACTTGGGCTATGGCACGTGGAGTATAATATTCGGCATATTTACCACCTCCGGCATTATTAAATCCCTTCAGCAAATGCTCGAATATTCTTGAAAAGAAGTCATACTTCTCAATAAATACATGTTCAAAATTGAATGAAGCAACATTACGCATCAGCGATTTTGCAAATTCATCACGCTTTTGTTGGTCAGTTACAAATGTTGTTATGGCACTGAAGATATTTACCTTACTTTTTCCGGAAGTTGTTACAGAAAAGGTATCTGCATTGATATTGGCTATATCTATTAATGTAGCATCCAACAATGTAGAGAAATCTCCCTTTCCTGTGAAATTATATAGATGAGAGAGTGTATGTTCAGGTTTAAGTCTCGGCACAGAAGCAGGCAAATAACTGAAAAGGTCTTCTACCTCTTCCTCTGTAAATGTATCATATTCGGCATCCCACTTTTCTGCTTTGCTTAGCCGTTCTCCGTACATTTTATCTCGCTTGGCTTCATAGCCGAACTTATCATTAAAGAACTTGTACAGAAACATTTCTGTGACAATTTTATATTCGCTTCCTGTTCCTGCCAAACCAAATGCACCTGTTGTACTTTTCAAAGAATCAATCAGGGCAATCGTTGATTCTGTTATATTTATATCGCTCATAATCAATATGCAAAATTACGTTGTTGGAAATATTCTGTTGTGATAAGATTGTTGATATATTTACGGTCTGTCAAATTTGCCTTAATTCCAAGGTCTATTAATTTACGACCAATAATAGCCAATACATCACGCTTAAAGGCATCTTCATTATCCAAAACATTGATATTCAAGAATAACATATTGTCTATTTGAGACTTCATCTGTGACAGATTCTCGGCTATTTCATATTCGTGTGCAGATATAATAGGCTGTTCACGTTTTTGATTTTCCTCCTCAATCCGCTTGTGAATACGAACAAAACGCTCATCACCCTTATATTTTTTCTTCAAGATATTATTCCGTCTGTTTATTTCCCGAATCTTTTTCATTACATTATCCATGTAATCAATGCTGTCTTTTGCATCTTGAGTATTTTGCGGAACAAAACCTTTTTTACGGAAATATGCTCGGAACTCATCTGCAAGGATGACATATTTTTCTTCATTCCTATCAAAATTGGCATCAAATTCAGTTTGTACCTTTTCGCAACGCTCACGAATATCATTGACAACAATTCTCAGTTCCTCAGATATTCCCTTTTTGAACTCAAATTCCAATTCTGACAGAGCGACATTGATTATTCCGGCAACATCTGCTTTATGCTCTGTACTTTCAAACAGATTCATCCTCTCTATGCGATGCGTAACCTCTGTAACCAAAGTAGGAATACCACCAAAAGCCAAAGACTCTATTTTTTCTTTCAATTCATCATCACCAAAGGCTCTGACTTGATTCAAAATAGCTTTAGCATCATTCAATACTGACCGTAGTTCATAGAGCCTGTCTTTATCCTCAATTTCATCAATTTCCTGTCTGAACTCTTCCGGATTATCGCAAGTGAAATTAAAGAGAATACTCTTGATTTCTTTCATTTTCGCTATTATCTCTTCCTTATCTTCGATAATAGCATTACCAACAGGCTCGTCCTGTTGGATCTCCTTAATATCCGCTGTACGGTTTAATTCTCTCAGATAGCGGTCATTTGTAGAATCAAAGTTTTCCTTTATATCTACAAAGTCAACCACATAGCCATATTTAAAATCTTTATACGGACGATTTACACGCGTAAGAGCCTGTAACAAATCATGACCGTCAAGACTACGTCCCAAATATAGTTTCTTCAACCTGGGAGCATCAAATCCGGTAAGCAACATTTGATTGACAATCAGTACATCTACTGTCTGCTGCTTCTTATATTCTTCAATATATGCCTTTCTTTCTAATTTGTCTCCTTCATCATGCAATATCAGAGAGGCACGTAATGGTTTGGCATGACCATACGCAACCATTGGCTCTGCTACCATTCCCAACTGTTCTTCCCATTTATCTTCAATGCGCTGCGCAAATCTAAAACGCTGCTGCCATAAACGAAACATTTCACGAGCCTGTGGATTTGTTTTGCACACGATCATTGCCCCGATAGAATCATCAGCTTGTTCTTTTCTGAATCTTCGCAAATCAGAAATGATATAATCAAGCAAAGCATTCAGGTAACTTTCATGCTCAATTATTTTATTTTTGTCTATATCACTTTTCTTGACCTCTACGTTTCCAGCCAATTTATCAAGAATGCTCTCAATACGCTCTTTATAAATGGTTTCTATCGGTTCACGCATCAGTTTTAGCGTATAACCATCCGCTATCGACTTATCATAATAGTAGGTGTCAATGTAATCACCAAAGACACGCCAAGATTCTTTTTCTTCTCGCAACAAAGGAGTTCCTGTCAATGCGATTTTTACAGCATCCTTATCAGCTTCCAGAAGATTTGCAAGAAAACTACCCTGTGGACTATATCCTCTGTGTGCTTCGTCTATAAAGAATACACGCTGAAGATTAGTATTATAGCCTGACTCTATCTGTATTTTAGTGGAATCCTCCTTAAATTTCTGTATGTTTACAACCATTATTTCCGCTTTACCCTCACTGTTCACTACAGGGGTGGTATCGCGGATATCTTTCATTAAATCATCCCGACTATTGACATTCCTTACGACTAAGCCACGTGCAACAAACTCATCACTCGCCTGCTCCATCAGCGCAATACGGTCCACTATAAAGTAGAATTTAACAGCCGTCTCGCGTTTTGCATAATAATCGGTCAAACTACGAACTGAATAATACGCCAATGCTGTCTTGCCACTGCCTTGTGTATGCCATATTATTCCACTCTTGACACCTTTAGATAGTTTTTTGCGAATAGCCAATGATGCAAACAATTGCTGATAGCGCATCACATGTTTTTCAAGAGTTGTGATTTTACTGCCATCTTCCAGCTCTATAGTTCGATTAACATACGCAAAGCCATATCTTAACAGAAACAAAAACCTCTCCCGGCAAAGCATTGATGTCAAAACACGATTCGTTGGAGTATCTACCTTCTTATTGGTTTCATAATCGGGCAAGTTTTTAATAACGATACAGTTCCTATGTTTGAGAACCTGTTTTTCTGAATCTTCCGTCAACGCTAAATATGGATATTTCGACACGAAAGTAGCATCAGCCTCTCTAAACACATTAAAGAAAGCTCTCTCTTTTGCTGCACAACAATAAAATGCACCTTGTATCGGAACTCTGTTTTCATTATCGTATTCCTGATTATTGGAAAAAATCATCAATTGGGTAAGATTGATAAAGCGACGAAAACTCTTGCTCCGCATCCGTTTATTAATCCTATCCCGCTCTGCTAAAATTCCATCGTGATTATTAGGCTTCTTGACTTCGATAAAAGCTAAAGGCAAGCCGTTTATAAAGCACGTAATATCCGGACGGAAGCTATCACCGGATTCGACATTTTCGCATGTAAACTCTGTCGTAACGTGCCATTCATTATTATTCGCATCAGCGAAATCTATCAACTTCACACCACTGTTGGAAGAAAGCATAGTATAGAATTCCTTGCCCAAATCATCATTATTCAAGATTCCGACAATTTTATCCAGTAACTGGCTGCATTCCAAGTCCGTCAAAGCAGGATTCAGACGTTTTACTGAACGGATAAAAATATCCGTCAAAATATTCGTTTGGGGATTGTATGATGTTAAATCATCCAAATATGTATAACCGAGCTTGCAAAGATGCAATGCAGCCGGGACTTGTACTCTTGTATTCTCCGTAAAGTTTTTCATTGCATTTTACCTTTCCTCTTTATCTGTTATCAAATCCTTTAAATCCACCTGTAAAATCTCAGCAATCCGCTGAAGTGTTTCCAAATTCGGCTGAATTCTATTGCACGCATAAGCATTGACCATGCTAAAACTTTTATCAAGTTGCTTGGCTAACCATGTCTGGGAGATGCCTTTATCCGACAAAACAGTCTTTATTTTATTTAGCTTCATTGTTTAATGCGATTTTATAGTGCAAATATAGCGAATTATATTCGATAATGGTGTATATTTGCATTAAGAAAAGGCTATACTTAAATAAGTTATACCTCAAAACAGTTGAAATTAGACATATTTATGCAAAATCTTCGATTACGAATATAACAGTAAGTACAACTATCCTCAAAATCACTGAAGTTGAATAACAATGGGAAAGACTGTAACAACATATTTAATCGACGGAGATCCTAAAGGAACTCAATATGCATTCATTAGCAACAAAATTTGCCAAATGTTTGTCGTACCACGTTCTAATCTCTCTTATTTGAATACACAAGAGAAGTTACAAAAACCTGCATTCTATATATTGCTGGGGGAAGATGAATCAACCAAGCCGCAGGCGTATATAGGTGAAACGGAGAACTTTAAAGAACGTGTAAAAGACCACGATAGCAAAAAATCGTTTTGGCAAAAAGCACTCATATTTGTATCGAAAGACGCCGATATGACTAAAGTTGATGTGCAATACCTAGAACATAAAGCGATAGCCGAAGCCAAGAAAGCAAACGCTTTTGTTTTAAGCGATAATAAACAAATCCCTAAAGCACCGAATCTACCAGAGCATCAACAGGACTCAATGGATGAATTTTTCGAAGATGTGAAGTTTCTGGCATCATTTATCGGTTGCAATATTTTTGATGTATCACAACCCAAAGAAGAACATCTATTCTACACCAAAGGTAGAGGATGCAATGCAAAGGGCTTCTATAGTTCCGATGGCTTTACAGTCCTAAAAGGAAGTACTGTTGCCAAAACAATGGTTCCGTCTTTCAACTGGAAAGAAAAACGAGAAAAAAATGCTTCAAGATTACACTTCTACTGAGAACGGAATATTGGTATTGACATCAGATAAAACTTTTTCAAGTCCCAGTACTGCCGCAGATTTCTGTATTGGTAGCAGTAATAATGGCTGGTTGATATGGAAAGACAAAGATGGAAACACATTGGATTCAGTTTATAGAAAACAGCTGGATTAATAACATATCAATTGGAAGCATATATGGAAGAAAAAGGATTGTTTGGAAATTAGCAGGAATGTAAAATATACAATCAATTGAAAATCAATCTATGTCAAAAGCAAAGCTAAAAAAACACTTGTTGTCACTTACAAAAGAACAGATAACCGACATTGTTCTTGAACTATACGATGCACGTAAAGAGGCAAAAGATTATCTGGAGTTTTATCTTGCCCCAGATTGCAACGCTGAATTAGAAAAGAGCAAGAAAGCTATCCGAAACGAGTTCTTCCCAACTCGTGGATTTTTCGAAAAGCCGTCATTTGCCAAATGTCGAAAAGTCATTTCCGATTTTCAAAAGCTAAAACCGGAGCCGACCACTGTTGCCGATTTAATGTTGTTCTATATCGAACAAGGATGCGAATACACACTTGAATTTGGCGATATGTGGGAACAGTTCTATACAACACTGGAGGGAAATTTCGACAAGGCTATGCGCTTTATCTTTCTCAACGGATTGTTAGCCTGTTATTACGAACGGATTGAAAAGCTTATTGATAGCGTATCGGATTGTGGCTGGGGATTTTATGATACATTACAAGATATTTATTCTGAATATCGGTAGTGGTTTTTAATCTTTGATAAAGTCTTGCCCTACACAAAAAGTAAGGAACTGAACCTGTACGCATAATGGCACAGATTTAGTTCCTATCTTGTCCCTTTAAACTACTCCATTGATTCCCGAATAATACGCAAAGTTTCTTTCTTATACTCCTTGCGGTCATATTCAAATCCTCTGCACATCCAACAACTACAGGGAGTTCCTGTCGTTTTGTAAACTTGTGCCCATTTGTCTTTTGCCAACTCAAACCAATGAGGATGTTCATAATAGCTTCCATCCTCACGAATGATGCAATGACCATAAGCGGCATACAGAATCATACGAGCCTTAAACACACGAGCCATTTGTTGGCGTCTCCACAATTTGTTTCTTTTGTCCATCGTCTCTTTCTATTAAAGTTAGGATGAACAATGATGTTACTTTGGTGAGACTTAATATATCCATAGCATAATACCTTTAATGTTATACCCTTTCGGACACAAAATTAAGACAAAATATCAACAATATACCAGTAAGGGTATAATTTGTTTGTATTTTTTAGAGGTACAGTATTTTAAGCGAATAATTCAACCTTATTACACTTTTTCCAACGAATATCACCCATTGCTCTACACTTTTTTAAGCGAATCAAACGTAAACAAAAGTTTTCAGGTTTTATGACCGATTTTCTATCATCCAATACCTTCTGGAAAATAAAAAACACACCGCAAACCACAGAAATTCCAAGAAAACCACTACCTTTGTATTCAACAAGCGTTCTGTAACATACCTGCGGAAATG